>LXNJ01001014.1_pt1 | contig 17522 bp, 13 predicted proteins | sample 809081 | NCBI WGS metagenome assembly LXNJ01 (sample SAMN04870510, study PRJNA318959) | sponge metagenome | biome: sponge; feature: marine sponge reef; material: water | host: Petrosia ficiformis | place: Greece: Milos, Mediterranean Sea | collected 2013-05-29 | depth 5-7 m
GGCCACGGCCGCGATGAGATCGTCATGAGACTCGACGGCCCCGGCGTCGGCGAGAGCCGCTCGCTCGAGTTCTGGTCGCACCGCTCCGACGTGAGCCGGGGCAGCAGCCTGTTCAACGAAGCGCTCTACATCCGAAGGAGCGTCCCCGGCGGGGTCCGCACCATAGGCCGCGGCGCGCTGATCTCGATCAGCGAGGGCCCCACGGTCGAGGTGGCCGAACTCGATGCGGAGACGCGCAACCGGGAACTGGTGGAGACGTTCGGGCTCTCCGAGGAGATCGTCGAGCGAACACCCCCCGACGACGAAGGCTTCGCTCTCGGCTGACAAGTCGGCGTTTAGCGAGCGTCGCGACGCAGACCCGGGTTTCGTCACGCGGTAAGTTCGGCCACCTCGACAAGGCCCTCGACCACATCGTCGAGCAGTCCCGCCGGGTGACGTTCGGCGCCGACCTCGACAACCCGGACCTGCGCGACCTCGACGTTGCCTTCTCTGAGTTCATCGCGCCCTACACCGACCAGCGGTTCGTTGCCGAGTAAGCCTTTGTTCTGGGCCTCCGAGCAGGCCAACTTCGACGGCGGTCGGCTGCTGGTGGGGATCGGTGCCGACGACTCGGCCATCGACGCCACCGATCCGGCCCAGGTGCAGAAGGCCATCCGCCAAATCGCTCCCGAGGCGACCGTGCGGGTCTGCGACAGCCACAACTGGACCGCCGACCCGTACGCCAAGGGGACCTGGACGACGTACCGGCCCGGGCAGCTGTCGCGCTACTACTCCGACTTCCCGGTCCCTTACGGCCGGCTCTACTTCGCTGGTTCGGACCTCGCCCGGGGTTGGGCCGGTTTCATGGACGGCGCCATCGAGAACGGCGCCGACACCGCAGCAGCGCTCAGCCGGCGCCCGAGCGACGGCGGCTAGCCAGACCTCTACTGGAGCTCGTCGGCGACGGGGAAGACGTTGGAGGTCATGCCCCCGTCGACCACGATGTTCTGGCCGGTGGTGTAGGCGCCGTCGGCCGACGCCAGATACGCGTAGGTGCCGGCGATCTCGGTGGGCAGGCCGAGGCGGTTCATGGGCACGATCGGCCAGCTCTCCCGGGCGGCCTGCATGGCCTCCTCGCTGCCCAGCAGCGCCAGCGACATCGGGGTGTCGAGCGGGCCGGGACTGACGCAGTTCACCGTGATGTTGTGCTCGACCAGCTCGATGGCCATGGTCTTGACCAGGCTGATGATGCCGGCTTTGGACACGCCGTAGTGGGCATCGCCGGTCGATGCGGCCACGCCTGAGATGGAAGCGGTGGAGAGGATCGTGCCGCCGGTGCCGGCGGCCACCATGGCCCGGGCCGCGGCCTGGCCCAGCACGAACGACGCGGTGAGGTTGATGTCCATGATCCGGTGCCACTCCTCGAGCTCCAGCTCCAGGAACGGGTGAATCGAGTCGGCGCCGGCGTTACTGACCAGCACGTCGAGGCGTCCGTCGCCGCGGGTGGCGTCGTCCACGGCCCGCTGGCAGTCCGGCGGGTGGCTTACGTCGCCGACCACCGTTCGGGGCTCGGTGCCGATGTCTGCCAGTTCGGCGGCTAGGTCTTGGATGCGCTCGGCGTTGAGGTCGAACAGAGTGATCCGGGCAGCGCCCTCCTGGGCGAAGCGGTGTGCGGTGGCCCGCCCGACGCCGCTGGCTCCCCCGCTGATCGGTGCGGACAGGCCTTCGAGTCGTTTCACGTCCGGTTTCTTTCCACGTCGGGGCCTATCCGGCGGCCGGGTTGCGGCTCTTGAGGTCGTTGAGGGTCTCGGCCAGCCGGGCCAGGCCCTCCAGGATGGTTTCGGGGGCGCGACATCCCCATCATCAACCACACCACCGGTGAACCCATCCGACAACTCACCCTCGCTCGGGAGTTTCACCCGTCGTTGTCGGCCTGTCCACGCAGTTCGACTCGGCGGATCTTGCCCGAGACCGTCTTGGGCAGTTCCGCGACGAACTCGATCTCGCGGGGGTACTTGTACGGGGCTGTGGTCGCCTTGACGTGATCTTGCAGTTGCGAGGCCAACTCGTCTGATCCGGTGTGTCCCTCGGCGAGGATCACGAAGGCCTTGACGATCTGGCCCCGGTCGGGGTCGGGCTTGCCGACTACGGCGGCTTCGGCTACCGCTTCGTGCTCGAGCAGGGCGGATTCGACCTCGAAGGGACCGATCCGGTACGCCGAGGACAGGATGACGTCGTCGCCTCGGCCGACGAACCAGATGTAGCCGTCGGCGTCTCGGGTTGCTCGGTCGCCGGTGTAGTACCACCCGTTGTGGAACACTCGGGCGTTCTGTTCGGGGTCGCGCCAGTACTCCTTGAACAGGCCCACGGGGCGCTCGGGCTCGACTCGGACCGCGATGTTGCCCTCGACATCGTCGCCAACGACGGCGCCGCCATCGTCAACGATCTGCACGTCGAATCCTGGGGTTGGGAGCCCCATGGATCCTGGCCGGACCTCGTTGCCGGGAAGGTTGGCGACGAGGTTGACCGTCTCGGTCTGGCCGTATCCGTCGTAGATGTCGAGGCCGGTGGCGGCTCGCCAGATTCTCATCACCTCAGGGTTGAGCGGTTCTCCCGCGGCGGTTGCGTGGCGCAGCGAGGCGAGGTCGTAGCTGTGGAGGTCCATCTGGACGAAGGCCCGGTACAGGGTCGGCGGGGCGCAGAAGGTCGTCACCCGCTGCTCGCCCACGATGCGGAGCATCCGATCCATGTCCGGCTTGCCGACGATGTTCCACATCAACACCGCGCAACCGATCCGCCACTGCCCGAACAGCTTGCCCCAAGCGGCCTTGGCCCAGCCCGTGTCGGACACGGTCCAATGAAGATCCTCGGGCTTGAGGTCGTGCCAGAAGCGAGCGGTGATGTCGTGTCCGATGCCGTAGGAGGCGTGGGTGTGCAGAACCATCTTCGGATAGGCCTCGGTGCCTGACGTGAAGTAGATCAGCAAGGCGTCATCCGACGCGGTGTCAACCTCCGGGACCGGCTGGCCGCTCACTGCCGCGGCCTCGATGTCCACCCATCCGTCTTGTGTGAAACCGACCGCGATTCGGTGACTGACCGTCGGACACCGATCCAAGGCTGCCGACACCGCGCCGTAGCCGTCGGAGTCGGTCACGACAACGGTCGCGTCGGCGCTGTTGATCCGGTACGTCACGTCCTTGGACGTCAGCTGCATGGTGGCCGGCATCGGTACAGCCCCGACCTTGAAGCAGCCCAGTAGCACGTCGTACCACTCCACGATCCGGGGCAACATGACGAACACCCGGTCCCCCTTGACAACACCGAGGGCGCTGAGCACCGCGGCAGTGCGCTCGGACCGTTCGGTGATCTCGCCGAAGGCGTAGCGGTGTGCGGTCAGGCCGTCGGGTTCAACTGCGACGAGTGCAAGCCTGTCGGGATCGGTTCGGGCCCAGCTGTCGACAACGTCTCGTGCGTAGTTGAAGCGCTCGGGGACGTCGAGCCGGAAATCTCGACGTAGCTGTTCATACGTTGGCGTTGATGGCATGAAGACCCCTTCCCGTGATCGGGCTACACGCGCGGTACACCCGTTGGTCGTTGCTCAGCGGATGGACCGGGTGCCGACCTTCGTAGGCATCCTGAGACCGGGGCTGCACCCGCATTCGCGCGTATTGGCGCCTGACCCTGCATTCGCGGGTTCCGGAGGCACAAGCCGCGCCGGATAGTTGAGCCGCGATGGCCCTGCGGCGCCACGCATGGCCGAGGCCGAAGGGACGCAAGCTCGGTGACCGGCGAAGTCATAGCGGAGAAGGCGTATCGATGAGCACGTCAACCACCCACACCCGAGCGGGCGCTCTGCGGAATGCGTACATGACCGACGAACTGCAGGCCATCTACGAGCAGACAGTCGACTTCGTCACCAGAGAGGTCCGACCGGTCGGCGATGCGTGGGAACGAGAAGGCAAGGTCCCGCGAGAAGTCCTCGCCCAGATGGGCAGCCTCGGCATGCTCGGTCTGCGGGTGCCCGCTGACCTCGGAGGGTTAGGCATGGGAATGCTCGCTTCCGCAGCGTTCTCCGAGGCTCTCGGCGCGTCGACATTCGGGGGCTTCGACGTGACCGTGCTGGTGCACACCGACATGGCCGGGCCTCACCTCGTGAACTCCGGCAACGACGACCAGCACGCCCGGTACCTGCCGGGCATGCTCAGCGGAGAACTCATGTTGTCCATCGGCGTCACCGAACCCGACGCCGGCTCAGACGTCGCCGGCATTCGCACTTCAGCAATCCGGGACGGCGATGGCTGGCGCATCAACGGATCGAAGATGTTCATCACCAACGCCGTCTACGGCGACTTGACCATCATCGCGGCCCGCACCAACCCGCAGGACAAGTACGGGATCTCCATGTTTCTCGTGCCGGCCGGCACCGACGGATTCGCCGTGTCCAGGAAACTCGACAAGCACGGCTGGCTCTGCTCGGACACCGCTGAGCTCGTGCTCGACGATGTGTGGGTTAGCGACGCACAACTGTTGGGGACGCCACATCGTGGCTTCTACGAGACGATGAAGAACTTCCAGAATGAGCGGATGGTGCTTGTCGGCATGGGCGTGGGCGCAGCCCAAGTTGCCATCGACATGACCAACGCCTACACCCAGAACCGCAAGGCGTTCGGTGGGCACCTCAGCGACCTGGGAGTCATACGCCAACGCATGGCTATGAACCAGGCCAAGATCGACGCGGTACGGGCCTCGATGTATCACGCAGCCTGGATAGGCGACACCGGCGGCGACAACGTCAAGGAAATGTCGGGCCTCAAGGCCTTCGGCTGTGAGGCCGTGAACCAGGTGATGTACGACTGCGTGCAGTTTCACGGGGGCATGGGCTACATGCGCGAGTCGGCAATCGAGCGGATGTATCGCGACGCCCGCATCCTGCCGATCGGGGGCGGAGCCACCGAAGTCCTGCTCGAAGAGGTCGCCAAGCGCAGCATGGTCGCCACACGCGTGTAGGAGAGCAGATACCTGCATTTGCAGGTCACAGGGCGCCCGTAGCACTACATATTGTCGCCCGCGGCGGCACCGACGCTGCGGGTCGCCCTGGCCGGCAACAAAGGGGAGAACGATGCGGATTCCTGCGCCCGAGCTGGACGATCTTCGAGCCATATCGCAGAGGTGGGGCCTCAAGATAGGCGATGGCGATCTGGCCGTGTTCAAGGCCCTCATCGAGGGCGCTCTCGGGTCCTACCACGAAGTGGACGCGATGTATGAGGCGTCCAGGCCGTCGCCACCGGATCGGTCCAGTCACCGGCCCGAGGACTCCGACAACGAACTCGGCGCCTGGTACTACCGCTGCGACATTCAGGAATCCGACTCGGGGCCGCTGGCCGGCAAGACGTTCGCCATCAAGGACAACACAACAGTCGCCGGGGTTCCCATGATGAACGGGTCCCGCATCGTTGAGGGCTACGTGCCGCTGCGTGACGCCACGGTGGTGTCTCGAATCCTTGAAGCTGGTGGCAGGATCCTGGGCAAGTCGGCGTGTGAGGATCTGTGCTTCTCCGGAGCCAGCCACACCTGCGCTTCTGGTCCGATCCGCAACCCGTGGGACACCACTCGCACCGCGGGCGGCTCCTCCGGCGGCAGCGGTGCCCTGGTGGCAGCCGGCGAGGTCGACATGGCCATAGCCGGCGACCAGGGCGGGTCGATCCGGATTCCGTCCTCCTTCAGCGGCGACGTCGGCCTCAAGCCGACGTTTGGATTGGTGCCCTACACCGGCGCCTACCCGATCGAGTGGACCATCGACCACCTCGGTCCGATCGCCCGCAACATGACCGACCTGGCCACGTTCCTCACGGTTATCGCCGGACCCGACGGCAACGACCCGCGCCAGCCCCACGCTCCTTCGGGGATCGACTACACCGCGGGCCTCGACGACGGCATCGAGGGACTCAGGGTCGGCGTGGTGGCCGAAGGGTTCGGCTATGAGGGCCTCAGCGACCCCGACTCCGACGCCCAAGTGGAGACGGCCGCCAACCGCCTAGCTGACGCAGGGGCGGTGGTGGAAACGATCTCGATCCCCGAGCACCGCTATGCGCTGCACGTCTGGAACGTCATCGCCACCGACGGCGCAATGTGGCAGATGATCCGCGGCAACGGCTACGGGATGAACTATCGCGGCCTGTTCGATCCCGAACTCATGGAGCAGACCCTGCGGGGCTGGCGCACGAACGGCCACCTGACGTCGCAGACTCTCAAGTTCGTCGTGCTCTGCGCGGAGCACGCGTTCGACCACACCGGCGGCGGCGCCTACGGCCGGGCCTCCAATGTGCGGCCCCAGATCAACGCGGCCGTGGACGCGGCCCTGACCGACCACGACGTGTTGTGCTATCCGACGCTGCCCTTCGCGGCGAAGGAGATCCCGTCGTCGGACGCCACCGTCGACGAGTACGTCGCCCGTGCTCTGGAGATGATCCCCAACACTGCGGTCTCCAACGTCACCGGCAATCCCGACCTGACGATCCCGGTGGCTGCTGGTGAGGGCATGCCCGTGGGGATGAGCATCGTCGGCCGGCAGTGGGATGAGACGACCCTGCTCCGGGTGGGACGCGCCTACGAGAAGCTTGTCGGAGGCTTCGCCTTGTCCCCCATGGCCGCTGCCAAGCTGAGAACCTAGGCGTCGGGCACCGGAGCCGTGGTTGACTTGCTGAAGAGCCACCGATCGTGGGGGCGTTGGAGCCATGGCTGAACTCGAAGCGAGTCGCCGTTACGCCGGCGCCATCGAACTGGCGAACACCGATGACTTGGAGCGTCTCGCTGAGCTGAGCCAGGCACTGGTCGGGTTCCTCGAACCTGCCGCACTCGCGCAGCGGACGGCGCTTGACCTCTATCGCCTCCTGGGACTGCCGCTGGTATCGGTGGCCGTGCGCGAGGGCCCATCGAGCTTCGCGATGCACGGAGTCTCAGGAGTCCGCACTGACCGTTTCCGGCAGGTTCGACTGTCCGCAGGCGAAGGGCTGGGCGGTCGGGTGGTCCAGGAACGACGGTCGATCGAGGTCAGCAACTACTACGAGGACCCCCGAATCACACATCATTTCGTGGACGTGGTGCAGGCTGAGGGACTAGTAGGTGTGTTGGCGGTCCCCGTAGAGCATGAGAGCGAGGTGGTGGGGCTCCTGTACGGCGGTCTACGTTCGATTGGCACCATCGGCGAACGGGCCACGACCGTGCTCAAGAAGGCGGCCGGCGACGTCGCGCCGATGATGGCCGCGTCGATCCGGGCCTCGGCCGCCATCCAACAACACGTAGACGCCGAACGGCAGCGCATCGCCAGCGACCTCCACGACGATGTGGGCCAACTGCTGTTCTCGATCAGCGTCGCCGCGCAGCGCCTGCGAGACGGCGGGGACGACAACCTCCATGCGGTGGCCGAACGTATCGAACACCAGGCACAGGAAGCCGCGCAGCGGATGCGCCAAGCCTTCAAGGTCATGGCACCGAGTTCGGCCGATGAGGCGGCCACGGTCGCTCTGCGACAAGAGATCGGCGACCTCGGTGCCCGGTCCGGGCTGGTCGCCCACTTCGTTGTCCGCGGAGCCGCCCGTCCGCTGCCGCCGCGAGCTGAAGCTGCGCTGCTCGGTGCCGCCCGCCAGGCTCTTTTCAATATCGAGCAGCATGCTGAGGCGTCCATGGTGGTGGCGACGCTTCACTTCGGTGCCTCGGAGGTCTCGCTGGTCATCCAGGACGACGGCCGCGGCCTGCCCGAGGGCTTCGAACTGCAGGCGATCCCACGCGGCGACCATCACTGGGGTTTGGCGTCGATCCTGCGCCAAGCCCAACGCCAGGGCGGCGACCTGGAGGTTCGCCAAGGCGAGGACGGGGGCACCACCGTTCGCATCACCCTGCCCATCGGCGCAGCCGGATGAGCGCGGTCGCCACCAATCCGCGAGACGGCATGAACACACGCCCCAACGGCCAAGGCCAACCCGCAGCTGCGTCGGTTCTGGTCATCGACGACCACCCGGTGGTGATCGACGGCATCCGCCAATTGCTGGCGCGTGAGCCGGACTTCAAGCTCGTAGGTGGAGCCTCCACCGCCGAAGAGGGGGTCGACCTCGCCAGGCGCCTGGAACCGGATGTGGTAGTGCTCGACCTCAAGCTCGGCGACAACTTCGCGCCGCATCTGTGCCGGTCGCTACTGGAGGCATCGGGAATCTCTCGGGTGGTGATTCACACCGCGTTCGACGACCGCGAGCCCCTTCGCGCCTGCCTGAACGCGGGTGCGGTGGGAATCGTGCTCAAGGACGCCAGCAACCTGGTCGAGGCGCTTAGAAGCGTGCTAGCCGGCGAGCTGTACGTGGACCCCTCCCTGGTTGAGGACCCAAGGGCTCGCGCCATGCGTCTGGGCGAGGACGGCGGCCTGTACGAGTCACTCACGCAGCGCGAATACGAGGTCCTGTGCGTTATGGCGCTCGGCCGTACCAGCAAAGAGATCGCGGCGGAACTCTTCCTGGCCGAGAACACCGTGCGCAGCTACACCCAGTCGCTGCTGACCAAGCTTCACGCCCGCAACCGGATCGAGGCATTGGCTAGAGCGCGCGACCTCAGACTGCTGTAACCGACCGTACCCGGCCCCTCATGCTGGGCGGGTCTCGGGCTGAGGATGCCCGCAGTGGGACCTGCATTCGCGTGTATCTCGGTGCCGACCCTGCATTCGCGTGTGTCGGCCCGCTCGGGCCGCCATTAGTCCGAACACAGACGACTCCGCAAGCTCCCAAGGCGCAGTGGAGCCGTCGCCCGCGGCGTCGAGAGCCGGCGCCCGAGGGTCCACAAAGGGGGATACACCCATGAGTCCAAAGAGGACTTCCGCTCATCGCCGAGTTCGCCCGACCTGGAAGGGACTCGTCGCGGCCACTCTGGCGCTGACGCTCCTTGCCGCGGGCTGCGGCGACGACGACACCGACGAGCCGGCGCCTGCCGCTCCGGAGCAAGAGGCCACGCCGGCCGAGCCCGACAGCACGCCCGACTCGGACGCCGCGCCCAGCGACGAGCCCGAAGAGGCACCGGCAACCGACACCTCCGACACAAGCGATGAGCCCGATGAGGCACCCGAGCCCAGCGAGGCCGCGCCTGAGACCAGCGAACCGATACGAGTAGGAAGCCTCCTCGACGAGACTGGCCCGCTGAACATCTACGGCACCCCAATGGCGGACGCCACCCGGCTCGCGATCGACAACATCAACGCCAACGGAGGCGTGCTCGGTCGCCAGCTCGAGCTGGTCGCCCTCGACTCGAAGTCCGACCAGAGCGAGTACATCGCCGGTGCCGACCGGTTGGTGGCCGAGGACCTAGTCGTGGTCCACGCCGGGATCACCAGCGCGTCGCGTGAGGCGATAAGGCCGATCTTCGGCGAAGCCGACCTGCTGTACTTCTACAACGTCCTCTATGAGGGCGGGGTGTGTGACCGCAACACCTTCGCCACCGGCGTCGTGCCCACCCAGCAGATGCAGGTACTTATCCCGTGGACGATCGAGAACATCGGCCCGCGGCTGTACGTGGTGGCCGCGGACTACAACTACGGGCAGATCTCCGCCGACTGGGTCCGCGAGTACGCCGCGGAGCACGGCGGCGAGGTCGTCGGCGAGGACTTCTTCCCGCTCGACGTGGCAGAGTTCGGCACCACCATCTCCGAAGTGCAGAGCGCGTCACCAGATGCTGTCGTGTCGCTGCTTGTCGGCGGTGCCCACATCTCGTTCTACAGCCAGTACGCGGCCACCGGTGTCAACGCCGAGATTCCCATCGTGTCGACCACCTTCGGGCTCGGCAACGAGCAGGTGGTCCTTGACGCGGCCTCATCGGAGGGGATCATTGTCGCCTACCCATACTTCGAGGAACTCGACAACCCCACCAATGCTGAATTCACTGCGGCTTGGCACGCACGCTACGGCGAGGACTACCCCTACATCACCGACCTGGCGGTCTACGTGTGGGAGGGCTGGCACCTTTGGGCCGCTGCGGTGGAGGCCGCCGGCACCACCGATCGCGAGGCAGTGATCGCCCAGTTGGAGAGCGGCGTGGGCTTCGACAGCCCCAAGGGCCCCGTCACCCTGGACCCAGGGTCACACCACCTGATCCAGCCCGTGAGCCTGGCAAGCGCCAACGACAGCAACGGCTTCGACGTCTTCGAGACGTTCGAGAACATTCCGCCGACGTTCGAGCAGCAGACCTGTGACCTGGTCGCCAACCCCGACACCAATGAGCAGTTCACTCCCTGACCAAGCCCCCGCCGTCAACGGGCAGGTGACCTCCTGACGGCCCAACACCCCGGCTAGCCGACCCTCGGGCTAGCCAGCGCATGGAGTTGTGGGAGGGCGTCGGCAGCAGCGACGCCCTCCCACAACCGTCACCCAGTCCCCAACCGCTACCGATTCTCAACCGCCACCGATCCCCAACCACCCGAGCCAGCAAGGGAGAGCCCGATGGCTCCCGATCGACTCTTCAACCTCGGCTTTGACCTCGCCACCACGATCTCGATCCTGGCTCTGGTGTCTTTGGGCCTCGCGGTCATCTTCGGGATGCGCGGCGTGATCAATCTCGCACACGGCGAGTTCATCATGCTGGGCGCGTTCGCGACGCTCACCGGGACGCGAAGCGGCCTCAACATCTGGTTGGCGATGGCGGTCGCCGCCGCGGCAGTGGGACTGTACGGGATCGTCGTTGAGCGGCTGCTGATCCGGCACCTGTACGGGCGCCTCGCCGACACCATGCTGGCCACCTGGGGGCTGTCGCTGATCATGGTCCAGGCGGTAGAGAACCGCTACGGGTCGGTCACCGAGGGCATCCCGGTGCCCATCGGGAACTTCACCGTCGGCGAGTTCTCGATGTCGAAGTACAACTTCGTGCTCATATCTGCGGGTGCCGTCGGGGTCCTGGCGACCTACACGATCATGCGCCGAACCCGCTACGGGCTGCTTGCGAGAGCCACGACCCAGTCCACGACAATGGCCGAAGGGCTCGGCGTCAACACCTCCGGGGTGAACATGTGGACCTTCGGGTTCGGATCGGCCTTGGCCGGTGCGGCCGGCGCAGTGCTCGCGCCCGTCGTAGGGGTGATCCCCACCATGGGCCAGACCTTCGTGGCCCGGGCGTTCATGACGGTCATTGTCGGCGGACCGTCGTTCGTGGCCGGGACGGTGTCTGCCAGCGGGCTGCTGGGCTTCATCGAGAACGTGGGGACCAACTGGTTCACGCCCGTCATTGGCCAGGCCATGCTGCTGATGGCCGCGATTGTGATCCTGCGGTTCTTGCCGCAAGGGCTCACAGGAACCCGGCTCCGGCGATGAGCGCCTTGCTGGCTCGGATCGCGGGCTCTGGAGCAGAGCCCGGCGCCGGCAGTGTGCGCCGCGACCTGGGCGGCGCCGTGTTGGCGTTCGCGGCTGCAGCGGTCCTGGGCAACTGGGTCGAGGAGTTCACCGCCTTCGAATGGTCGCTTTGGGCCGTGCAGGCCATCCTGGCTCTGTCACTGACATTGGTGTGGGGCTACGGAGGGATCTTCAGCCTGGGCCAAGCCGCCATCTACGGCATCGGCGGATACACCTACGGCTTCTGGGCCATCAACCTGATCGACAACACCGGCGAGTCGATCACAGCTCTGCTCGTGGCCGTGGCCGTCGGAACGGCCTTCGCGGCTCTGCTGGGCTATTTCATGTTCTACGGCAACGTCACCGACGTCTATGTGGCCATCATCACCCTGGCCACGAGCCTGGTGCTGTTCGCGTTCGTGAACTCGACTTCGGGCACCGCGTACCGGATCGGCGACGCTCCCTTCGGCGGCTACAACGGCATGACGCGCATACCGCGGATCACCTGGCGCCTGCCGGGCGGCGAGAGCCACGAGTTGACGAGAACCCAGTTCTTCTTGTTCTGCGTGGCCGCGGGCCTGTTGATCGCGGTGGCCATACGCGTGCTCTCTCGCCGACCCTTCGGCCGGATCGCAGTGGCATTGCAACACAACGAGTTGCGCACCGGACTGCTGGGCTACGACGTGAGATGGCACAAGCTGGCCGTGTTCACCATCGGCGGTGCCATCGCCTCCTTCGCGGGCGCGCTCTTCGCGGCGTGGGGGCGGTTCATGAGCCCAACGGTCTTCTCGCTCACGCCCGCCGCGCTCGTGGTGATCTGGGTGCTGGTCGGAGGACGCAGCAGCGTCGCCGGGGCGTTCGTGGGCGTACTGGTCGTAAAGGGATTCTCCTCATGGTTCGGGGGTGCCAGCGGCGACAACGAGCCGATCGTGCTCGGAGTGATCCTGGTGTTGATAGTGCTGGCGCTGCCCGGCGGGATCGTGGCCAACATCTTGAGACTGAGACGCTGGGGACGGGCCCGTGCCTCACCGCCGCGGGAGCCGCAGGCACACGCTGAGGACACTGTCGATCAGCGGAGCGAGCGGCATCCAGACATTGCGGACCCGACAGACCCACAGCGGCGCCCACGGCTGATCGCGACTGAAGCAGTGACGAAGCGATACGGGGGGCTGGCTGCCGTAGACGCCGTGAGTCTGGAATTCCCGCGCGGTGTGTCGTGCTTGATCGGTCCCAACGGCGCAGGCAAGAGCACGCTGCTTGACCTGCTGTCGGGCCGCCAGAGCCCCACCGCCGGAGCCGTGATCCTCGACGGCGAGGACCTCACGAAACGGAAGCCGTTCCTTCGAGCCCGCGAAGGCGTTGGCTTCAAACTCCAAGTCGCCTCGATCTTCGGGACTCTGACGGTCAGGGAGAACCTGTGGCTGGCCTGCTACGCCATGCCTCGCGACATCGAGCAGGCCAACCAGCGCGCCGCGAGCCTGCTGGAGTGGCTCGATCTGCGAGACGAGGCCGACCGGACCGCGGGGACTCTGTCACACGGCAAGAAGCAATGGCTCGAAATCGGCATGGTCGTGTCCACCGATCCCTCTGTCGTGCTGCTCGACGAGCCCACCGCTGGCATGACCCGCGAGGAGACGGCCCGTACGGCCGGCCTCGTCCGAGACCTCGGCGAGAGGGCGTCAGTCATCGTCGTGGAGCACGACATGGACTTCGTGCGTCAACTGGACGCGCCCATCACCGTGCTGCACATGGGCTCGATGTTCACACAGGGCACCTTCGAGGAGCTCTCAAGCGACGACCGCGTTATCGACATCTATCTGGGAGCACACCACGGCAACGGCGACCCCGAAGGAGGCGGGTCTGCCCACGGTGACGAGGCGAACGGTGCTGGCGCCGCCGACGAAGGGCCGGCTGATGTTGACGCTTAGCGGTCTACGGGCCGGCTACGGGCCCGCGCCGGTGCTCCACGGCGTCGACCTCACGCTGGCACCCTCGGAGTGCGCCGCAGTCCTGGGCCGCAACGGGGTCGGCAAGACGACGCTGATGCGCGCCATCACCGGAGCCATCGCCAGTACTGATGGAACGATCGAGTACGACGGCGTCGACCTAGGCCCGCTCAAAGCACACGAACGGGCCCGGCTGGGGATCTCCCACGTACCGCAGGGCCGCGACATCTTCCCCAAGCTCACGGTCCTGGAGAACCTCCGGGTCGGTACCGCGGCCCGGCGAGACCGCCGAAGCGACGCCGTCGACAGGATCCTCGACGAATTCCCCATGCTCGCGCAGCGCAGGCGCACCCGCGGTGCGAGCCTCTCAGGGGGCCAGCAACAACTCCTGGCGCTGGCCAGAGCGCTGGTGACCGCGCCCCGCCTGCTCCTGCTCGACGAGCCGTCAGAGGGCATCCAACCCTCGATCCTTGACGAGATCGCCGAGGTGATCACCAGGATCAACGCCGAACGGGGCATCGCAGTGCTCGCAGTGGAACAGAACCTCGACTTCGCGGCCCGCATCGCTCGGCGCTCCCTGATCATGGAGAAGGGTGAGATCATCGCCGAGGTCGACAGCGCAGAGTTGCGCCGCGACCGCGCCCTTCAGAGGAAGTACTTGGCGCTCTAGGCACCACCTGACCCGGATCGGTGTGACGCGCACCGGCAATCACGCCGCACCGGCATATCCCCGCAACACAGAGGTCACACGCTGGAGGAGCACACCATGATCCCGTCCTCGGACTCCGGACCGACCGCGGTGCCGTTGCTGGAGGAGACGATCCCCCAGAACCTGGCCCGCACCGTCGCCGAGCACGGCGACCGCGATGCGCTGGTGTCGGTCGAGCAGGGTCTGCGCTACAGCTACTCCGAGTTCGCTGCTGAGGTCGATCGGGTGGCCCGCGGGCTGATGGCCACCGGCGTGGCCCAGGGCGACCGAGTCGGGATCTGGAGCCCCAACTACGCGGAGTGGGTGCTGGTGCAGTACGCGACGGCCCGCATCGGCGCGATCCTGGTCACGATCAACCCCGCGTACCGGTCCTCCGAACTGGAATATGTGCTCAACCAGTCGGGGACCTCGGTGCTGGTGGCAGTGGATTCGCTCATGACCAGCGACTACCGGTCCATGATCGAACAGGTCTGGGACCGGGTACCGGCTGAGCGGGTCATCTACATCCACAGCTCGGATTGGGACGATCTGCTGACCGCGGCCGATGCGGTAGCGCACAACCAGTTGGAGGAGCGCACCGCACAACTCGCGCCCAGCGACGCCATCAACATCCAATACACCAGCGGCACCACCGGCTTCCCCAAGGGCGCCACGTTGAGCCATCGCAACATCTTGAACAACGGCTACTTCATCGGCGAGGCCTGCAAGTACACAGCAGCGGACCGGGTGTGCATTCCGGTGCCGTTCTACCACTGCTTCGGGATGGTGCTGGGCAACCTGGCCTGCACCACCCACGGTGCCGCGATGGTGATCCCCGCAGCAGGATTCGACGCCGACGCCACGCTGCACGCGTGTGCCCGCGAGCGCTGCACAAGCCTCTACGGCGTACCCACGATGTTCATCGCCGAACTCGGTGAGCCTGACCTGTCCAGCTATGACCTGTCGTCGCTACGCACCGGGATCATGGCCGGCTCGCCATGCCCCATAGAGGTGATGCGCCAGGTCGTGGAACAGATGAACATGCGCGAGGTGACCATCGCCTACGGCATGACCGAGACCTCCCCGGTATCCACCCAGACCTCAGCCGACGACCCGTTGGAAAAGCGGGTTACCACCGTGGGGCGCGTACATCCTCACGTCGAGATCCGGATCGTCGACCCCGACACCGGCGAGACCGTTCCCCGCGGCACCAGCGGCGAGTTCCAAACCAGGGGCTACTCGGTGATGCTGGGCTACTGGAACGACGAAGCCCGCACGGCCGAGGCCATCGACACAGACGGCTGGATGCACACCGGCGACCTCGCGGTCATGGACGACGAGGGCTACGTGAACATCGTCGGGCGCATCAAGGACATGATCATCCGCGGAGGCGAGAACGTCTACCCCCGCGAGATCGAGGAGTACCTCTACACCCACCCCGACATCGTCGACATGCAAGTGATCGGCGTGCCCGACGTTCGCTACGGCGAGGAGGTCATGGCCTGGATCCAACTGCGAGACGGCGCCAAGACCACGGCGGAGGACATCAAGGGCTTCTGCCGGGGCACCGTCGCCCCACTACAAGGTCCCCCGCTACATCAAGTTCACCGACACCTTCCCCATGACCATCACCGGCAAGATCCAGAAGTTCAAAATGCGCGAACAGTCCATCGAAGAACTCGGCCTCAGCGAAGCCGCCCAGGTACGGAGCGCCTAACGCCGTGCGCCTGGCCTAGAAGCAACACGACTTGCACCCGTGACCGCCATCGCTCGCTTCGGCGTTGGCGTAGGCAGGGTCATCGGCCCGGCCCCGATTGCAGGTATCGGCGTAGTACATCCAGCTAGCGCTTCCCTGGGCAACCGCAATTGCAGCGTGGCCCAGCTACGACGTCAAGGCCCTCGCCGCACACCTGACAGCTCGGCTCCCGCAGCGCCACCTCGACGAGATCCGCTTCTATACCGGAGTCCCTGCCGCCTCCGTCAACCGGTTCTGGCACAGCTTCTGGACCAACAAGTGCCGCCACCTCCGCAGCCAGGGTGTCCACGGCAACACCGGAAGGGTCAGCTCGGCCCGCCAAGAGAAGGGGGTGGACGTGAGCCTGGCTCTCGATCTCATCCAGGCGACCGACAGGGTATTAGAACTCGACAAGGTAGCGGGGGGTGAAGCTCTCGGGCTCAACGCTGACGGCGCGAATGCGGTCGGCGCGGTAGCTGCGGATCTGTCCTCTGTCATTCACGACGAAGACCAGCAGGTTCCCTTGCTGCGAGCGGCGGAGGGAGTAGGGCTCGACTGTGCGTGGCCCGATTCGGCCCTGCGTGGCGCGATAGTCGATGGCGACCTTGAGACGGTTGGCGCCGGCGAATCGTATGAGCTCGATGGGCGAGCGGTGTTGCCATGAGGTCATGTGCCGGGCTGGCCGCCAGTCAGTGACCGCCTCAGTGGGCTGGATCTCTGTCAGCTGTGGCAGCGGTCGGCTTCCGTTTAGCCAGGCGAACACGTCGTCGAGTTGGGACCAGAAGTCGTCGAAGCTGGGCAGGTGGGGCAGCTGGTGGCCGAGCATGTTCGACCACTCGGTCTCGATCTCGTCTCGGAACGGGGTGGAGCGGATCGTGGCAAGGGTCGGCGTGTCGATGCGTGCGTGGGCACACTTCGCCGCCAGGATCTGAGCTACGTCGTCGGCGCGGCCGATCAGGTCTGGATGGCGATGGGTGTGGACGACGTCGTAGAGGTCGCGGGGCCGGCACCGCTCAGCGAGTGCTCTGATCTTCTCTCCGAGAAGCTCTGGCAACGAGTAGCAGACCACATGGGCGAGGTGACCGGCGGCAGGGCTCGACGGTGCGTCACTGAACGGGTGCATCACCGGTCGTGGATCCAAGCGTCGCACGATGACTTCATCGGCCGTGAGGTCGAGCTTGACCTTGGGTGGCGTGGGCATGCCGAGCGGCCCGAGGTAGCCGAGCCGTCCTTCGATCGTCGGGTTGCCTCGCTTGTTCTGACGTCGGCGGAACGAGCGGTCGTCCACGATCAACCGCAGCCCGCACTTGCCGTCCAGCCATGAGGCGATGTCCGCGAACGTATCGCCCAGCCGCTCGACGTCGAGATCGGATTCTGTGACGGTGAAGTCGAGGTCCTCAGAGAACCGGTATGTCTCGAACCAGCACTTCCGAAGACATGTCCCGCCCTTGAACGCCCAGGACCGCGTCTGTGGGTGCTCCGCCATGGCGGCGAGGAGCCAACCAAGGACGTAGTCCTTCTCGACCACCTGGTGAGCGAGTTGCCACTCGCCTGCGAAGTTGGCGATCTCTCGGTTGGTGATCACGCCGACACATCAGCGTTGATCCGCAGTCCCCACCGCGCTGACCGCGAGCCTCCCGACGGCAGCGACGGGTCCAGCAGCGGAACCCCGGAGGTCAAGGGCCGAACAATCGCCGCGGTGTCGTAGCCCAACACCTCCAGGAGATATCCGAGCCGCTTGATCGCCGCACCGTTGTCCAGCCGTTCGAGGGCATCCACCAGATCTTCGAGCCTCGCAGTTGAGAGCAGCGTGTCGAGGA
>LXNJ01001016.1_pt1 | contig 17475 bp, 19 predicted proteins | sample 809081 | NCBI WGS metagenome assembly LXNJ01 (sample SAMN04870510, study PRJNA318959) | sponge metagenome | biome: sponge; feature: marine sponge reef; material: water | host: Petrosia ficiformis | place: Greece: Milos, Mediterranean Sea | collected 2013-05-29 | depth 5-7 m
CTGCTCTGGAGTTCCTGCATATTGGGGTTGACCACGAATTGGCCGTTCACGCGTCCGATTTTGACGCCGGCTAACGGGCCGCCAAAGGGAATATCCGAGATCGAGAGCGCGGCTGAGGCCGCGGTGAGCCCGACCACTTCCGACGTCATCGATTGATCGACCGAAAGCACCGACGCGATGACTTGGGTCTCATAAGAAAACCCTTTCGGGATCAAGGGGCGAATAGGCCGGTCGATGAGCCGGCTCGTTAAGGTTTCTTTTTCCGACGGAGCCCCTTCCCGCTTGAAATACCCTCCTGGAATTTTTCCGGCCGAATAGGCCTTTTCCAGATAATTGACCGTGAGCGGCAAAAAGTCCACATCCGGCTTCAATATCTTGGAAGACACTGCCGTGGCCAAGACCATCGTGTCACCATAGGAGGCCAACACGGCCCCATCGGCCAGCTTGGCCATCCGACCCGTCTCCAACCGCATCTTGCGTCCCGCTATATCCAATTCAACTGCTTGCACCATGTATCTCTCTCCTTCTTGCCTTCATGCTCACTCCCGTTGAGAAGCGTTGTTATTTCCGTAGCCCTAATTTTCCAAGCAGGGCGCGGTAGCGCCCGACGTCTTTTCGATGCAAATAATCCAACAAGCGTCGGCGAAGGCTCACCATTTTCAGCAACCCGTGCCGCGAATGATGGTCCTTTTTATGCATACGAAAATGGTCGGTTAAATAGTTGATACGGTTCGTCAACAAGGCAATTTGCACCTCTGACGAACCCGTATCCCGTTCGTGCCCCCGATGTCGCTGCACGATATCCGATTTTGCTTCCTTGACCGCTGCCATACCAGCCTCCTTTTTCCTTATTTATTTCATGATGTATTGCATGCTTGTTTCATGGAACGGCGTGAGCGAGTTGCGCTCAAGACGTCTCTCCAAACACTTTGACCATCTGCAATTGATGGCTCGACACATCCGACGTCGCCGGGGCCCATTTGCCAAGGGCCAGCAACCGACCCATGTCATCTTTCACCCGAATCAACGTTTCCGCGGGGTGCGCCCGATGATCCTCCGACCAAAGGGCAACGTCCGAAACGGGCGTGCCATTCAACACCTTCCCCACCACGGCGGGATCAACGACCACCACCGGAAGATGGGCCAAGGCCTCATCGAGATCCAGAAACGCTCCAGAGTGTTCGAACAGGTCATCGCCACGTCCGATTTCACCAAGCGGCCACGCCCGGTCGAGGTGAAGCGGTCCCACACGTGTTCGGGTTAATTGGCTCAGATGCCCACCCACGCCCAATACCTGACCGATATCCGCACAGAGAGTGCGAATGTACGTGCCCTTGGAACAGTGTACCCACAGCGTGACGTAGGGCAAGGCCAAGGCCCTAACCTCAATGTGATAAATGGTGATGGGACGCGCCTGGCGGTCGAGGGTTTTGCCTGCACGAGCCGCTTTGTACAGCGGTTGTCCTGCCACTTTGACCGCTGAATACATGGGTGGTACTTGCTGTTGTTCACCTTGAAATTGCGCCACCACCCCGTGAATGGTCTCGGGACGAAGTTCCTGGACGGAACAATCACGCACGATTGCGCCCGTGGCGTCTTGGGTCGTCGTCTCTTGCCCCAGACGCAAGACGGCCTCATATTCCTTATCCCAATGCAGAAGAAAGGCCGAGAGTCTCGTGCCTTTCCCCAGCAAGACGGGAAGCACACCGGTGGCGTCGGGGTCCAGGGTGCCGGCATGTCCAACTTTACGGACCTCCAGAAGACGGCGAACTTTGGCCACCACGTCGTGCGACGTGCACCCGGCGGGCTTCATGACGTTCAGCACGCCGTGCGGCGTCGCCGATGTCACGTGACGAGGAGGAATCCCATCAAGAATTCCGGCCATCATGCCTGCCCCCCGTCCCCGGATTCGCCCCAACCATCCCCTTCGCGCCCCGACTCCTCAATGGGAAGCACGGCATCAAGGATTTGGCCGATCTTGTCCGCTCGCGAGCCACCCGAGTCGAACCAGAATACCACCTCCGGTGTATAGCGCAACTCCAAGCGCCGCCCCAATTCCAATCGAACAAATCCGGCCGCATTTTTGAGAATCTTTCCGACGTCTTCCTCATCGACCTCGTTCCCCAACAAGGACACGTAGACGCGGGCTATGCGCATATCGTTATTCATCTCCACGTCAACGACCGTCACGAACCGGAGCCGGGGATCCTTGCATTTTCTGGCAAGAATGTCCGCGACCTCCATTCTGATTTGATCAGCCACCCTGACCGATCGTTTATACGCCGGTTTCGACACGACACTCACGCTTCTTCCCACCCTACAACAGTTCTATTCGAAAATTGAGCAGTTCCAAAGTAGGAGTGGCCCGAATCATATTGAGCGATTGATCGAGGACCCGATTCACGTGACTCGATTCATTCGCGATACAGGCAATGCCCAACACGGACCGTTGCCAGAGATCATGATCCTCAAGCTCGGCCACCGACACTTTGAACGTCCTGCACAGTCGCGCTTTCAGGCTGGAAAGAATTTGCCGTTTCGATTTCAGTGAATGCCCTTCGGGAAAATGCAATTCTATCCGACAGATCCCAACCACCATCGGTTTTCAGTACGACGCGCAACACCCACCACTCAGTGCGGCGACACCGACGATAGGGGGTTACAATTTCGCCGTCTCCTTATCAAAGACGTACGCTTCAAGCACGTCGCCGGCTTTAATATCATTGAAGTTTTCAATGGCAATCCCGCACTCATATCCCTGCTGCACTTCCCGGACGTCATCTTTAAAGCGCCGCAACGAACCCAGTTTCCCTTCATAGACGACGACGCTGTCACGCAGCAAGCGAATCCCCTCGCTCGCACGGGCAATATGCCCATTCGTGACGTAACAGCCTGCAATCGCGCCGACCTTGGGGATCGTAAAGACCTGTCGAACCTCTGCCCGTCCCAACACGCGTTCGGTGAGGGTCGGCTCCAGCAATCCCTCAGCCGCGGCTTTGACGTCTGCAATCGCATTATAAATAATGGTATGGAGTCGGATCTCTACGCCTTCACGTTCGGCGAGCGCCGTTGCTTTAGGGTCCGGACGAATGTGAAATCCAACCACCAGCGCCTTCGACGCGGATGCCAGTAATACGTCCGATTCGGTGATGCCCCCCACGCCCCGATGAATGATCTGCACCTTGACGGTATCGGAGGAGATTTTTGCTATGGATTCGCACAGAGCCCCGACCGACCCTTGGGCATCCGCTTTCACCAATAACGCCAATTCTTTCTTGTCCGCCTCCTGGCCTTGCGCAAACAACTCGTCCAAGGTGAGCCGGCTTGGAACGGTCCCAAGCTCCGCCGTACGCAATTTCTGTTGGCGGGACTCGGCGATCTCCCGGGCCACCCGCTCATCTTTGACGACCACTAATTGATCACCTGCCGCCGGCAACCCCAACAAGCCGATCACCTCGACGGGGGTGGAGGGCCCGGCCTCGCGGATTCTTTTGCCATCGTGCGACACCAACGCCCGTACGCGACCACTGGTCGCACCCACCACGTACGCGGCGCCGACGTTCAACGTCCCGCTTTGGACCAGGACGGTGGCCACGGGACCACGACCACGATCTAATTTCGCCTCCAACACGACCCCCTTCGTGGGCTGGGTGACGTCCGTGCGCAACTCCATGACCTCGGCTTGAAGCAACAACATCTCCAACAACATCTCCAACCCCTGCTTTTCTTTCGCCGACACTTCCACGTAGATGGTCTGTCCGCCCCAGGCTTCAGGAGCAAGGCCCTGTTCCGATAGGCCCTGCTTGACTCGATCCGGATTGGCTCCGGGCTTGTCGATTTTGTTGACAGCCACCACGATGGGGACTTCGGCGGCCTGGGCATGATTGGCGGCCTCGATGGTTTGCGGCATGACGCCGTCGTCCGCCGCGACCACCAGGACCACGATATCGGTCACTTGTGCCCCGCGTGCCCTCATGGCCGTGAACGCTTCGTGACCGGGGGTATCCAGGAACGTCACACTTTTTTTCCCGACCTGCACGGAGTAGGCTCCGATATGTTGCGTGATGCCTCCCGCTTCCTGTTGCGTCACCTTGGTTTGACGAATCGCATCGAGCAAAGACGTTTTCCCATGATCCACGTGCCCCATGATGGTGACCACCGGAGCCCGAGATACGAATTGTGACTCGGTCGTCGGCTCAAATATTTTTTCTAACAGTGCTTCACCAGCCTTCTCCGTCTGGATCTCGACCTGAATGCCAAGCCCCTCGGCAATCAGCACACCGGCATCCAGATCCATGGGTTGATTCAGCGTGAGGCCGACACCCATTTCCATCAACTTACGAATCACATCCGCCGCCCGGATCCCCAAGTGTTCCGCAAAGTCCTTCACCGAAATGCCCGATGGCAGTTTGACGGTCTTCTTTCTGGGTTTCGTGATTTCAGTCGGCGTAGCCGATGGGACATGCCGCGATCGTTCTTCCCGTCTCAGGGTGGGAAGGGGACGAAGGTCCTGCCAGCGAGCCGCATCTTCATAGATCTCGGCAAAGAGGTCGGCGTCGCGCGGTTTCACACCTTTCCGATTTTTTTTCGATTTCTCCTCTTCTTTGGCCTTTTTGTGCTCATCAAGCATTTTTTCCGGATGAGTCGTGACCGGCACACCGGCCGACACGGGCGGGGGCTTTTCTTCGATTGACGGCAAGGCGTCGGGGAGCGCCGATTCGGCAGCCAAAGCCTGAGTCATGGCCGCAACTTCGGGCGGCTGGTCGTCCACGGCCGCCGGTTCCGGCAGTTCGCTCCTGGGAACCATGATGCCGTCTGCCGGAGGCTCTTCTTTCGTCAAGGTCTCGATTTCAGGGGGGGGGATTTCTTCTTTTCGTCGCTTGATGAGAATGTGTTTTTTCTCAGGTTTGCGAACCTCTTCTTCCGCAGCTTTTTCCTTTTCGCGCGTGGCCTGACCGCGTCCCTTTGCGGGCGAAGCGGAGGGTTTCTTTGCGGTTTTACCGGGTTTGAGTGAACCGGTTGCCTTCTTTCGCTTCGTTGTCTGCAGGTCCGCCTTTCCCGATAGCGCCTTCAAGGCTTTCTGCACGTCCTCCTCGCTCAAAGCATTGCTATGGGAGGAGACCGCAATGCCCAGTTTTCCCAATTCGGCAATGAGGATCCGACTTTCCTTGCCCAGCTTCTTGGCTAATTCATACACTCTCATCGTGATTCACAAGACTTACGAGGAAGCCTCCTGTGATTCAACCGTCTCGTCGGACGCGACCTCGAGCCCTTCTCCGTTCTCTCCTTCACTCGAAGGGTCAGAGGGCGGGCTCTCGGTTCCGGCCTCCTGTTCACGTTGCGCCGCGGTTTCCTCCGCCAAGGCGGCTTTTATTTCCCGGTCACGCTCGAGTTTTTCCTTTTCATATTCGCTCACGCTGATGATATCGATTTTCCACCCGGTCAATTTGGCGGCGAGCCGGACGTTTTGCCCGTTTTTCCCAATGGCCAACGACAATTGCGAGTCCGCCACCACGACCAGGGCCGCCTTTTTCTCCTCGTCGATGCCCACTTTCTCAATGGAGGCCGGATTCAGCGCTTCGCCGATAAACACGCGCGGATCCGTGGTCCACGGGATGATGTCGATTTTTTCTCCCTTGAGTTCCCGCACAATGGCTTGAACCCGGGACCCCTTAATCCCCACACAGGCGCCAACCGGATCAACGGCTTTATCCTTGGAGAACACTGCGATCTTGGTCCGATCCCCTGGCTCGCGCACCACCCCTTTAATCTCCAGAATTTTTTCCGTGACCTCCGGCACCTCCAATTGAAAGAGTTTGACCACAAACTGTGGATGGGCTCGGGACAGGATCACCTGAACGTCTTTTGAAGTCCGGCGCACTTCCAACAGCAACGCCCGGACCCGATCGCCCCGCCGGTGGACCTCGCGAGGAATTTGCTCATGAACGGGCAACACGGCTTCGGTCTTTCCAATTTCCACCAGGTAGCTCCGGCGCTCCTGTCCGAGGATGACGCCGTGCACCAATTCCCCCTCTCGCTTCGAATATTCCCGCTCGACCGCCTCCCACGTGGCTTCCCGGACTTTTTGACAAATCACCTGTTTCGCGGCCTGCGCCGCGATCCTCCCGAACTCCTCGACGTCGATGAGCGACCCGATTTCATCGCCCAATTCGGCCTCGCCATCAATTGCCCGCGCCTCATCCAAGGAAATCTGGGCATTGGCATCGGTAATCTGGTCCGCAATGGTCTTCAGGGACACGATGGAAATCTCGCCCGTTTCAGGGTCGATTTGGACCTGAATATTTTCGTTGTTGCCATACCGTTTCTTCGCCGCGGTCAGCAGCGCAGATTCCACGGCCGCAAGCACCCGATATTTATCAATGCCTTTTTCACGTCCGACTTGCTCAATGACTGCCATCAGTTCACGCTTCATAGCCGCCCCTCTTCTTGCTGACCCGCAATCGGCTCTGACCCGACCACGTCACCTCACTCGAGCCCTCCGTTACCATTCAACTTCGCGCTTGGCCTGGGCAATGGCATCCCACTCAAGGGGCACCCGTCGACGCGTCTTCGATTTTCGAACCGGCACCTGCAGGGTAATCCCTCGGTCATCGACCTCGGCCAACTGACCGACCAACGTTCCCTTCCCGTGAACGGGGACATGGACTTTAACTCGAATATTCCGTCCAACTGCCAGATCATAGTCCTTGCGCTGCTTCAACGGACGATCAAGACCCGGGGACGACACCTCGAGACGATAGGCATGGGGAATCGGATCGGCCACATCAAGCGCCCGGCTGAGCGACTGGTGAAACCGTTCACAATCCTGAATCCCGACGCCGCCCTCTTTGTCCACGATCACCCGCACGATGGTTTTGGCCCCCTTTCCGTGACACTCGACTTCGACGATTTCCAGGTGGAGGGCTTTGGCAATCGGCTCGGCAATGTGATGGACTTGGCTCCCCGGCCCGTTCATGTCCGCAATTCCATGTCTTCCGGAATGAGCTATTGGAGAACGGCAACGCAAAAAAAAGTGGGCTTCCGCCCACTTTAGTGTCAAGACCTTAGCATTTCTCCATGACCGAAGGCAAGCCACGAAAAATCCACCGCATCCGGTTTACCGCCTCAAGCAGAACGGCAGAGCCCGTGCAGCATCCTCGTCCGGCGAATCCGTGCAATCAGGCCCGCAGAGGCCGCACGCAGAACCGTCCCTCAGGGCGTCCCCACCACCTGGAACCCGCTGGCTCGAGCGGCAATGGCTAATGCGGTATCATGGGTCGCCGACACAAGGTCTTCCTGCCTTCCCTCTCTCCACAACAGCGCCGTAGCTAAATGAATGGCGTCCAGGAACCCTAGTGCGGTGGGAAGCGGTTGCGAAGCCCGCATCAGAATCGGACGCGTCAGATCAATGATCTCAACGGATTCCAGCAATCGAAACACGGCTTCTCTTCTTAACGCAATCGCCTCAAGTGCAACATTCCCCGGGAAAAATGGGGAGAGCCGCGAAGAGAAAAAACGGGCGGGAATGAGAAAGCCTCACGGTCTTCCTCGGAGAATGGTGAGCCGCCTCGGGCTCGAACCGAGGGCCCTCGCCTTAAAAGGGCGATGCTCTACCAACTGAGCTAGCGGCTCACCGGAAACGGATGCTAACAACCACTCTCAGGGTTGTCAAACGGTTGGGCCGCCACAAGATGAGCCGTGACTGGTCAAGCACTGACTTTGGAAAGTTTGACCCGAGGCCGCGTCTGCGTCATGGGGTTTTTCAGCATGATCGTATGTTCTCGATGAGAACCCGTCGAGACGATATCGATCGGGCACGACGTCAGATCTTCGATGCGCCTCAAATATCGCTTGGCCTCGACCGGCAAAGCTTTATAGGACGTCGCTCCGGTGGTCATGCCCGCCCACCCGGGGAGCACTTCATACACGGGTTCACATTGCTTAAGGATATGCAAGTCGACGGGCATCTCGCGATACAGTTTGCCCTGATGGCGATACCCGACCGCAATCTTGAGTTCCGGTGCCCCGTCCAGCACGTCCAGTTTCGTCACCGCCAAGGAGGTGCAGCCATTCACCCGGACCGCGTAGCGTAACAGAACCGCGTCCAACCATCCACACCGACGTGCCCGGCCCGTGGTCGCGCCGAATTCCTGTCCGCGCTCCTGCAAACCGCTACCCACGTCATCGGACAACTCCGTGGGAAACGGCCCGCTGCCCACGCGCGTGGTATAGGCCTTGGTGACGCCTAACACCGCGTCGATTTTCGTCGGTCCCACGCCACCCCCGGTACACGCGCCACCCGCACACGCATTGGACGACGTCACAAAGGGATACGTTCCCAAATCCACGTCGAGGTGCGTCCCTTGGGCCCCTTCAAAAAGCACGCGACGACCGCTTTCCACGGCCTTGTGGATGAGCAAGGAATCATCGGTCATATACGGCGACAGGCGTTGGGCATAGGCCAGGTATTCTTCACAAATGCGATCGGCATGAAACACGCGCACGCCGTAGACGTGCCGAAGAAAACTGTTGATTTCCACCAAATTCCTTTCCACTTTTTCCCGAAACCCTTCGGGATCGAGCAGGTCGCCCATCCGAATCCCGATCCGCGCCATTTTGTCTACGTAGGCCGGACCGATCCCCTTGCCGGTCGTTCCGATCCGCCGCGCCCCCTTGGCTTTTTCCGCGGCTTTGTCGATGGCTTTGTGATACGGCATGATCAGATGCGCGCGCTGGCTGATGGCAAAATTTCGGCTCACCTTAATTCCTTGGGCAGCTAATTGGTTCAGTTCTCCGATCAAAGCCCCCGGATCAATGACCACCCCGTTTCCCAGGACACATTGTTTCCCCCGGGACAGGATCCCGGACGGAATCAAGTGAAACACGAATGTCCCCTTTTTCGTGACGACCGTATGCCCGGCATTGGAGCCACCCTGGAAACGCACGATGAGATCCGCTTCCCGGGCCAGAATATCGACAATTTTCCCCTTGCCTTCATCCCCCCACTGGGACCCGATGACCACCAGATTTCCCATGTACCTAGCCTGTTCCGGAAAATAGTCACAAAAAAAGGGCTCGGCCAACGTGACGCCAGAACCCATCGGATGATCCTAGGCTCCCTCTCACTATTTGTCAATAGTATCAGCGATGACGTGACAACTCGCAACGTTCTCAGGCCATCGGTGGCCTCAGACCCAAAAAATTGTTTAACGGTAGCTTTCCTGATCGGTGGGAAACTTCCGGCATTCCACTTCTTCCTTGAAACGCCGCAAGGCTTGGAGGGCATCGGCTTTGAGGTGGGCATAGGGCTTGACGAATTTCGGCACAAATTCGTCAAACAGGCCGAGCAGGTCATACAGGACCAACACCTGTCCATCGCAGTGGGGACCCGCCCCGATCCCGATGGTGGGGATGGAGACCGCTTGGGTTACGGATTGCGCCAGGGTCGCGGGCATCGCCTCCAGGACCAAGGCAAACGCCCCGGCCATCTCCAAGGCTTTGGCATCGGTGACCAACGTGTCGGCTTGGGATTGTTCTCTTCCTTGCACCTTGTAGCCGCCAAAGCGATGCACGAACTGCGGCGTCATGCCGAGATGACCCATCACCGGGATACCCACGGTGGTCAAGGCGCGAACCCGATCCACCATGGCGCCGCCACCTTCCAATTTCACGGCCATGGCCCCTGCCTGGATCAAGCGACCCGCATTGTGAATGGCCCGTTCCTCACTGACCTGATAACTCATGAACGGCATATCGGCGATGACCAGGGCCTGCTGCCGGCTTTGCGCCACCAGCCGGGTGTGATAGGCCATGTCGTCCATGGTGACCGACAACGTGTCCGGTTTTCCCTGGACCACGACGCCCAGGGAATCTCCGACCAGAATGACGTCGATGCCGGCCTGTTCGATCACGCGAGTGAACAACGCATCGTACGCCGTCACGACCACCAGTTGTTTCTTCCCCTTCTGGCTTTGAAACTCCGGAATCGTCATCAGCTCAACCCAGCCTTTCGGATAATCTCGGGAAGCCGGTGCGCCAACCGGCCGGCCATGACATGCACACCATCGCAGAATGGGCGGATGGCTCGAATGGTTCGCACCGTGATCTCGAGCCCGGCTTCGGCTGCATGGGCTTCCCCGGCGTCCCGCAGTTCTCGCAGGATCTCTTCGGGAACGTCGATGCCCGACACGTGCGTATTGACGTATTCTGCCATTTTGACCGACCGGAGCACCAGGACCCCGCCCAGGACTTTTCGGGCATAGGGACGCACCTGGTCCATAAAAGAACGGACCACCTTCTCCGAAAAAACGGGTTGCGTCTGAAAGAATTGTGCGCCGGCCTTGACCTTGGCCTCAAATTTCTTATGCAGGAGTTCGACCGATTCGGCGCCAGGGGCCGCGGCACCGCCGATAAAAAACGCGGTCCGTCCCTCCAACGCGTGGCCGGCCAAATCCCGTCCCTGATTGAGTTCGCTCACCGCGTGCATGACTTGAACGGTATCCAGGTCGAACACCGGCTTGGCATCTTTGTGATCGCCGGCGCTCGGGCTGTCGCCGGTCAGACACAGCACGTTACGGATCCCGAGCACGTGCGCGCCCAGGAGATCCGATTGCAGGCCGATCCGGTTGCGATCCCGGCACGTGAGTTGAAGCACCGGGTCATGCCCCTGTTCATACAGGAGGCGGGCCACGGCCACCGGACTCGCGCGCATCACCGCGGCGGCGTTATCGGGCACGTTGATGCCGTTCACTCGCCCGCTCAACGACTTGGCGGTCTCAAGTAATTCCGACACGTCAGTGCCCTTCGGCGGGTTCAATTCAACGGTCACGGCAAACTGGCCCTGGGCCAACGTCTGATGGAGAGTGGATGCGTTCATGGCATGCTTCAGGCTACTCCCTCTCCGGTCGCCGCTCGCTTGGCCCCTTCCAACGTATTCGCCAACAACATGGCAATGGTCATGGGGCCGACGCCGCCTGGGACGGGGGAAATCCATCCGGCCCGTTCACGCACCGGCTCGAAATCCACGTCGCCGACCAAACGTCCGTCATCGAGTCGATTGATGCCCACGTCGAGCACGATGGCCCCGGCCTTCACCATATCGCCGGTGACGAACCGGGGTTTGCCGATCGCGGCCACCAGAATATCGGCTTCCCTGCAGACCGCGGGCAGGTCCTTCGTCCGGGAGTGACACATCGTCACGGTGGCGTGCTGATGCAGCAGGAGCATGGCCACGGGCTTGCCCACGATGTTGCTGCGCCCGACCACGACGGCTTGCTTCCCGGTAAGGGGTTCGCCGGTGGACTCGATCATGCGAATCACCCCTTTGGGCGTACAGGGAACGAACACCGGATCCCCCGCGACCAACCGGCCGATATTGTACGGATGAAAGCCATCGACGTCCTTACCGGGTGAGATCGCATTGAGAACGGCCTGACCGTCAATATGAGCCGGCAAGGGAAGCTGCACCAAGATTCCATGCACCTTGGGATCCGCGTTCAACCGATCAACGAGGGTTAATAACTCGGCCTGGCTGGTCTCTGCAGACAAATGATGGTCGGCCACGTACAGGCCGGCGGTATCGCAGGCCTTCTTTTTATTGCGAACGTAAACCGCCGAGGCCGGATCGTCGCCGACCAACACCACGGCCAAACCCGGCCGAACCCCGGTCCGGGCCTCAAGCGCTTGCACGTCCCGACCAATGCCGTCCCGAATGTCCTGTGCCAAGCTTTTCCCATCAATGAGCTGAGCCGTCACATCGTCCTCCTTAACGTGGAAGGGAACCATTTATGCGTCACACTACGATAACAGGGGCTGAAAATTGTAGTCAATCGAGGGGAAACGGGGACGAACGCGTTTCCTTGACACCCCCCAAAGGGTGCCGTAGCATGCCGCTGTGAGACACCCTTCCGCCCTCCGATCCGTTCTTTGGCGTTTGCCTTGGTCCTTGCAACCGTGCCTGTTCCGGACGCCGCTCCGCATCATCACTGTGGTTCTGCTACTGAATGCCTGGACGCTGCCGGCTCTCGCCAATCCCATCATCAAACTGAGTAGCCCCCAATCCTTCATCGCCCATCCTTCGGGGGAAGGCTACTACATCGCCAATGCCAACGGCGAACCCGGTACGCCCGACAACAACGGGTTCATCTCGAAACTTGATCAGGAGGGCAACCTGCTGGATCGACATTTCATCCAGGGTGGCCGCGGCGACACGATCCTGCATTCCCCCCATGGCATGGCCATCGCCGGTGAAATCCTCTACGTAGCCGATATCGACGTCGTCCGGGGATTTCATGCGCAATCCGGGAAACCCACGGTGACCGTTTCCCTGCATCCGTTTCACGTCGAGGCGTTGACGGATCTGATTGCCGACGGCATCGGACAACTCTATGTCCTGGACACGGCCGGGAACGCCGTGTACCAAATCGACCCTCAACAAGATTACGAGGTGTCCCTGTATCTCCAAGACGAGACTTTGGCGTCGCCGCGAGGACTGGCCGTGCATCCGAGGTCAGGCCGGCTGTGGATCGCGAGCCTTGACAACGGAAACGTGATGGAAATTGCGGAAGACCGCACCATGACCGAGATCATTTCCAATTCGTTCTTTACCGGCAAGTTTCGGAATTTAAGCGGGATCGACTTTGACCGATTCGGCAGCCTGTATCTATCCGACCTGACCGCGGGCAAGATCTGGCGGGTCCAGCCTGATCATTCCATGCAGGTTATTGCCGAATTTCTGATCTCGCCGTCTTCCGTCAAAATCGACCGCCGGAACCATATGATCCTCGTCCCCTATTTGTACGCCGATGGGGCCGAGATCAATGGATTGGAACGCCCGACGAATACCGGCAAGCAACGGAAACGCAAACGGACGCTCTCCGATTACGGGCTGGGCTGGTTGGAGGAAGACGAGAAGCCATGAGCAAGTGCATGTACTGCCACGAACGAAAAGGCAAACGTCCCTGCCCGGCGTTACGTGGCGCCATTTGCAGCCAATGCTGTGGCACGCACCGCGTCGTCAGCATTGCGTGCCATTCCGATTGCGTCTATCTGGATACGAACGTGGAATATCAACAAAAACGCGTCGGGGATCAGTTTGAACAGGAACGGCGCGCGTTCTACAAAGAACTGCTGGAACAATCGGGGGACAAGGCCGCGGAGATGTTTTACTTTCTCGAAGCCGTGACGTTTAAACATTTTCACGCGCGGAGCGACGCGCAGGATGGGGACGTCATCGCGGCCATCCAGGCGTTGCGTCGATCGTTCAGCCCGATCCACGTGCCGGAAGGCATGGCCCCTCCCTTTACCGAAGCCCTCAAGAAAGAATATCAAGCCTTCATGGAGGGAGAAAAACCCGACACCCAACTCGTGAGTGAGGTGCTGGATCGCGGCCTGACGTTTATTGCCGGATTTTCGGGAGACGGGCTGCGGTCCAAACGCTTTCTCAATGGCTTGATCGGATTCCTCAAGGGTCGTCACCCCGACGTCGCTGAAAAACTGACGAGACTCGGCACGACCGGCGGACGCATCATCCTTCCGGGCGGCGTCCCCATGGAAGAGCAGCCCGCCCGAAGTGTACAGAACTAGGGCCCTTTCCGCTGCTTGACTTATTTCACCTCGATGGTCATTTCGATACGTTCAAGAGGATTGTCTCTGGGGTCCCTGGGGTGACGCACGATTTTATCAGCCACCTCCATGCCCTTCACTACTTCTCCAAACACCGTGTACTGACCGTCCAAACTGGGGGCTTTGCCGATCATGATGAAAAACTGAGAGCCTGCGCTGTTGGGATCAGCCGACCGGGCGGCAGACACAATGCCCCGTTCATGCGGAATCCGATTAAACTCAGCCGGTAAGGTATAGCCGGGTCCTCCCATTCCATAGAGATGTCGCTTGCTCGGATCTTTGGTGTTGGGATCCCCACCCTGAATCATAAAGCCGGGAATCACCCGGTGGAAGATCGTTCCGTTATAAAACCCCTTTTTAGCTAAATTCAAAAAGCTTTCCACGTGCTGGGGCGCTAATTCCGGGAAAAAGACCAGTTCCATTTGACCAAATTTGGTGGTGATGATCGCACGAGGAGCTTTGCCCTCCGCCGTCAGCAGTCCTTGAGGGCTCCCGGCCCGGACGGGTTCCCCATTGACTCCCACCAGCAGAGCCACGACGCCCATGACCCACAGCATTGTTCTTGCCACACGTAATCCAAGCATTCCGTCATCCTCCCTACTTGTTGTCTTCCATGATTTCCGTTGGTATTAGCCCGCGTCGGTCACGGGCCGCAATTGTTCCAGCGCCTGTTTGGCCGCCTGCTGTTCCGCTATTTTCTTACTGCGTCCCTGCCCGCTTCCACGACATTGTTGTGCAATGGCCACCGTCACTTCAAATGTTTTTTGATGATCAGGGCCCGATTCCTCGATCACGGTATACACCGGCAGGGCATGCACGTGCTGTTGACACCATTCCTGCAATTGACTTTTATAGTCCTGCCTGAAAGCGGCGAGGTCATCCTGGTGCAATTCTTTGAGTTGGGTCTCCAGCACCTGCAACGTAAACGTTCGGGCCGCCGTCATTCCCCCATCCATATAGACGGCTCCAATCACGGCCTCCAGCGCGTTTGCCAGGAGAGACGCTTTGTCCCTGCCCTTGGTGCGTTCTTCGCCGCGGCCCAACCGGAGCATTCGGCCAAGGCTCAATCGCCGCGCGGCGTCCGCCAGCGTGACCCGACCCACGAGCCGGGCTCGTATCTGTGACAAATCCCCTTCGGCCAACGCAGGAAAGGTTTCCGCCAAATACTCACTCACGATCAACCCCAATACCGCATCGCCTAAAAACTCAAGGCGTTCATTCTGTTTGTCCGCCACAGAGGACTTCTCGTGGGAACGATGCGTCAAGGCCTCTTCCAATAACGCCGGCTCGCGAAACTGATACGGCAGTTGTTGCTGCGCCTCCTCAAACACCTTCACGCCCTTTATCTGATGGTCGGGTACGTCAGGGAGAACCTAAACGTCCAGACTCCCTGATGCAGTCTTGACGACCAGGCAGGCATTCACGCCACCAAAGCCGAAGGCATTCGAAAGCGCGGCTTCGATGGGAACCTGACGGGCCTGCCCGGGAATGTAGTCAAGATCACACTCGGGATCGGGATGCTCCAGATTCACCGTAGGCGGCAAGACGCCATGATACAGCGCCAGGGTGGTAAACACGGCCTCGACGCCACCGGCCGCTCCTAACAGATGGCCGATCATGGATTTCGTGGAACTCACCGGAAGTCGGGCGGCATGGTTCCCAAACACGGTTTTAATGGCCTGCGTTTCGACTCGATCCGCAAAGGTGGAGGTGGCATGCGCGTTGATATACCCGATGGTCGCTTTCGGGACGCCCGCGTCGCGAATGGCTTTCTCCATACAATCCACGGCCCCGGCACCGTCATCCGGCGGAGCGGTGATGTGAAAAGCGTCACTGGTCATCGCATAGCCGGCAAGTTCTCCGTAGATTCTGACGCCGCGACGTTGCGCGTGCTCTAATGCTTCCAACACCACCACGCCGGCACCTTCTCCTATCACGAACCCGTCCCGATCACGATCAAACGGACGACTCGCCCGTTCCGGATCGTCATTACGGCGTGATAACGCTTTTGCCGCACCGAATCCGGCAATGGCCAACGGGCAAATCGTGGATTCGGTCCCGCCGGCCAACATCACGTCCGCTTCCCCACGTTGAATGATCCGGTAGGCGTCTCCGATGCAATGATTCCCCGTAGCACAAGCCGTCACGGCACACGAATTGGGGCCTTTGGCTCCGAACCGGATCGCGACTTGGCCCGAGGCCAAATTCACGATGACCATCGGGATGAAGAACGGACTGACGCGGCCCGGCCCCTTGTCCTGGAGTACCTTGTGATACTGCTCAATGGCCGGCAGACCGCCGATGCCCGCTCCGATGTAGACCCCCACCCGCTCGGCGGTTTCGGGTGCGATAGTTAATCCCGCGTCATCCACCGCCTCCTGGCTCGCGGCCACGGCGTATTGGATGAACGTATCCATCTTTTTGATTTCTTTTTTTTCGAGATGATCGGCCGGATCGAAGTCCTTCACTTCAGCCGCAATTCGGCAGGCATAGCCGGACGCATCGAAGCGCGTGATGGGACCGATTCCCGACTTCCCGGCAAGCAGCGCTTGCCAAGTGTTGTCGACACCGATTCCCAGGGGAGTCACGACTCCCAAGCCGGTGATCACCACACGCCGACTGGGGGGGTACTCGGTCATGAGCGCCGCGGATCAGGTTTTTTCTTTGATATACTCAATGGCTTGAGAAACTTTTTGAATCTTTTCCGCGTCTTCATCGGGGATTTCCACGTCAAATTCTTCCTCAAGCGCCATCACCAGTTCCACCGTGTCCAAGGAGTCGGCCCCTAAATCCTCGACAAAAGACGCGTCGGGCACGACGTCCTCTTCTTCCACTCCCAATTGTTCCGCAATGATCTTTCGAATACGTTCTTCAGCGGCCATCGACCTTCGCACCTCCTGTTAAGCAATCCATTTGGAATGTGTCATTCATCCTGTTACGCCATGTGCATCCCGCCATTGACGTGGAACACTTGGCCGGTAATGTACCCCGCGGCGTCCGAGGCCAAAAACCGGACGGCTTCCGCCACCTCGGCGGGTAGGCCTAATCGACCAAGAGGAATCTGTTGCAACAACGTGTCTTTCACTTCCTGGTTCAAGGCTCGGGTCATGGCCGTGTCGATAAAACCCGGAGCGACCGCGTTCACCGTAATGTTCCGACTCGCATATTCGCGAGCGACCGATTTGGTGAACCCGATGACCGCCGCTTTCGACGCGGCGTAGTTGGCCTGTCCCGCGTTCCCAATGGCCCCCACGATCGAGGCCATGTTAATGATCCGGCCATACCGCTGTTTGGTCATGGGTCCCAGAATCGCCTTGGTACAATAAAACGTGCCGGTGAGATTGACCTGGAGGACGGCGTTCCAATCCTCTTCTTTCATGCGCATAATCAACCCGTCACGGGTAATGCCCGCATTATTGACCAATACGTCCACACGTCCCCATTCCTTCACGACGTGATCCACCATCCCCTTGACGGCTTCCCACTGGGCCACGTTGGCCGACAATGCCAGGCCTCGACCCTGCTGGTGTTCCACCAATTGCAGCGTGTCGGCACATCGCGCGGCTTCCAGATCTACCACGGCCACGTCGGCTCCGGCTTTCGCGAAACATTCCGCAATGGCTTGCCCGATGCCTTGCGCCGCTCCCGTGACAATGGCTTTTTTCCCTTCCAACACGCTTCCCTCGTTTTTTATATTTCGGGAACTGCGTCTTACCGTCAATGACGTATGGTCGTCAAGGTCTTGTCCAGAGACTCCGGGTCCTGAATGTGGTGCAATTCCGCTTCCGGCACAATGCGTGTGGCGAGTCGGGTCAACACCGTCCCCGGACCGATCTCAATAAACGTTCGAAT
>LXNJ01001017.1_pt1 | contig 17475 bp, 18 predicted proteins | sample 809081 | NCBI WGS metagenome assembly LXNJ01 (sample SAMN04870510, study PRJNA318959) | sponge metagenome | biome: sponge; feature: marine sponge reef; material: water | host: Petrosia ficiformis | place: Greece: Milos, Mediterranean Sea | collected 2013-05-29 | depth 5-7 m
GAACCCGAAGCGCTCCCGGAGTTCGACCACGAGGCTCGTGTCCGGGGGCGTGGCGAACATCTGACGCCTGGTCCGCTCGCGGTAGGCTCCGTCAACCACGCTCAGTATGGCCGGCAGCGCCCCGGCCCACGATTCGGCTTCACCGCCCGCCTGGAGCACCGCACCGGTTACTCGCTGGTTCCTGGCCCACACGTCTTCGGCCTCGAAGACCCGCCCCGGCTGAAGGCCGTCCAGATTCAGCCCTGCCGCGCCTGCCGCCTTTGCCAGCAACGTGTCTTCCGGGGTACCGAACACGATGATGTTCTTGAAGACCCTGAGGCGGCTGAATTCGGGATCGTCGCCCGAGGTGGCCGTCACCACGAACCGCTTCTCGGGGCGGGTTGTGAAGACGGTCGGTTCCAGAACCGAGCGGGTCGTGTCTTCGACGAGCTGCCACAGCTCGGAGTCCGCCATGACGATCAGCGTGTCATCCGGCCCCAGGGCATGGGGTTTGTTGCACGCGCTTGCCGCAACGGCGCAGGCGGCCACGGCCGCCATGCACAAACCAGCGCGAACCTTTGGTCCTGCCTGTTTTCGGGAGGGTAACGGCGAAGCGAAAACGGGAACGTTCAAGACCTGCTCCAGGTGACGAGTCAGTGGATGGCGGGGCAGCGGCCGCAGCGGGTGGCGGAGTCGAAATCACGGCCCCCGCGGCGGGCGGATTCAACCCTTGGAATATGTGTTTCGGTCGGGTAACTCGCTACACGGTGCAGACCGGCGACCGTGGCATTTGTGCTCCGCTCGCAGGCTCCACCGGCGCGGGACGGTCTCGCATGCTCGTATTTGGTCGCTTTTTGGCACCTACGGGTCAAATTTGCGATGCAGCCTCTTACCCCCGGTCGTGGACTCCCCCGATCCGCGGCGCTCGCTCGTCTCAGAATTGTCTGAGTCTGGTGCCTGCCGGTGGAGGACTTCTTGCGGCACATGATCCCCGACCGGCCCCTGCTGGCGTGGCTACAACCGCGCCGGACTGCAACAATTCCCCCGCGCGGGTAAGTTAAACTGGTCCTCCGGGGCTCGTAGCTCAGCCTGGTTAGAGCGCACGCCTGATAAGCGTGAGGTCGGTGGTTCGAATCCACCCGAGCCCATTGTTACAACGCCAAGTGAGCCCTGTCCAAGTCCGGATCTTGGGGGGCTTGGCGGGGACAGACATGTGAAGCGAGGTCGTGGGTCGAAAAAAAGGAAGTAAGACGGATAAAGGGTCGCGATCGAAGCTGAAGCGTCCGCCCCGTCCTGCGCGTTTCAGCCGGGCGTGGTTTTTCGATTGGGGTCGCACGGCGGTTATTGCGATCATCATCTCCATCTTCACCCGCACGTTCCTCATGGCCACGTTCGTCATCGATTCGGGCTCGATGGAGGAAACACTGCTGGTGGGCGACTATGTGCTGGTAAACAGGATGTCGCTAGGTGCTCCGATCCCGTTCACAGACCACCACCTTCCAGGCTACACCCAGCCAAAGCACGGCGACATCATCGTGTTTCGAGCCGATCACTCCCCTGGGATCGATATTGTCAAGCGCACGGTCGGACTGCCCGGTGACACGCTTCGGATGGATGGCGGCATCCTATACCGGAACGGAGTCGCCATCGATGAACCCTACGTGCGGCGGAACCTCCGGAACCCGGATTCTTTTGACCGGAGAATGTTGTGGCAAACTGACTTCCTGTTGCCGGAGTCGGATCGCGACACGTATCAACCTACGCGGGACAACTGGGGTCCGATCACCGTTCCCGAAGCGCGCTACTTCATGATGGGAGACAACCGCGACGACAGCTTTGACTCGCGATCCTGGGGTTTCGTGGAACGCCGTAAGATGCAGGGGACTGCAGCATTCATATACTATTCGTACGACCGAGACGCTCTGAAGCCGTTTCGCGCGTTGACGGCGATGAGGCCCGGGCGGGTCGGGCCTCCGCCGCGCTAGGGAAGGTGTGAACCGGCCAGCATCGTTTCCCCTGGCGCTTGCCGCTGTGGTCCTGGTCACAACCGCCCCCGCCTGGCGCGCCGGGGACCGGGACGCTGGCAGCCGCAGCCCGGCCGGAACACCGTTCGCTTCGCTGCACCTGGAGCTTGAGAAATCGGCCCCCGCTGCCGGTGAGGCTCTCTCCGAGTCACCGGGCGAGATCGTGTTGGAATTCAGCCAAGCGCCTCAGATGGCCGGGACCTCGGTTCGCGTGGTTGGACCGGACGGCGAACCTGCTCAGCTGCCGGACGCCCGGGCCGACGACGGGGACCCGACGATCGTGAGGCTGGCGATACCCGCGCCTCTGGAGGGTGGCGAACACGAGGTTCGGTGGCGAGCAATGGCGCGCGACGGGCATGTGGTGTGGGATACGTTCTTGTTCACCATCGAGGCGGGCGCGGGCCAGGACTCCCGCTGAGACCGGGTCCAGGTTCCGCGGTGCCCGCTCTGATCTACGACGGTGACTGCGGGTTCTGTCGCTCGGTCGTGCGTTTCATCGAGAGACGGGCCGAACCGGGGCGCGTTCATCTGGTCCCGTTCGGCACGCCCGAAGCCGCGGCCCTGACGCGGGATCTGGCACTGCCGGAGACCGTGCGGTGCGGTTGCGACACGGTGGTGCTGGTGGTCGGCACGACGGCCCTGCTGCGCAGCGACGCCGTTCTTGCGGCAGCCGCATTGCTGCGCCGGCCGTGGTCGTTGCTGCGACTGGGGCTCGTGGTGCCGCGCCCGTTGCGTGACGGGGCCTACCGGTTCGTGGCGAAGAACCGGTCAAGAAGCGGGCAGTGACACCGCCAGACAGTAACCCTCCAGCAGCGTAAACCGGGTCTCCCAGCAGGCTTCACCCGGCCCGCGCATGAACGCCAGAGCAAACTCCTCGCCGGTCCCCCGGTCCCAGCCACCGTCCGTCCCTTCGACCCTCGCCAGGCGCACACTCGCCGGCGACGCCCCGATTCCGGCGCCGGTGGCCTTGAGGGCCGATTCCTTCAGAGTCCACATCAAGATCAGGGCAGCGACCGGGTTGGACGCCATCGGCAGGGCTTGGTCCAGCGCCGGTTCTCCGGGCGCCCGCAGCCGTTTTGCCAGCCTCCCCGGCCTCTTCACGGGTCTCACAAGTTCGACATCCACCCCCACCGCCACACCGCGGGCGGCGGCCGCGGCTGCAAGCTCGCCGGAGTGAGCGATGGAGACCCGCCAGCCACCGGGGCCGGACGGGAGCGCCTGGCCACCGGGGCCGGGAGGGAGCGCCAACGTGATTTCCGGGGCAGGCTCGCCGGTCAGGCGCGACATCAACAGCCGCGCCGCCGCCCGCCCCAGTGTGAACTCGGTCCGTCGTTTTTCACTGCTGAACTGCTCCCGCCGAGTAAGTTCTTCGGGCGATAAGAGATCCGAGAGAGATTCCCACCAAACACCGGCCCCGGTCCCATGTCCAAAGCTGTCACCTACGGCAACTACCTGAAGATCGACGAACTTCTTTCGTTGCAACCTGATCCAGCCAGGGTTGAGCACGACGAGATGTTGTTCGTGGTGATCCATCAAGTGTATGAACTCTGGTTCAAGCAAGTGTTGCACGAACTGGACCGATGCTCCCAACTGCTGGAAACGGCGGCGGGACCACGGGTGGTCGCGTGCCTGGCGCGGGTGTTGACCATTTTGAAGACTATGGTAGCACAGATTGATGTGCTGGAGACGATGACGCCGACCGAATTCCTGACATTCCGAACCAGACTCGAGAGCGCCAGCGGGTTTCAATCAGATCAGTTCCGGCAGTTGGAATTCGTGCTGGGGAAGAAATCGCGCGACGCCGTCGAACGGTTCCGCGAGGGGTCACGCGCACGCAACGCTCTCGAACAGCGCTGGGCCCGTCCCGCGCTCTGGGACTCGTTCATGCAGCGGCTGCACCGACACGGTTACCACATTCCCGAGGCACTGCTCAAAAGAAATTTCACTGAGCCCGTTGAACCCTCCCCGCAAGTCCAGGACGCGCTCGTCCAAATCTATCGGCGCGATCCCGGGCACACCGTGATCTGCGAACGCCTCGTTGATCTGGACGAGGGCGTTCAGGAATGGCGCTACAGACACGTGAAGATGGTGGAACGGACCATCGGCTCCAAGCAAGGTACCGGCGGGTCGGAGGGGGCTGCGTACCTCGTGGGTACCACACACCAGCCCTCCTTTCCCGACCTCTGGGAGATTCGCGTCAGGCTCTAGCGCCCGCCGGCAGCGGCGCCTCCCAGGCGGAACTTGCCTCCGACATGGATCCCCCGTCCGGGCGACGGGAAACCGTAGACCTGTTCGTACTGGGCATCGAACAGGTTCTCGGCACGCAGCCTCAGGGCGAATCCGCCCGGCCCGCCAAACGGCAGGTCCAGGGTCGCGCCCAGATCAAGCCGGGTGTAACTCGGCAGCACGACCGGTTCCGCGGGCCACGCGGAGAAGTCCCGGTCGCTCCTGGATCCCACCCGAACCCCCGACAGATCCACCCGCAATCCGCCCGTCACTCGCCAGGCCCCGGTCAGACCAGCCGTGCTGGCGGGACGCCGGAGCAGCCGCTCGCCCTCAACGAAAGTCGCGCCGACCCCCTCGTCGAACCCGGAGTCGAGCACCTCGGTGCCCAGCCCCGTGTAAGTCGCCGTGAGGCTCAGACCCCCGGCAGACACCGACGCTTCTGCCTCCAGGCCGGCCGCCTTCGCCTCGGCCACGTTGTGGAAATTGGGTCCGCCCTCGGTTTGAGGGGTGCCGGTGTACTGGATCAGGTCTCGAAAAGTTTGCGAGAACCAAGTCAGCGACAGCGTGGCCGGCCCCGCATCCACGTCGGCCCCGATCTCGACGCTCGCAGAGCGCTCCGGGCCCAAGTCCGGATTCCCCGTGGCAAACCCCGCGGCGAAGGTCTCATGGAAGGTGGGCTCCTTGATCCCGGTGCCGCCGGCAAGCCGAAGCCGCCCGGTGCCCGCGATTCTCCAAACTGCCCCGAACCGCCCGGTCACCGAGGTCCCGTAACGCTCGTTGTCTTCCATTCGGATTCCGACGTTCAGGGCCAGGTAGTCGGGATGCCAGGAAAGGTCGGCATAGAGCGCCTGGTTGCCCCGCGAGTGATCGGTGTTCGACGAACTGCCGCCCCACTCCGAATCTGACACGCTGAACGTCCGGGACTCCTGCTGCTCCACCTCAAACCCGGTTCCGATCGCGGCGCCGGGCACGGGCTGCCATGACAGATGCGCTCCGCCCGTGGTCCGCCTCACGTCGGCCAGGCTTTCGTAGGCAAAGGATCCCGTGGTGTCGGCCGGTCCGTCAGCCTCGTCGCGAACGCCGGTCTCTGCCTCCCGCACCGAAAACACGAACCGGGTCTCGAACTTGTCAGTCCACCGCCGGCTGGCCTCAATCCCCAGGTTGAGGGCGTCGGAAAGCGTGTGGGCGTTCTCGTCAACCACGGCACCGGAACCGTCCGTGGGGTAGTGGAACACACCGTCCTCGTACCTCACGCTCACACTGCCGGCAGTCCGGGCGTCCAGCCACCCTTCCACCCGGCCGGTAACCGTGGTCTGGTGATGCTGATTGTTGAAGGCAAGAATCCCGTCGGTTTTCGTGCGGGCCGCCGAAACCGAGTAGGCAAACATCTCGCTGCCCGCGCCGACGCGCGTGCGCCACGTGGACGAGCCGAAGGAACCTCCTTCGAGGCCAGCCTCGACCCGGGGACTGCCCTGGCCCGGGCGGGTGAAGATCTGGATCACGCCGGCGATGGCGTCCGACCCATACAACGCGGAACCCGGGCCGCGCACGATCTCAATGCGGTGGATGTTGTCGGTGGTAAGCGCGGACAGATCGAACGACCCGCCGGGTTCGTTCACCTTGACGCCGTCGACCAGGACCTGCACGTAGTCGGATTCCCCGCCGCGCAGGAACAACGATGTGGTCGCTCCAAAAGACCCAGACCTGGCCACGGCGGCACCGGGCAGCAGGGCGAGGGCGTCCGATACGTAGGTGATCCCGGCGGCTTCCAGATCGGCCCCGGATATCACGCTCGTGTTGGCGGCCACGGTCCACTGCGGCGCGGCACGGCGGTTGGCGGTGACGATGAAGCCTTCGACCTTCACGGTGTCCCGGCCTAAATCTTGTACAACACTTGCCTCCAGTGCGGCGCTCGTTGCGGCGCCGGCCGCCAGCGCCAGGGCCACAACCCTGTGCGACGCGTGCAAAGGGAGGCGAAATGGGTTTGCGATCATCCCCGATTCTCCTTCCCCGCTGAGAGATTTGAGGGTAACCGCAACTCGCGCCGCCCGCGGCGGCTGTGTCGAGAGCGCCCCCACTTCCCCGCGGAAGTGTCTGGGTGGGCGCCGGACGGGGCACGTCTCCTGGCTTCGAGGCCGCCTCTGCCGGCCTTCCCCGGGTTTGGTTCCGGGTGGCTTCCCCGGATTCAATCCGGGTGGCATTGCGGGCAGGGCGTTCCGGCAGGTACAAGCGCCGGGCCTCTTACAGTGGCGGGGCCGCGCCGGGTTTTCACCGGCTTCCGTTGGCCCCTCCGGCTCGTTTTGTTTGTCGGACCAGATTTACTCTCGCCCCTCCCGGGCGGCAACCCGTAGCTTTTCGCGTTTGTGGACCCGCAACCAGGACGTGGGGCGGCGAATCATGGGGACGGCACCCGGAGCGTGACGAACATGACTACGGCGAACGCGGCGAAAGACACGAAACGTGCATAGCGGCCTGATCCCGGAAGCCGTACGAGGCGGCCAGGACCCCATTTTCGCGTTGGGCCGGATAGCGAAGGAACGCGCGGCTACCGGAGCCGACGTGGTCGACGCCACCCTGGGGCTGCTGACCGACGACGACGGTCGCCCGGCGCTGGTCGAGGCTGCCTTCGACGCCCTGGAGCGGGTGTCGCGAGAGCAGGCAGCCTGCTATACCCCCGTGGCGGGCCCGCCGGAATTCCTGGAGGCGGTCGTGGACGACGTGTGCCCAGAGTTCGCCGAATACGCGCGGCCGGTCGCGACACCGGGCGCTTCCGGGGCCATTTTCGCCGCCGCCAAGGTGTTTGCGGGCACCGGGGGGCGGGCGATCGTCCCCAACCTGTACTGGGGTCCCTACTCGTCGATCATCGACTCGGTCGGAGGGAGCCTGCGCACGTTCAACCTGTTCCGGCCCGACTTCACACTGGACGTTGACGCCCTGCTGCGGGCGGCCAACCAGGAGGCCGCCGAGCGCGGGAGGGCATTCATCGTCCTCAATTTCCCGTGCAACAATCCGACTGGTTACTCGCCGGCGGCGGCTGAATGGGACGACATGGCCCGCGCGGTCGCGGAACTTGGACGCGAGGCGCCGGTTACGGTTCTGCTTGACGACGCCTACTCCGGTTACGAACAACCTGAAACAGTGGAGCAATCGCTTGCCGCGTGGACCGCGGCCGTGGGCACGATGCTCGAAACGGCCACGGTGCTGGTAGCCTGGACCATCTCCAAGAACTTCACCCAGTACGGTGCGCGCGTCGGTGCGTTGGTCGCGCTCCACCGGGACGGGGCGGAACGGGAGCGCCTGGCGGGTGCCACGGGCTACGTGTGCCGGACCACGTGGTCCAACACCAACCACTTGTGGATGCTCGCCGCCACCCTGCTTCTGACCGATCCGTCGCTCGCGCAGTTGGCCGCGGCACAGCGAAAGCGACTGGTCGAGATGCTGCGGGCGCGGGCGGCGCACTTTGCCAGTCTGGCCGCCGGGGCCGGCCTGCGGCACGCTCCCTACAGCGGGGGGTTCTTCACAACCGTGGCGACCGCGAACGGTTCGGCCGCGGCCGCCGCCATGCGCGACGAAGACGTGTTCGCCATTCCCATGGATACGGGCGTGCGGATTGCGCTGTGTTCGACGCCGGTCCGCCAGATCGGCCGGGTGGTTGCCGCGGCGGCGCGGGCCGTCTCGGCCTAGACGTTAAAACGGATGTGCAGCACGTCGCCGTCCCGCACGACGTAGTCCTTCCCTTCCACCTGAAGCAGGCCGGCCTCCTTCACCGCGCGTTCCGATCCGTGTTCGGCATAGACCTTGTACGGAATCACCTCGGTGCGGATGAAACCCCGCTCCATGTCGGAGTGGACCTTGCCGGCCGCGGCGCGTGCGTTGGTCCCCCTGACGATGGTCCAGGCGTGCGCCTCGCGGGGAGCGATCGTGAAGAATGAAATCAGGTCCAGGAGTTCGTACGCGGCCCGAATGAACCTGTCGAGGGCCGGCTCTTCGAGACCCAGATCCGCCAGGAACAGAGCTTGGTCGTCAGCGTCGAGCACCGCGATCTCGGACTCGAGTGCCGCACTCAGGGCAATCCCGCCTGCCCCGGCCCCGGCTATCCTTTTGGACAGGGCCGCCGGCATGGCCGCTCCCGCTTCGGATTCTTCAAGATTCAAGAGGGCCAGAAGGGGCCGCCAGGTCACCAGACCCAGCCCCCGCAGCCACCTGCGGGCAACCTTGTCCGAGGGGGCGATCCGAAGCGGAGAACCAGACTCCAGGTGGTCCGCGGCGTGCCCAAGGGTCGTGATTTCGAGCCTGTCGGCCCGTTCTTTGCGCGCCCGGTCCAGCCGGCGCTCCACGATGTCGAGGTCGGCCAGCATGCACTCTTCTTCGAAGGCCACGAAGTCGGCGATCGGGTCGGCCTCCCTGGAGAGCGCGGGGTTGTGGAACCCGCCAAGCACCAGGCACAACGCCTCTTGCTCGCGCATCCGTCCGTGCGCCCGGGAAGACAGGACCCGCCGGTCGCCACCGTACCCTCCGGGAATGTCGCAGAAGGCGATCTCGGCGCGCACGGTTTTTTTGGATCCGGCGGCCCGGGCCAGGATGTCCAACCGGGGATCGGGCACGGAAACCGTGCCCAGACGCACCTCCCCGCCCATACGCACGGGCACCGTCAAACCGGTAAGGGCGTTGAACACGGTCGTCTTCCCGCCCCCCGGAAAACCCACCAGGCCTACTTTCATGTTGGGCCAATTTACCCTGCCGGTTGCCCCGCCGATTCCCCCGGCGGGGGTTGCGGGGCCGGGGCCCCGGTTCCGAACTTTCGCTGATTGTTCATTGCATTTGGGCCACGGCCGCCGGATGATCGCGACAATCGGCGCTGGCCCCCCGGGCCGCGCACCCCTGAACCGGAGAAACCGATTTGGCCGACGAGAAATTCACGACCGGGTGTTCAACCGGTCTAGCTGCCGGGATCCTGGCGGGTGCCGGGGCCGCTCTGGCTCCAGCCATGGCAACGCCTGACCCGGCAGAAGCACAGGAGTCGAACATGATCGAAGTCGGAGCCCCCGCACCCGGTTTCTCACTGCCCGGCGCAACCCGCCACGGGGTGCTGGGCGAAGAAGTGCGCCTCAGCGATTACCGCGGAGAGACGGTCGTTCTGGCTTTCTTCTTCAGAGTCCGAACGCGTGGTTGAACTGTTCAAATGAGAGCGTACCGTGATCAGTACGCAAGCGTGTTCAACGAGGGCCGCAACGTGGTGTTGATGGCCATCTCCACCGACTCCGTGGAAGAAATCACCTCGTGGTTGAAGGACGAGGACTTCCCGTACGTGGGTGCGACGGACGCCGGAGGCGAGGTGTTCCAGTCCTACGGCGGAGGGCTGCGGGAAAACGGGACCGTCGATTCCCGCACGGTGATCGTGGTTGGACCGGACGGGAACGTGGCCAGCGTAATCCCCTCGTTCAATCAGGTTGACCCCGCCGCCTACGATGAACTGGCCGAAGTGATCGACCGGGTGACGCCGACGCCCGAAGACGGATAATAGTAATTGCCTCATTCCTCTCGGTGGCTCAAATGGAACCCTCGGGAGGCTGGGAAGCGGCCCTCTCCGGCAATCCCCTGCTGGCGCTGGGCGCACTCTTCGCCGGGGGCGTGCTGACGAGCCTTACGCCCTGCGTTTATCCCATGATCCCGATCACCGCGTCGGTGATTGCCGGGACGGCATCGGAAAACCAACCCAGGCGGCGCACCGTCGGGCTGACGTTGACCTACGCGCTGGGTCTGGCCATGCTCTACGCGCTGCTGGGCACCGTGGCCGGATTGTCGGGGACCTTGTTTGGCACGGTGAGCGCGAGTCCGTGGGCGCTGTTCGGCATCGCCAACGTGCTGCTGTTGTTTGCGCTGGTGATGTTGGACGTGCTGCCGGTGCCGGTGCCAAGGCGTTTGCTGCAGTGGGCGGGCTCGCGTGGCGGCGGATCCTATCCGGGCGTCTTTCTGCTGGGCGCGACTTCGGGCGTGGTCACCGCGCCGTGCGGGGCCCCGGCTTTTGCCGTGGTCCTGACCTGGGTGGCTTCCGAGGGGGCCGGGCTCATGGGCTTCGTGTACCTGTTCGTGTTTTCGGTCGGCATGACGTCATTGCTGATCGTAGTGGGTCTTTTCTCGGGAACCCTTGCAGTGTTGCCACGTTCGGGCAGGTGGATGATATGGATGAAACGAGCGGCGGCCGCGATCATGGTCGGCATGGCCCAGTACTATCTGATTCAAGTGGGCTACAACCTGTGATGCACACGGACGGCGTTCGCCACGGGCCCGGCGTGCGCGCCGGTGTCGGCCGCCCCACGGGGGTCATCGGCGCGGCAGCAGTCGCCATCTTGTTGGCCACTGTCGGAGCCGCCACCGCCCAGGACACAGGCGAAGGACAGGTCAGCCTGCCCATAGGCACGGCGGGCCCCGACGCCTCGCTTGAGGATCTGGACGGGAACATTGTTCAACTGCAGGACGCCGTCGGCGGCCGTCCCGCGCTGATTGAGTTCTGGGCCTCATGGTGCGAACAGTGCGAGGCCTTGCAACCGCAGATGGACGCCGTCCACGCCCAGTTCGGCGACCGGGCCGAAATTCTGGCAGTCGCAGTCGCGGTCGCCCAGTCTCAGCGCCGGGTGCGCCGTCACGTTGAAGACGCCGGGCATTCATACCCCTTCCTGTGGGATGCCGACGGAGCAGCGGTCCGGGCTTACAAGGCCACCACGACGTCCATCGTTGTGATCCTCGATTCGGACGGCGACGTCGCCTATACCGGCGTGGGTCCGGATCAAGACCTGGTGGGTGCCTTGCGCCGGGTCCTCGGCCCGGATGGGCCGCGCGTCCGCCAACCCGCCCCCGCGGCCCAGTGAGCGGGAACAATCCCACTGCCGAACAATCCCACTGCTTTGGGCGTATATTGGCCCGCTTGCTTGTCCGGCACCGGCAGGTGGTCGGCGCCGGATCCAGAATGCGGCGGTTACAGGACCCCGGGCACCGGGGTGAAGGAGGTTGGGATGTTGCCATCGCGGCTATCAACCCTTTCGGGATCGGCCCTTTGGGGGCTGGCTTTCGTTGTTGTCGGGTGCGCACCCCGGGCGGAGTCCGCCGAAAGCGGCGGTGCAGCCGCCGCTGCTGAGAACGGGGGCGGCGCGGCGGCCGTAAATCAGATCTCCGACGAGGAGCGCGCGGCCCGGGCCGCCGAGCGCGAACGGCTGGTCCAGGCGGAACTGGTCTCGGAGCGACCGATAGCGGCCGCAAACACCATCTGGATTGAAGAGATGACCTGGATGGAGGTGCGGGACGCTCTGGCCGACGGGAAGACCACCGCGCTCATCACCACCGGGGGCATCGAACAGAACGGTCCCTACCTGGCAACCGGCAAGCACAACTATGTCCTTCAGGGAGCGTGCGAGGGAGTGGCCAGGGCCCTGGGCAATGCGCTGTGCGCGCCCATCATCAAACTCGTGCCGGAGGGCCGAATTGACGAACCCTCCGGACACATGCGTTATCCGGGCACGATCAGCCTGCGCCAGGAGACCTTCGAATCGGTCCTGGACGACGTTGCGTCAAGCCTCCGGGCACACGGGTTCACTGACATCGTGTTCTTCGGAGACAGCGGCGGGAACCAGTCGGGCATGGAGGCAGTGGCGGACCGGCTCAACGAACGGTGGACCGACGCACGGGCCCATTTCATCCCGGAGTTCTATCGCTACGCCGAGGTGCGGGAGTACATGAACTCAGAACTCGAGATTACCCAACCCTCTAACGACGGGTACCACGACGATTTCCCGATAACCGCCATGATGACGGTCATCGACCCGTCGGCAGTTCGGTACGAGGAACGCGTCGCGGCGGATCTGGACCACATCAACGGCGTGTCCTTGACACCGCTCGAGCAGACCGTCGAGACCGGGCGCCAGCTGCTTGCATTCCGCGTTCAGCGCACCGTCGACGCGATCAACGCCTCAACGGGACAAGAATAAACGATGGATATTCTGGGACTATTCGATTACTGGTTGCCGATCCTGGTTTCGACCATACTCATGTTCGTTGCCAGCTGGATCGTCCACACGGTGTTGCGTCACCACAAGAACGACTATCGAAAACTGGGCGACGAAGATGAGGTGATGTCGGCCCTCCGCAACTTCGGACTGAAGCCCGGCAATTATGTCATGCCCTACGCCGGCAGCATGGAGGCGATGCGATCCGAAGAGTACGCGGCCAAATGCGAAAAAGGGCCGATGGCCATGATGACCATCATGAACCCCGGGCGCGGAATGGGCAGGAGTCTGGGCGAGTGGTTTGTTTTCATGCTGGTAACCACCACCATCACGGCCTGCATTGCCGACAGTGTTCTCGCCGACGGGAACCCTCAGTACATGGAAGTGTTCAAGTTGGTTGGGTGGGTCATGTTCATGTGCCACGGCATGGGACAGGCGACACGTTCAATATGGTTCCATCAGGAATGGTCAACGACCTTCAAGAACATGTTTGACGCAGCCATCTACGCGCTGCTGACGGCAGGGACTTTCGGGTGGCTGTGGCCGAGCTGAACCAGGACGGAAGGCCGCTCCGGGCCACCCTCGAGATTGAACCCGCCGCCCGAAGCGATCTGATTGATGTGCGGGAGCGGGTGGTGGCCGAACACGGAGACCAGTTCTCCGAGTTCCGCAGAGCGCTCTACATGTCGCATCACACGACCGCCGGGTACATGCCGCAGGGGCTGGTGGAGTCGCTGGGGTACGACGAAGACCGTGTGCGCGGCCACCTGCGGTTCTTCAACAAGGTCTACCCGCCCGATGCCGGGTACATGCACGACGAGATGGAGCTGCGCACCGAGCTCAGCGATCTTCAGAAGCACCACGAGCCGCGTAACGCCGATTCTCACCTCAAGTACATCTGCGCCGGCCTCCAGAGCTGCGTTTCGTATGAACAGGACTCCGGCCCGGTTTGGCTGGTGGAACTGGACGGTGTGCACCAGGAGGGGCACCGCAAGAGGCGCACTACCGTGATCGGGTACAACGGCGACCAGGAGGTGGCCCGAACCCAGATTGAGGTAGAGGTCGGCGACAACTCCGTGTACGCCCGTAACCTCAGAGACTCGGCGGTTGGGTTCACCGACAAGGTCCTGGAACTGGCCCGCGAGCACGACGTGGCATACGGGAGGGTCGACGTGGAACTGGCGGAACCCGAGGTCGACGCCAGCCTGACCGTAAACGAATACGAAGTGCTGCTGATGACGCACGACTTGAGGACAGCCCTGACCAAGCCGGTTCAGTTCATGACGGGGTTTGGAAGGTCAGTGATGGAGGGGTTGAGGCATCCGCTCAAGGTGCCCCGGAAGGTCCTTTCCACTGCCCAGCTTGAGGCCATGCAGGTGCTGCGTGCGCTGCGGGATCCGCGCTCAATTCCGGGTGACGTGTTCTCCGCCGCGCAGCTTGACGCGATCCAGGTGTTGTGCGGCGCGCTCGACCGGATCGGGATCAGCGGCTCGCTGGTGGCACGGATGGTAGCGCGGGCGCTCTCAATCCCGGTCCAGATTTCCCTGAAACGGAAGCGTGGGGTGAGCATTCCCGTTTTGGACCGCACGGGCGACGGGCTGGCCGAAATCCCCTGGGGGACCTACCAGAGCCTGATTCTGGTGCAGTGGGCCGCGAGCCTGACGGGCACGCGTACCCTGGATGTAACGCTGTCCAGACTTAACTGACGGCCGGCGGGGGGATCCCGTCAAATCAGCGATCTCCCCTGGGCCCCGTCTACAGCAATGGTGGCGCCGGTGATCAGGCTGGCCCTGTTTGACGACAGGAACGCCACCACGTCGGCCACTTCTTCGGCCCGTCCGAACCGCCCCAGGGGCAGGTTGGCGGCGATGAATTTCTTCATTCCTTCGGGGTCGGCCTTCACCCGCTTGTCCCAGCTGCCGCCCTCAAACTGAATCGACCCCGGGGCCACGCAGTTCACGCGGATTCCGTCGGGTGCAAGCTCAAGCGCCATGATCCCCGCGGCGGAAATCTGGGCCGATTTGGTCGTGTTGTAGATCGAGAGGCCGGATCCGCCCTTTTCGCGCCCGAACAGCGATGAGATAAACACGATCGAGCCCCCGCCGGCGGCGCGCATCAGCGGCACCGCGGCCCGTGCCGTCCTGAGGCCCGAAAGGAAATTCAGCTGGAATATGTCCAGCCAGTCTTGGTCGGTGGTCTCGGTGAACTGACCCCGCCTGTTGCCGCCCACGTTGTTGACCAGCGCGTGGACCTCACCCCACCGGTCCTGGACGACGGCCAGCAGACCGGCCGCGGCATCCGGCTCGGCCAGGTCGCAGACATGCGCCAAGATTTCGGTCCCGCCTTCCGCCAGTTCTTCGGCGGCGCGGTCAAGCGCCTGCTTGCCGCGGGCGCATATCGCCAGCCGGGCACCCTCGCGTGCAAACGAACGGGCAATTCTGAGTCCGATTCCGCGGCTGGCCCCCGTGACCACCGCCACCCTGTCCTTTAGTCCCAAATCCATGGCCGGTAGGGTACTCGCCGGGGGCGCGCCGCGCTACGGTCAACTAGGTTTCGGCCATGACACCAGAGGCGAAATCAGGGGGGAATTCCGGGCCGAACGCTGACGTCGCCCTGGTCACTGTCTCGGTGGATCTCGGGGCAGGACGCCGCGGGGTTGACATGGGTCCTTCCGCGCTCCGAATCGCCGGCCTCAACAACCGGATTCGCCAGACCGGCCGTGAGGTGGTTGAGATGGGTGCGGTCACCGCCACCGGCCCCGAAGTGTCCGAAGTGGGCGACCCGCAGGCCCGTTATTTACAAGAGATTCGCCGGGTTGCGGAGCAGACCCGCGAACTGGTCCGGGCTGCGTTGGCCGCCGGGCGTTTGCCGTTGGTCCTTGGGGGCGACCACTCGCTCTCGATGGGCTCTGCCGCGGGCACCGCCGACCACTACCGCGGCCGCGGGCAGGAGATCGGCCTCATCTGGGTTGATGCGCACACCGACATGAACCGTCCGTCCACCAGCCCCAGCGGAAACGTGCACGGAATGCCTCTGGCCGTGTTGCTTGGGCGCGGGCACTCCGCGCTGATTGAACGCGGCCCGCAGGTGAAGCCCGGGCAGGTCTGCGTATTGGCCGCCCGGGAGATCGACCCGGGCGAGCGACGGCTTATCCGCGAGCTGGGCGTCCGGGTGTTCACGATGTCCGAGATTGACGATCGTGGCCTCAGCACCTGCATGGACGAGGCGCTGGAGCGCGTGACCGCGGGTACCGCCGGGTTTCACCTGTCGCTGGACCTGGACGCCCTGGACCCCCGGCTGGCCCCGGGGGTCGGAACTCCGGTTCGCGGGGGTCTGACCTACCGCGAGGGGCACCTCGTGTGCGAGAAGGCGGCGCGCTCCGGGGGGATTGTCAGCCTGGACATGGTCGAGCTCAACCCGGTTCTGGATTCGGGGAACGTCACGGCCGACCTGGGCGTCGGTTTGATAGCCTCGGCCCTCGGAAAGCGGATCCTCTAGGTCTCCAGATCCCGGTCGAGCGCGGCGGACAAGTGCTCGGCAATCAGGGCACCGTGGTCCCGACCGTTTTCGATGAAGATCTTGTTGGCGTCGAAACCGGCGGCCACGACCCCCGCCACGTAAACACCCGGCACGTTAGTCAGCATGGTGGCCGGGTCGTGGGCGGGGACGCCGGTTTCGGGATCCAGCACGACCCCCAGGCTGCGCAGCAGGGTGGTGTCGGGTCTCCAACCCGTCATCGCGAGGATGCGGTCGTTGGGAACCACTTTCTCTCCGGCCGCTTCTCTTCCGGCGGTTTCCTCGCAGCGCAGTACCGCCACCCCCTCCCGCAAACCGACCACCCGCGACCGCCAGTGCATCTTGATTTCTCCCTCGGCCAGCCGGTTCTTGATGTCAGGCAGGACCCACGGCTTGACGCCCCGGTCGAATTTGCCCCCAAAATGGATCATGCGGGTGCGTGCCCCACTCCGGTGTAGATCGAGCGCTGTCTCCACGGCCGAATTACCGCCGCCGACCACAAGCACATCCAGGTCGAAATAGGGAAACGGGTCCCGGTAATAGTGCGTGACCCGGTCATCGTACAGTTCGTCGCCCGAGTCAAGGGCGAGGCGGTTGGGGGCTCCGAAGCCGCCGGTCGCCACAATCACTCCCCGCGCCCTGGTCACGCGCTCCGGCCCGGCCGCGTGCTCTGCAACGGCCGCCGACCGCACCTCAAAGCCGCCAGCCACACTGAAGACCGCCTTCACCTCTTCGTACGGGCGGACGGACAGCCGGTGATGCCGCACGACATGGCGGTAGTAGGCCAGTGCCTGGCGGCGGGTCGGCTTGGGGTCCGGGATGGTGAACGGCACGCCACCAATCTCCAGCCGCTCGGCTGTCGAGAAAAACGTCATGTACCAGGGGTAGTGGATGAGCGACTCGGTGATGCAGCCGCGCTCGATCACCGCGGAAGTGAGGCCCCAATCACGCGCCGCGATTGCCGCCGCGAGCCCGCAGGGGCCTGCTCCCACGACAACCACATCGACCGCTTCCGGTGCTGGTTTTTGGGTCAAAGACCTATCCGTTTGTTTGGTCGGAACCGGCCGGCCAGGGGCGTCGAAGGGAACACTTCACGGGCGCGGACCGCGGCCCGCATTGCCGCGAGATATTCGCGCATGCCGTCATGGGCGGGCAAGTTTGCGCCCACCAGCCGCTTGCTGCCAACCAGCCGGCGCTCGCCCGGTGTGGCACACCGCCCCCCCCTTCCCCCGACTGAGATGACCCCTTCCGCAACGCCCTTTCGGGGAGACAGCCGCCGGCCGCCCGTCGCAACGGATCTGCGCAGCGACACGGTCACTCGCCCCAGCCCCGAGATGCGCCGGGCCATGGCCGGGGCCGACGTGGGTGACGACGTGTACGGGGACGACCCGATGGTGCGGGCTCTTGAAGCGGCGGTTGCCGGTGTCCTGGGGAAGGAAGGCGCGGTCTACGTGCCGACCGGCACCATGGCCAACCAGACGGCGATTCGTGCCCACACCCAGCCCGGCGACCGGGTTTTGTTGGATGCCGGGGCCCACGCGGTCCGCTCCGAAGGGGGCGGTCCCGCGGCGCTGTCGGGGGTTACCGCCCACCGCCTGCCAGGCCACCGGGGGATCTTCACCGCGGACGATGTCGCTGAAGCGTTGGGATTCTCTTATGAAGGGAACCCGACGACTTTGACCCCGCCCGCGACGCTGGTCTGCGTGGAGAACACCCACAACGGCGGTGGC
>LXNJ01001018.1_pt1 | contig 17466 bp, 14 predicted proteins | sample 809081 | NCBI WGS metagenome assembly LXNJ01 (sample SAMN04870510, study PRJNA318959) | sponge metagenome | biome: sponge; feature: marine sponge reef; material: water | host: Petrosia ficiformis | place: Greece: Milos, Mediterranean Sea | collected 2013-05-29 | depth 5-7 m
CAGGAGACGAGGCCAAAAGGACATGTCTGACAAGGAACAAGCGCTGGCACTGGCTCTCGGGCAGATAGAACGGCAGTTTGGGCACGGGGCGATCATGCGACTGGGCGAAGCCGCCCACAGCCTGCATGTGGAAGCCATCCCCACAGGCTCCATCTCGCTGGACATGGCCCTGGGTATCGGAGGAATACCCAGAGGGCGGGTAACCGAGGTATTCGGGACGGAGTCTGCAGGAAAGTCCACGCTCTGCAGCCACATCGTCGCGGAAGCGCAGCGTCGGGGCGGCACCGCCGCCTACATAGACGCTGAGCACGCACTGGACCCCACCTACGCTGCGCAATGCGGCGTCCAGGTGGACTCACTCCTCATCTCGCAGCCTGACTCCGGCGAGCAGGCGCTGGAGATCGTCGAGTACCTCGTGCGCAGCGGCGCCGTGGACGTTGTCGTCGTGGACAGCGTCGCCGCTCTCGTGCCCAGGGCAGAACTGGAAGGCGACATGGGTGACACTCACGTCGGGCTACAGGCCCGGCTGATGTCGCAGGCTCTCCGCAAGCTCACTGCCGCCACCAACACTTCCCACACCGCGGTTGTGTTCGTGAACCAGCTGCGGGAGAAGGTGGGAGTCTTCTTCGGGAGCCCGGAAGTCACCCCGGGAGGCAGAGCGCTCAAGTTCTACAGCTCCGTCCGCATAGACCTGCGGCGTATCGAGACGATCAAGCAGGGGACGGAACCTGTCGGTTCACGGGTCAGGGCGAAGGTCGTCAAGAACAAGGTCGCCCCGCCATTCAGGCAGGCCGAGTTCGACATCATGTTCAAGGTGGGCATCAGCAAGGAGGGAGACCTGCTCGACCTCGGTGTTGAGATGGGGATCGTCCGCAAGTCCGGCGCCAACTACTCGTACAGCGAGACGCGCCTGGGACAGGGCAGGGAGAACGCCAAGACGTTCCTCCGCGCCAATCCGGACATCTCCGCTCAGATCGAGGCCAAGGTCCGCGGCATGGATGCTGCGAACGGACACAACGAGGCTCCCGTTCCCGAGGCCGAGCTCCAACCGGCGGCCCCGGCAACCGGATAGCCGGCATCGTCTTACTGGCTGCCACTCGCTGAAAACGAAGGACGGCGGTGGCAGATAACGTGCGCTTCACCAACGCGCAAACCGGCGGGCACCACACCCGCCCCATCGCGCCCGCAGCCTGCGAGCTGCGGGGCGGTGTCGACGCACTCGCTTTGCTGCCGATCCCGGAACCGGGGAACCGTCGTCTGCTCATAGCCATGGCCGGCCTGTCCGGTCCTCCTCGGCGGGGACACGCGCGCAGGTCGAGCCCGAAAGGAGACGCTCATGGAAGCGTTGATCATCGGTATCGGAGCATTGGTAGTCGGTCTCATCCTCGGGGTCGTAGTGGCCTTGTTGATTCGGGCGATGGGGCGGAACAAGCGCACAAGCGCAGCCCAGGACGAAGCCGCACGCATACTCGCGAGCGCTGAGGAGGAGAAGAAGCGAGCCCTGCTGGAGGCCAAGGAAGAAGCGCTCAAGGCGAAGCAGGAGGCTGACGCAGAGCTGCGCGACAGACGGCGCGAGGTACAGCGGACGGAGAATCGCCTCGCCAGCCGCAGTGAGAGCCTCGACAGTCGGCAGGAGAGCCTCGAACTGCGCGAGCAACGCCTGGCCGACCGCGAGCAGGACGTCGAGCAGCGGTACGACGAGGCCGAGGCGCTCAAGGCCGAGCAAGCCACCAAGCTCGAAGAGGTCGCAAACCTCAGCGTGCAGGAGGCGAAGGCTCAGATCATGCAGAACGCTGAGGACGAGGCTGAGCACGAGCTCGCCAAGCGTTACTACGCTCTCGAACAGAGGATGCTGAACGAGGTGGACGAGAAAGCGAAGAAGACCATCGCCCTCTCCATCCAGCGCCTTGCTTCAGACGTGGTGAACGAGTCCACCACCTCCCAGGTGGCGCTGCCGAACGATGAGATGAAGGGACGCCTCATCGGCCGCGAGGGCCGCAACATCCGCGCCATCGAAGCCGCAACGGGGGTCGACCTCATCATCGACGACACGCCGGAGGCCGTAACGGTCTCCTGCTTCGACCCCATCCGCCGGGAGGTGGCGAAGGTCGCGCTCAGCAACCTCATCTCAGACGGCCGCATCCATCCCGCCCGCATCGAGGAATCGGTCAACAAGGCGCAGAAGGAAGTGGACGACTCCATCGCCCGCGCGGGTGAGCAGGCCGTACTGGACGCAGGCGTCCGCGGACTGAACCCTGAGCTCATCAAGCTCCTCGGCAGGCTCCAATACCGCTACAGCTACGGCGAGAACGTTCTCCAGCACTCCGTGGAAGTCGCACGTATCGCGGGACTGATAGCCGGAGAGATCGAAGCGGACGTCCAGACCTCCAAGGCCGGCGGGCTGTTGCACGACATCGGCAAGGCCCTCACGCATGAGTTCGAGGGGACGCACATAGAGCTGGGCGAAGAGGTCGCCCGGCGCTACTCCCTGTCGCCCGGGGTGACCGCCGCCATCAACGAGCACCACGACGACGACAGAGGATCGGTCGAGGCCTTTGTCGTCGCCGCAGCCGACGCCATCAGCGCAGCGCGCCCCGGCTCCCGCCGCGACACGGTTGAGCTCTACCTCAAGCGGCTGGAAGCACTGGAGGACGTTGCCAACAGCTTCGACGGCGTGCAGAAGTCCTACGCCATACAAGCGGGGCGCGAGGTGCGCATCCTGGTGCAACCGGACGAGATAGACGACGTCGCGGCCTCCAACCTGGCACGCAAGGTCGTTCGCAAGATCGAGGAGAACCTCGTCTACCCCGGCGAGATAGTGGTCACCGTGGTGCGCGAGACGCGGGTTACCGAGGTCGCCCACTAGAACCACAGCGTGTTGCCCACGCCCTGGACCGGGGCGCGGGCAACACCGCCGGCGGGACCCGCATGAAGATCGACCTCCACATGCACTCCACGCGCTCGGACGGGCGGCTGACGCCCACCGAACTCGTGAACCTCCTCGCGCATCGAGAGGTCAGCGTTGCCGCCCTCACCGACCACGACTCCACCGAAGGGCTGGACGAGGCGACTGCCGCGGCCGGCGCCCATGCCAAGCTGCGCATCGTTCCCGGCATCGAGATCAGCGCCTCGCACCCCACCAGGAGCGACTCCGACGTACACCTGCTCGGCTACTTCATGGACCGCGCCGACGCCGCCTTGCAGCGGCAACTCAGTGCGCTCCGGGAGGAGCGGGAGGAGCGGGGGCTGCGAATGCTCGCGAACCTCGAACGGCTCGGCTATCCGCTCGACTGGGAACGCGTCCAGCAGCTGGCGACGGGCGCCAGCATCGGGCGTCCCCACATCGCGCACGCGATGGTGGAGCGAGGCTATATCGCAGCATACAAGGATGCTTTCAACGGCCTGCTGAACAACGGCGGCGCCGCGTTCGTTGGCCGTACAGGCGTGACGCTGGAAGACGCCGCGCGCACGATACGGAGCGCGGGTGGCGCAGCGGTGCTCGCGCATCCTCTCTACGTCGAGGAGTACGAGACGATCATCCCCCGGCTTCCCGACATGGGGATCGTGGGGCTCGAAGCGCACTATGCCAACTACAGCAGAGAGGAACAGCGCATCCTGGTCGACCTCGCGAAACGGTACGACCTCCTGCCCTGCGGCGGAAGCGACTATCATGCGATGGGCAACGAGAATGAGGCGCTCCCCGGAGCGGACGGCCCGCCCCCGGAGGTGCTCGAAGCGCTCGAGCACCTGGCCAGAGCAGGATAGAGGCCCCTTGCGATGGACGATTCCCTCCAGACAGCACTGGTGCTCATCTACGGCTACCTGCTGGGCTCCGTGCCTGCCGCTTACATCGTCGCCCGCCTCGTTAAGGGCATAGACCTCCGAAAGGTCGGCAGCGGGACCATCGGCGCGTCGAACGTCTACTACAACGTTGGACGCTTCTGGATACTGCCCGTCGGCATATTCGACCTGTTCGTGAAAGGGCTCACTCCCGTGTACCTCGCTCGTGTGCTCGGCCTGGGGATCGAGGTACAGGCGGCAGCGGGGCTGCTCGCCGTGATGGGGCACAACTGGCCGGTCTCTCTCGGCTTCAAGGGGGGCCGAGGGGTCGCGCCCTCGGTCGGAGCGCTCCTTGCGCTGGGCCGGCTCGAGCTTGCCTTCTTCATCGTCATTACGAGCGCCGGGTGGCAGTTCACCAAGGCCTCCGGCGTCTGGGTGCTGCTGGGGTTCGTCTCTCTGCCATTCGTGGCTCTCTACTTCCAGCGGCCGTCCGCCGTCGTCCTGCTCATGGTGGGCCTGCTGCTCATCACTGTCGTGAAGCGCCTGGCGTCGAACTCGCTGCGGGGTTCGGATGTCCCGTTGCCACAACTCCTTTTCAACCGGCTCATGTACGACCGCGACATCGCCGACCACGACGCCTGGGTCCAGCGCAACACGCCCCGAACGGAGGCGGAATGACGCAACCGGCCACATGCCACTGGCACCCTGACCGGGAAACCGGGCTGCGCTGCGGCAACTGCGAGCGGCCCATCTGCACCGAGTGCATGCGCCAGCACCCTGTCGGGATACGCTGCAGGGAGTGCGGCGCTCCGGTCGGGCTGCCGACCCACGCAGTCTCCGTGAGCTACGTAACGCGGGGCGCCACGGCAGCACTCGGGGCGGGAGCCGTGGGTTTCATCGCCCTGCAGATCTTCTTCCGCCTTTTCCCCTTCGGCGGGTTCTTCACCTTCTTCGTGATGCTGGGACTCGGGTATGCCCTGGGCGAGGCAGTGAGCGTGGCGGTCAACCGCCGCAGGGGGCGCACCTATCAGTGGATGGCGTTGGGGAGCGTGGCCCTGGCCACGCTTCCGTTCCTGGTCAGCGGGCTCGCCGACTTCTCCATCGGCGGGCTGTTCCGCCTGGCCGCGATCGGGGTCGCGATGACCGTTGCCTGGTCCCGCCTCGCACCGTAGCGTGTCAACTTGCTGGAACCGCGCTACAATCTCCACGGCGCGGGCGTAGCTCAGGGGTAGAGCATCTGCTTCCCAAGCAGAGGGCCGTGGGTTCGAATCCCATCGCCCGCTCCAGGTATCCCCCGTTAGCCTCCTCCGCGGCGCTTCTGGTCTTCCATCACTTGCGCGAGCTGCGGGGTCGGTTGCACGTTGTAGTGCACCCTGCGCGACTCAACACCGTCTACCTTACCGACAATGTAGTTTGAGCCAAACTTCTTGAGCTCCACCTCCGCCTGCAACGCAAGCTGGATGCGCTGTGGCTGTCCAGCTGTTGCCCCTGGTGGGCGTCCCGCCTCGAACTCACCGTCCACGTTCGCCTGCCGGTTGCCGTCCTCGTCCATGAAGTCGAGCGTCAGCCGATGCCGTTCGTTAGTCTGGGCCCACGGCACACTAATCGAGACCGCCAGTGCCATGTGTCTGCGCTGGGGCAGTGATGACGTTACATTGATCTGGTTGAATCCTCCGCCAAGGAGATACAGCTTTCCGCCGTTTATCTCGGCAGCATCCGCGAGGATAAGCCACTCAATGTCCATGCCCTCTGGGAGGTAATCGTTGCTCATGCCCTGTTCCTTGCCTCGAAGTACTTCTTGTAGTATATTTGTCATACAAATGTTGCTCTCGCGGAGGAACTTTTGTCAAGACCGCGTATGGATGGCTTCGTGTTTGACGAGCAGAACGAAGAGAAGTTCGCGGAACATGGGATTACAGTCGCCCAGATTGACTTTGTGCTGTACGATTCGGACTCCGTGCTGATAAGGAACCGCAGGCGACGAAGGGCGCAGTACCTGGCTATCGGAAGAGATTCCTCGGGAGTATGCATCGCCATACCGCTAGAACGTACAGCCGAGAGATACGTTTGGCGGCCGGTTACGGCATGGCCATGTAAGAGACATGAGGAGCGGATGCTCAGGTGGTAGCCAGCGTCCCAAAGAAGGAGGAGACACATGAACGACGAGGAACTTCAGGACTCCGCAAACTGGGACTTTGAGCACCCAATCCCCCTAGCGCGAGGATCTCAGTCCCAGAGAACCATCGTTAGCGTTCCATTCAAGATCCCAGAGTTCCGACGTGTGAGGGATGGCGCTGAGCACACCGGGGAGAAACTCGCAGCTTTCATCAGGAGGGCGTCCCTCGAGAGGGCGGATGCCATCGCTGCAGCCAACATCTTCTTTCTGAGTTCCTCCCAAGAACAAGGAGTGTCTGTAACGGGTGTGGAAAACACCTTTGTAGTTCCTAACCCCCTATCAGAGAAGGCAGACGCGGCGAATCACACTTGGATCGAGCATCCAGCCGCTATCGCATAGAGTCACTTTGAGGAGGAGCCCTGATGACTACGTCCACGCCAGAGATACGCCCGGACCAGGAACGCATCGTCAAATTCGACTCCTACCGCGCCTTCCAGGAGAAGGAAGGCATACCTGTCATCACCGGGTTCGCGGTGGAAGACCTCCGCACCGTCGAGGTCAAGCCGTGGGCGCGCCTCGACTGCCTCGGAACGTACATCAACCTCGACGGCACCGGCGATACCAACGGCGCCTACGTCGCGGAGATCGAGCCGGGGAAGAGGATGGCCCCGGAGAGGCATATATTCGAGAAGAACATCTACGTGCTGGAGGGACGCGGCGCGACCCTCGTCGGCGACGACCCCAACAGCCGCACGAGCTTCGAATGGAAGCGCGGCAGCGTCTTCTCCATCCCCATCAACGTCTGGCATCAGCACATGAACGGCAGCGGCTCGGAGCCCGCACGCTTCGTCGCGGTCACCACGGCCCCCCTCACCATGAACCTCTTCCACAACGAGGGCTTCATCTTCAACAATCCCTATGTCTTCGAAGACCGCATCGGCAACCCAAAGCACTTTCAGGGCGAGGGCAGGATGTGGACAGCCACCACCGGCCGCACCAACGCATGGGAGACGAACTTCGTGCCGGACATCGAGACCTTCACCACGTTCTCCTGGAAGGAGCGCGGAGCGGGCGGGGCGCACATCAAGTTCGAGCTCGCGGACCAGACCCAGACCGCCCACGTCTCGCAGTTCCCCGTCGGCACCTACAAGAAGGCGCACCGGCACGGTCCCGGTGCGCACGTCATCATCATCAAGGGCGAGGGCTACTCGCTGCTCTGGCCGTCGCACGGCAGCCCCCACGACGGCATGGAGCGCGTCGACTGGAAACCCGGCTCGCTCGTCGTGCCGCCGAACGGCTGGTTCCACCAGCACTTCAACGGCGGGGCGACTCCCGCCCGGTACCTCGCCTTCAGATGGGGCAGCCAGAAATACTACTTCTCGCTTGGCGTTGCGATGGAAGGCGACACCGACGTCGACGTGAAGCAGGGCGGCGCACAGATCGAGTACGAGGACGAAGACCCCATCATTCACGACATCTTCCTCGAGACGCTCGCGAAGTCCGGTGCGGAATCGCAGATGGCGGAGTTCATCCCCCGCCTCCGTGGTGAGTAGGTAGGTAGAACTAGGGTGGCGGTACGCTTGGCACCGGCGGTATCGTCGGCTCAGGCGTCGGGCTCCCTGTTCCAGGTGAGGGAACCCCCGGTATAGCGGGTGGCGGTGGTATCGTCGGTTCAGGCGTCGGGCTCCCTGTTCCAGGTGAGGGAATATCCGACTGTGACGGCGGGGGCGGTATTGTCGGCTCAGGCGTAGGGGTTCCTGTTCCGGGTGAGGGAACCCCCGGTATAGCGGGCGGCGGTGGTATCGTCGGCTCAGGCGTCGGGCCCCCCGTTGCCGACGTCTCACCCGTCCCATCGCCTGCTTGATCGCCGCCCGTCAGGCTCGCAGGCGGCGTGGACTGCCCGGCGCTGTCGTCGCCCCAGCAGACGACGGTACCCTCGAAAGTCACCCCGCATGTGTGCACTTCACCGGCGCACTCGCGGACTCCGTTCACCGTACCGCAGGAGTAGTTGCGCCCGCAGCTGATCTGGAAGAAGGCGTCGGTCGGAACCTCGGCGCCACCCCAGTCACCCCAACATTCCGCAGTCCCGTCGCCGCGCAAGCCGCATGAATGCGATCCGCCGCTGCTGATGGAAAGGAACGTCGCATCTACCGGTGCCCCTATCCGCTGCCCGGAACTGTCGCTGCCCCAGCAAACCGGGTTCCCCTGTGCGGTGAGCGCGCACGTATGGTCCCCGCCGCTCGCGATGGTGAAGAACGCTCCCTGTGGAGCATTCAGCTTCCCGTCCGCATCGTCGCCCCAGCAGACCGCACTACCGTCCACCCGGAGTCCGCATGTATGGTTGCCGCCGCTGCTGATCTGCGTGAACCTCTCTCCATCAGGAGGAGTCATCCCCTGCCCACCCCAGCAGACCGGCGTGCCGTCGAACGCGAGCGCGCACGTGTGGTTGTCGCCGGCGCTGAGAGCAAGAAACTGCCGGTCGGTCGGTGCATTGATCTGATCGAACGCATCGCTGCCCCAGCAGATCGGGTTCCCCTCCAACGTAAGTCCGCAGGAGTGGTTGTTCCCGCTGCTTATCGTCCTCAGCGGGAGGAAATCGATCGGCATCGCCTGTCCTACGCTGTCGTTGCCCCAGCAGACGGGCGTCCCACCGGGCGGGAGCGCGCACGTATGGCGGTCACCGGCGCTGATGACGGTCTCCTGTTGCATGACGATGGAGACGTCCGGTTGCGGCGTGAGGATCCCGGGTTCCTCCGGCATCGGAGGGATGGTCGGTTCCGGCTCAGGGGTCGGTGTAGCCGCCGGCTCAGGTGTCGGCGTGGCCGTCGGTTCAGGTGTCGGCGTAGCCGTCGGAGCCGGGGTAGGCGTCGGCACAGGCGTAGGAGTGTTGGGGCCTTCAGGGGTAGAACGGGAACCGAACTCCACAACTGAGGGCTGCGGATCTCCACAAGCGGCAAGCGTCGACAGCAGCAGGACTGCGATAAGGAAGTAGCCTATGAAGCGACTGCGGGGGATACGCATAGTTGCCCGAAGGAGTGGCGGCATAGCGACTATACACAGGGAGCGCGAGCCCGTCACCCGCTTCGTGAAGCGAGTATCCTTGAATGGTGACCAGCCCTACGAGCAACTTCCGCAGCGGCCTCGTGGCCATCGTCGGCAGGGCCAACGTGGGCAAGTCCACGCTACTCAACGCGCTGGTCGGCCAGAAGCTCTCCATAGTGAGCGAAAAGCCGCATACGACGCGTCACCGGCTCCTCGGCGTTCTGAACGGCAGCGATTACCAGGCGGCCCTCATCGATACTCCCGGGTTCCTCAGGAAGGGCCGGGACCAGCTCGATGCGGCGATGGCGCGCCAACTCGCCGGAGCGCTCGGCGACGCCCATGCCGTCGTCCTCGCCGCGGAGCCCCGCTATCCCGGTGATGTCGAGCAGGCGCTCATCGCGCAGATTGCCTCCGCCAACGTACCCGCGCTGCTGGTGCTCACCAAGACCGACACTATCGCCAAGCACAAGTTGCTTCCCGTCATGGCGCGCTATGCCGAAACGCACCCGTTCGTCGAGATCGTGCCCGTGAGCGCCCTGGAAAGCGACGGGCTGATGCCTCTCGCGGACGCGATAGGCGCCCATCTTCCCCAGCGGGACGCACTCTTTCTCCCGGAGACGCTCACAGACCGCACTACGAGTTTCCTGGTAGGTGAACTCGTCCGCGAGAAGATATTCGAACTCTACGCCCACGAAGTCCCGTACGACACGGCTGTGGAAGTCGTCACGTTCGAGGAGCGTGAGGGCACGGCGCCGGACTACATCCGCGCCGTGGTCTACGTTGACACTCCCTCCCAGAAACGACTCCTCATCGGCAAGGGAGGCGCCTCGCTCAAGGAGGTTGGCGTTCTCGCACGCCCGGAGATCGAGACCCTCACGGGACGCTCCGCGTTCCTCGAGCTGTGGGTGAAAGTGAACGCGCGATGGCGCAGGAAAGCCGGGTTCATCCAGCGCACGCTGTAGCGGAAGTGAACGCCCGCATTCCCCGTTGGAGCGCCCGTGCGGATATCATGCCACCGATGCAACGGAGGTGTACGCCTTGTCTCTGATACCAAGAGTGATGAGCACCCAGCACCCGGACAACGCGGAGGCTCCCGCCTACGCTATCGACGGCGTGATCAAGGGCGACGGCGAGATCATCGAAGCAGTAGACGTGCTGGCGCTCGGCTGTGACGAGCAGATGTGGGACTCGGAGGGCAAGGACACCGATACGCACGTCATCCAGAAGTTGCTCACCAACTACCCCGGCTACTTCTCAGAAGAGAAGAAACTGGGGCGTGACGCCATCATTACGCTGCGAGTCCCGAACCCCTCCATCGAACTGGAGATGCGGAAACTGCTGGTCGAAGCCCTCCAGGGCATCCCCATCGCCTACGATGTCGCGAAAGAGTTCTACGACGGCGACCTCGACCCTCCCATCCAGGAGGTCATCCTCCCCTTCACGACGAACGCCGCGCAGATCGTCAAGGTGCGGGACTACTACGCCCAGTTCATCGCCGGGCAGGAGAGCAGGCACCTCCCGGACGGAAGCACCGTCAGCGACTGGATCGGCGACTTCTACCCGAAGCACATCCGCGTCATCCCGCTCTTCGAGGAGCGGGACCAGATGATGGCAGTGGACGACATCGTCCGGGAATACCTGCAAGGTTGGGAAGTCGAATACCAGCGCGTCTTCCTCGCTCGGAGCGACCCTGCGCTGAACAATGGAATTGTGGGCGCCGAGCTGATGCTCAAGACCGCCCTCGCCCGGCTGGACCGCCTTGAGGGTGAACTGGGCATCCCTCTCTACCCCATAATCGGCGCGGGCTCAGCCCCCTTCCGCGGCCACCTCTCTCCCGTAAACGTAGATCGCGTGTTCCGCGAATACCCCAGCGTCCAGACGCTCACCGTGCAGTCCGCGTTCAAGTTCGACTACCCGCGCGAGCAGGTGGTCGATGGCATCGCGAAGCTCCACGCGTACGAACGCAGACCCGCTCCGCCGGTGGATGAAGCCCGTGTCAACGACATCCTGGACAGGGCCGGAGCGGCCTACCAGAACCAGGTGCGCCATCTCGCCCCCACCATCGCTTCCATATCCGCACACATCCCGCGCAGGCGGGAGCGCAAACTGCACGTCGGCCTCTTCGGCTATGGGCGCTCGCTCCCCGGGGCCGACGACGTCACCCTCCCCCGCGCCATCGCATTCGCGGCCTCGCTCTACTCCATCGGCGTGCCGCCGGACCTGCTGGGGCTCGCCGCGCTCAACGAGGACGATTTCTCCTACCTGCGTGAGGTCTACCCCAGTCTGCAGGAGGACCTCAGCGCCTCCCTGCGCTTCTCCAACGAGACGCGGATCACGCAACTCCTCGGCGACGACTACCGGCGCCTGTTCGTGCGCTTCACCCAGGATATCGACCGGGTCCACGAAGGGTTGACCACGGCGGTCTGGGCAGGGCTCGTGCGGAACCGCACGTCCCGGACACGGCACTTCATCGAAGAGGCCGCCCTGATCCGTCGCTTCCTCGGCTAGCGCCGCTCCGCGGCCCTTACGCCGCCTCCTCCTCGGCCTCCACCTGTACCTTGGGGAGCCAGCTGAGGAACCCGGGGAGGTACCAGTTCCGGGCGCCGAGCAGTTGCATGCTGGCCGGAACGAGAATGCTGCGCACCAGCGTCGCGTCCAGCAGGACGGCCACCGCAAGCCCGAAGCCGGCCTGCTGGTTGACGACCATATCGCCCGAGGCGAAGCCACTGAACACCGCGACCATGATGAGCGCCGCACCCGTGATGAGGCTCGCGGTCGAGCGCAGGCCATACGCCACCGACTCGGCGTTGTCGTGGGTCTGATCATAACGCTCGCGGATACGACTCAGCATGAAGACGTGGTAGTCCATGGATAGCCCGAACAGGATGGCGAACAGGATCAGCGGCAGCCACGCTTCTATCGTCTCAACCTGCTGGAACCCGAACAGGTCCGCCCCGACACCTTTCTGGAATACCAGCACCATCAGCCCGTAGGCAGCGCCCACGGAGAGCAGGTTCATGATGATCGCCTTGATGGGGATGACGATGGAGCGGAAGACCACCAACAGCAGGATGAAACTCACGCCGAGGATGAACACGAAAATGATGGGGAGGTAGGCGCTGAGCTGCGTGTCGAAGTCCAGGAACTCGGCCGATAGCCCGCCCACGTGCGCCTCTGCCTGAACGCCGGAAAAGGCCGCCGGGATGTAGTCGTCCCGCAGTCGCTCTATCAGGTCGAACGCATCCACACTACTGGGAGCGCCGGGCACCGGTATCGCGATCACGGTGAGGTTCCCATGCGTGTTCGTTGGAAGCGCAGCCGCTGACGGGTCGTTGAGTATCTCCGGGTTGCTCTGCAGCAGGGCTGCGATGAGGGCCGGATCGCTCTCCACGGCCTGTTGGATCTTCTGCAGGGCTTCGGTAACCGCCGGATCGCCAACTACGGACCGTTTGAACGTCTGCACCGCAGCCGCAACCGCCGGGTCATTGATGTCTCCCTCGATGACGACCCTGGCTGGGTTCGCGGAGCCGTACCCGAGCGGGAAGTCCTCTTCCAGTGCGGTAAACGCCTCCCGGGTATGCGAGTCCTCGGGGAACGTCTCAACGCCGTTGAAGCCGGTGTTGATGCCGAAGTAGTTCACCGACGCCCAGACCATCAGCCCACCGACCAGGATGATGCTGATGACGGGATACCGCATCGTTTTGCGCGTGATGAACTCCCAGAATCCTTCGCGCTGCCCATCGGAAGACCCGGCTGCGGCTCTTCGGAGGAACGGCAGGCGGCAACGGTCTACGCGCGGCCCAAGCACCGTCAGAACGGCGGGCAGGAAGGTGAGCGTTGCCGTAACAGAAACGAGGACCACCAGGATCGCGCCGAGTCCGGTTGCGAAGAACAGGGTATGCGGAACGATGAACACGCCCAGGAGGGCGATAACAACCGTCATCCCACTGAAGAACACGGTACGGCTGGCCGTTGCCCCTGCTTTGATGACCGCCTCCCGCGTACCCAACCCACGTGCCAGCTCCTCACGGAAACGGGACACGACGAAGAGGCAGTAGTCGATGCCCACCGCCAGCCCGATCATCGTTATCCACAGCAGCACGAAGAAGACCAGCTCCCCGAAGATGTTGCCGATGACAGAAACGATCGCCAGCGTGATGAGTATGGACAAGACGGCCAATCCGACCGGTATCAGAGCCGCAACGACAGCGCCGAACAGCACGAGGAGGATGAGCAATGCCACAGGCAGGCCGATGCGCTCGCCCTGCTCCAGGTCCATCGCCGACAATTCCGCCTGCTCGAAGCGGCTGCTCACGTCGCCCACGATAAGCACGTCGAACTCGTCCTTGTCGTCCGCCTCCTCAACGACGTGGATGACCTCTTCGATGTTCTCCAGTGCGTCACCGAGCGTGCCGGTCATCTGGACCGCCACGATGGCGCTTCTGCGGTCCGTTGAGACCAGCGCGAGAGAGTCCAGCGGGGTGGTGGCCAGCACCTCGTAGTAGTTCGCGCTGGACTGTATAACTTCCGGCTCCAGCTCCCGGAGATTACCGGTAATCTCCTGAACCTTCGCCTTGAATGCGTCGTCGTCCACCGTCAGCGTTCCCGAATGAACAATGACGATCTCAGCGGGCGGTGGCTCGATCGGACTGCCTTCCAACAGTTCACTGACCGTCACCGAACCAACCTCGCCGAACCGTGGGATGATGCGAAGCTCGGTGGTCGTAGCGCTTGGAAGCAACTGCCCGACTATCCCCAGGGCAATCAGGACCGCCACCAACCATATCCCAATGGTCACCCATGGCCTGCGGGAACTGATACGGGCGAGTGCTTCGGTCATCGTTGGGCTCCTGGTGGCGATTTGCAGGGGACAGTCTCGCGCTCGACGCACCCTATCCGGCGCGAACGTTGAGCGGGTAGTCGAAGTAGGCCTCGTTGATCATGAAGTGTAGATTCGTTGCCTCACTCAGGACCCTGCGCAGCAAGCCCTCACGGTCCCTGCTGTCCGGCCACTCATTCTGCATGAGCGAAAGCAACCGTCCTATCAGCCGCTGGGCCGCATACCCGGAGTCCGCTCCGGGGCCCGCTCCGAGCGTTGCAAATTCTCCTGAGATCTGTTTGAGCGACCTGTAGACCGAACCGGGCAACAGAGGGTCCGTTGCCAGCAGATCCAGCGCAGCGGCCGGATGCACCGCGGCCCCGTAGCGCCGGTTGTACACTTCAAGCGCGTGAGAAGCCTCCAGCAGGCTCGACCAGTCCTCCTCAGCATAGCCATCGCTCTCCGCGTCTATGGCCAATTGCTGCAGGAGTAGAGCAGGCGCGAACTGCACGCGCTCGATGAACCCGCCCAGGCGGAGGAAGCTCCAGCCCTCGTCACGGTACATCGTCGCCTGCGCCGCTCCATCGAACGCGTCTGTCTCCGCCGCGAGTCCTGCGTAGAACCCCTCCGGCAGAGTCGTCCATATGTCTTCGATCTCCATGTCGCGGAGACGAAGGTAGGCCAGGTTGATACGCTGCCACATCTCCGCACTGATGCAGTGGCGCATCTGGCGTGCGTTCTCTCTGCCCAGAGCGAAGCAGTTCCACACCGAGTCCGGGTTCGAACGCTCGAAGGTCAGGTCTCCCGCGAGCGTGTACGAGTCTGCGAGCGTGAAATCGTCGCCCTCGGGGAGGACCAGTGCGCCTCCCGGCGGTATCCGGCGCAGCACGCCGTATAGCCTGCGCCATCCCACGTAGATGTCGCGCGCAGGACGGTCAACCAACGCCTCGGTCTGCAGTTGCAGCAGGCGGCACATGCACTCGGTCCGCTCGAGATAGCGGCCCATCCAATAGATCCCTTGAGCGCTTCGAGAGAGCATCCGCCTTACTCTTCCAGTACCCAGACGTCTTTGCCGCCACCGCCCTGGCTGGAGTTCACCACCAGGCTTCCGCGACGCAGCGCCACGCGGCAGAAGGCCCCCGGCACGATTCGCGTCTCGCGGCCCTGCAGGATGAACGGACGCAGGTCAACGTGTCGTGGCTCCAGCTCGCCATCCACGAGGCAGGGAGCTCGGGAAAACGTCAGCACCGGCTGCGAGATGAAATCGGCAGGATTTGCCCGTAACTGTTCTGCGTACTCGTCGCGCTCTTGCGGTGTGGCGTGCGGCCCCACAAGCATTCCATAGCCGCCCGACTCGCCCACACGTTTCACCACCAGCTTGTCCAGGTTGTCCAGCGTGTACTCGAGGTCCGCGGGACGCCGGCACAGATACGTCTCCACGTTGCCGAGCAGCGGCTCCTCGCCGAGGTAATAGCGCACCATGTCCGGTACGTAGGGGTAAACGCTCTTGTCGTCGGCGACACCAACCCCCGGAGCGTTGACCAGCGTCACGTTCCCACGCTTGCACGCGTCCAGCAGCCCCGGCACGCCCAACATCGAGTCCGGACGGAAGGCGAACGGGTCCAGGAACATATCGTCCACGCGGCGATAGATCACGTCTACGCGGCGAAGTCCTGCGGTCGTGCGCATGTACACGAAGCCGTCACGTGTCAGCAGGTCGCGTCCTTCAACGAGTTCTGCGCCGATCTCGTGGGCAAGGAACATGTGCTCATAGAAGGCCGCGTTGTATACGCCCGGCGTCAGCAGCACGATAGTGGGGTCCAGCTTGCCTCCAGGCCCCAGCTCGCTGAGCGTTTGCTGCAACAGGTTCCCATACTGCTCAACCTCCCTGACACCTGTTGCACGGTACAAGCGTCGCAGGCCCGCCTTCACCGCGTTGCGGGTCGCGATCATGTACGACACACCAGACGGGGAGCGAAGGTTGTCCTCCAGCACAAAGAAACCGTCGTGCGTCCGCAGGAGGTCCGTCCCGCAGATGGCTACCCAAACCCCCTCCGGAGGCGAGTAGCCCAGCATCTCCGGGCGGTAATTCGGACACCCGATCACCAGGTCTTCAGGGATCACCCCGTCAGCTATGGCGTGCGCACCGTTGTATACGTCGTCGATGAAACGGTTGAGCGCACGCAAGCGCTGGGAGAGCCCTGCATCGAGTAAGCCCCATTCCATTGCGGAGAGCACTCGCGGCACGCAGTCAACAGGGATGATCCGTTCCTGGGCCTCCTCGTCTCCGTAGACCGTGAAGAAGATCCCTTCGTGCAGGAAGGAGCGAGCCACGCCTTCCTGTACGCTGCCCAGGCGTTCGGGAGAAAGGCTCAGCAACGTTTCGTATAGCTGCCGGGAGTGCTCCCTCGGCGACCCGTCCGGCAGCAGCATCTCATCGTAGATGGCAGCATCGAGATTATAGGAGTCGAATTTCATGCTCCCCGCTCCCGTTCCCTAGCCTGCCCTGCCGTCCTCGTCCGCCTCCTCGTTCGAGCCCTCTGCCGTGTCATCCATCTCGTCGGTGACGCTCTCGGAGGCGTCGTCGGTAGCGTCGGTTTCATCATCTCCGGCTTCATCATCGTCACCGTCAGTATCGTGCTCGTGTTCAGCGGTCACCACCGGATACTTGAACGGCAGGTTCACCAACATCTCGGTGAACTCACCCGCTTCTGAAGTGACCGCAATCGTTCCTCCGTGCTGGCGGACGATGTCGTTGGAGATCGCAAGTCCGAGCCCTGTGCCCTTGTCGGTGGGTTTCGTGGTGAAGAATGGGTTGAATATCTTGTCGATGGCCTCCTGGGGTATGCCGCTCCCGTTGTCCCGGACGCGCACCTCAACCGATTCTTCCGTGCGCTTCGTCGTCAGGACAACCTCGGGTGAGTACCCGCGGTCACCTGTCGCCTCCCTCTCCTTCCGCTTCTCATCCACCGCGTAGCAGGCGTTGCTCACCATGTTCAGGAAAACGCGACCCAGATCGCCGGGGATGGCTTCCACTTCCCCCGCATCGGGGTCGAAATCGTGTTTGATGTCCAGGAGGAAGTCAGGGTCCAGCGCCCGGGCGCTGTGAAAGGCCAGCAGGGCGTGTTCATTGACGAGGTCATTGATATCGATAGGTCTTGCTTCTCCCCCGCCTCTGCCCATCGTGAGCATGTCCTGGACGATGCGGTTCGCACGGTCGCCGTGCGAACGGATGCGGTCCAGATTGCCGATCAGGTCGGCCGATATCTCATCGATGTACTGCTTCTGGTCTTCGGTCAACCGGTCGCCGGTGTCCTCGAACGCTTCCTTCAACTCGACGAGCAGCTCTGCCGAAGACTCGGAGAAGTTCTTGATGAAGTTCAGTGGGTTCCTGATCTCATGCGCTACGCCGGCGGTCAGCTCACCCAGCGCCGCCAGTTTCTCCCGCATGACGATCTGGTCCTGCGCCTTGTCCAGATCTGAGAGCGCAGACTCCAATTCATCATTCTTCTCCCGTAGCTCCTCAGCAAGGTGCTCAACCAGATTCAGCCGCTGTACCTCCAGCGCATTCCGGCGGAACACCTCCAGCGCAGCGGCCATATCCGCTACCTCGTCTCGACCCTTCACGACCACTTCCTCCTCCAGTTCGCCCCCGGCCATCCGGCGCATCCGGCTGGAGAGGAACGCCAACCGGCGAAGCAGTACCCGC
>LXNJ01001019.1_pt1 | contig 17463 bp, 15 predicted proteins | sample 809081 | NCBI WGS metagenome assembly LXNJ01 (sample SAMN04870510, study PRJNA318959) | sponge metagenome | biome: sponge; feature: marine sponge reef; material: water | host: Petrosia ficiformis | place: Greece: Milos, Mediterranean Sea | collected 2013-05-29 | depth 5-7 m
ACTACAAACGCTTTTTTTCTTAAATTGACAGTTATGGAGCGGTTAGGAAACCGCACCTACCGTCCGGAAAATGCGATAAATCCCGTTAATTTGGTATTAGACCTTGAAGAGGACTGATATTCTTTATGGGGTTACCGGCTAACTCAAGCTCAGTCAGGTTTACTGCAAATTCTAATCCTTGTATATTCACAACGCCTTTTTTTCACGCATGCAATTTCGTTAGTTGCAGCATTTTTTCTTTTGTCAAAGGTTCATCTGCTGTTAGTTCTAAAGCCTCGCTCACTGTTTGCTGCAAGTTTGCATCGGGTATCCATTCCTCTGCATCTTCTGCGTAAACAAACAGACTTACAATGCACAAAAGCAATAGCTGAATCCATAATGATTTACGATATATTTTCTTTTTATCATAGACTAATATCTTTACCTACAAATAGTTTAACAACAATTCCACAAAGATGGTGGGAGGTGTTCCTAAACTTCCAATACTCATTTAAGTTAATCACCGCGTACAAATTTGACGTCAGGTCCACGCGGTGTAATCTTAATATCAGGATCGTCTACTTGGCATTGGACACAAGTGATGTCGCCAACATTTGTGTTTTCCATGCGTGGCGCGAGTTTTCCTAATTTAAAGACGAAACGCATCATCTCGTCAGCTGGAATTGTGCCATCGCAGTTGTCGCACGGAATGGCTTCACCTTCTTTAAGTTTGGATAATAGTTCTGATGATTTCATAGAGTTGGATTCTCCTTGTTGAGATTTTGGCTAAGTTATAATTATAGTAGATTTTACAATTAATGGGATACTGTCGTTCGGTGTGTTTACCAAGTCTCCTACAGTTTTGACCACAAGTCGCGAGCTGGAGCTCGCTCCTACAAGAAGATAAGAGGCGCAATGAATTGCGCGACTACAAACACTGCAAATTCAAAGAGATAGATTACAAAAGTAAACCTAACCGAGGAAATATCGCTCTTTCTGCTTTGCTTCTTTATACTCTTGAAATGCTTGTTTTGCAGAGTCTACCTCTGAAACTTCTGCCACAGGCACATCCCACCACGATTCGTACTGTGGAACCCGCACGTCAAAATGGACATCAATTTTGACGACGGCTGTTCTATCACTATCTCGCGCTTCCTGTAGTGCAGCCTTTAGACTTTGCGTCGTTGTTGCCTCAATGACGTTAGCACCAAGACTCTCTGCATTCGCGGCAAGGTCAACGGGCAAAATATCTCCCTTCAATTCTCCGGTGTCATCATCACGGTATCGGAATCGTGTAGCAAAACCTTGTGCACCTGTTGCCTGCGACAATCCGCCAATACTGCTGTGTCCATCGTTATTGATAAGCACAATAATCAACTTATAGCCTTCCTGAATTGATGTGATGATTTCTTGTGCTAACATGAGATATGAGCCATCGCCGACAAGTACATAGACGTCGCGCGTAGGGTCAGCCATTTTAATGCCTAATCCGCCAGCGATTTCATATCCCATACAGGAGTAGCCGTATTCCAGATGGAATTGTTTCGGGTTACGCGTACGCCACAGTTTGTGGAGATCGCCGGGCAGGCTTCCCGCAGCACAGACAACGACATCTTCAGGACGCGAAAATTCATTAACAACTCCGATAACTTCACTCTGACTCGGCAACGGTTGATGATCAAGATGGAAAAGCCTTTCCACTTCTTCTTCCCACGCATCTCGGTAATTTTCAATCTGTGTTGCGTAATCAGTATTAATTTGATACGTTCCGATAGCATCTGATAATTCAGACAGTGTGACACGAGCGTCTGCAACTAACGGTAGGGCTGCGTGTTTCGCAGCATCAAACTCCGCAATATTAATAGTGATAAACCGAACATTCGGATTTTGAAAAGCGGTTTTAGACGCAGTTGTGAAGTCGCTCAATCGCGTTCCAATGGCAATGACTAAATCTGCTTCACGCGCAGCGATGTTTGCACCAGGTGTGCCAGTAGCACCAATTGCCCCAAGGTTTTGTGGATGGTCATACCGTAATGAACCTTTACCTGCAAAGGTTTCACCGACAGGGATGCCGGTTTGCTCAGCAAATTTTGCTAACTGTTCAGTTGCCTCGCTATAGATAACACCGCCGCCTGCAATGATTAATGGTCTTTCGCTATTTGAAATCCATTCTACAGCGCGGTTTAGCAGATGCGCATCTGCACGAGGTCTTGCAATAGTATAAACCCGTTTTTCAAAGAGTTGTTCAGGATAAGGGAATGCTTCCGCTTGGACATCTTGTGGTAAGGCTAATGTCACGGTTCCTGTTTCAGCTTGTGAAGTGAGCACACGCATCGCCTCTGGCAGTGCAGTGATAATCTGCTCAGGACGGTTGATGCGGTCCCAGTAGCGAGAAACCGGTTTGAAACAATCATTGACCGAAAAGTCTTGTGAATTGGGAGATTCCAACTGCTGTAAAACAGGTGCGACTAAACGCGTTGAAAAAATATCTCCCGGCAATAATAGCACAGGTAATCGGTTAATTGTCGCCCCTGCAGCACCAGTGAGCATGTTAGTTGCCCCCGGCCCGATAGAAGAGGTACAAGCAAAGGTGCTGAGGCGGTTAGACATCTTGGCATAAGCTGCAGCAGTATGTACCATAGATTGTTCATTGCGCGTCTGATAAAAACGGAACACATCGGAGTATTGGTGCAGTGCTTGCCCAATCCCTGCCACGTTTCCATGTCCAAAGATACCAAACATACCTGCAAAAAAAGCCCTTTCAATTCCATCACGTTCAACATATTGCTGCTTAAGAAATTGTACTATGGCTTGCCCCATAGTTAATTCTCGATTTTTCATTTTAAAAATCCTCTGTTCTATATTCCACAGAACATTTGAATGAGTTAAAGTTCACCACGTTGTTCAACAAAAGTTTTGACTTCTGCCATCGTAGGCATAAAGTTTGCGCATCCGTGGCGTGTAACAACAATTGCCCCAGTCACATTACCAAGTCGAGCCGATTTTCGCCAATCCCATCCATTTAGTATGCCATAAATAAAACCGCTGGCAAACGCATCACCTGCTCCGAGTGTGTTATAGATTTCAACTGGAAAAGGAGGCGCATGAATGACTTCTCCATGCTTTAAGTAGATATCCGCTCCGTCACTGCCGCGCTTCACTACTAATGCCTCAGGCCCTGTATTTAGAATTGTTGCGATGGCAGCTTCCATATCCCCTTCAATGTTCGGATTTGAGATTTGAGAATGTTCTATTGACATGTGTGAGACATCGGTCAGGGATGCTGCTTTAATCTCCTCTTCAGTCCCGATAGCGATGTCAACATTACGCAAGACAGACCGGACACTCACACCGAAAGCACGCGGGTCATGCCATTGGTCTGCGCGAAAATCCAAATCCAAAAATACCGTTCGGTCAAAGACTTTTGCCTGCTCTGCTGCATAAAGAGTAGCACTACGACTCGGTTCTTTACTGAGACCAGTGCCGGATATCAACACGGCGCGGCTTTCTGCAATCGGTGACGCAATAACGTCATCAATTGTGAGTTCAATATCCGCGCAGTTATCACGGTAATAGATGAGTGGGAATCGGTCAGGCGGCTCAATTCCAAGAACAACAGCACTCGTTCGGTGCCCCGGTTTGTTGACGATGAAACGCGTTTCAACGCCTTCATCATTCAAAAATTTGAGTAGAAATTCTCCGACTGGGTCATCACCAACCGCTGTGAGAAGAACTGACCGTAGCCCGAGGCGACGTGTCCCCACACTGATATTAGTAGGACACCCGCCAACGAATGCACCAAAACTTGTAATTTCAGAAAACGGACTCCCTATATCATTAGAGTACAAGTCTATGGAACTCCGACCAATCGCAAGAATGTCATAGGTTTCCATTATATCCGACCATATAGTAAAAACTGAATCAATGAGACACCATAAACTCTGTTCGCAAAAAAAATTATCAACACACATTCATAAACATATAGTGAAATCTAAAATTACCTTTACATTGTTTTATAGATTTGGTGTGTTTGTCGTCGCGCAATTCATTGTGTATCTTCCTGTGAATCAACGCCAAATAAGCGTTTGGTATTTGTCGGGAGCGGCCTCCAGGTCGCGACTTTAAAACTGTGGAACACTTTGTCCGTGCCAAATGACAATATAAAATCAATTGTAGAACCCACTATAAATGCAGATGGCTGCATTGATATACCTTGCCCAAGCATTCTTAAAAACTTCGCGTTTATCCGTAATTCTCTTTCTGGATTTCGTCGAGCAATTTTTGTGCCTCAAGTACTGACCTTGGAGGATTTGGCAAACTTTCGCCAATCGCTAAAATTAGCATGTAATAATCATAAGCAGTTTGAAAATCACCGTTGAGATGAGCACTTTCAGCAGCATTAAAATAGCAAACAGTTGCGGAAGATTCGCATTTTTCAACATCTGGGATGAGTTGCGCATAGCGAAAATTGTCCGCAGCAAGGATATAAGATTTCCCCGCTTCTATCCATGCGCGCTGCATTTCTAACTGTCGTGCCAGATGGACGTAGTACGCGGCTCCATTTCTTGCATTTTTCTTTGCGTCCCGTTGCTTTTTAGCTGCTGCGTAAGCAAAACGTGCACGTGTATAACAATTTGCAACGAGTTCTATTTCGTCCATTTTGATAAAACGTCTGGCATATCTATGGTAAAAAGCACCAAGTCTCTTATATTGGATGAGGCATCGGCGTATGTTTTCTTGTTGTGTAAAAATTTGTGCTTGCTGATAAATATATGCCGCTTCTTCCTCATGCGGATATTGTATATCTTCGTGAACTTTGTCCAATAAAAATTCCGGAGAAGCTTCTTCGATTAATACGCGGTAATTGCCGCTCGTTTGCACTTTGGTGTTCGGGGCAAGTTGTGTATCAAATTCTTTTTCTTCCTCTTCTGGCTCAAACTCATATTCTGGCTTAATCTCAATTTCCGGTTCAAGCTGAGATTCATCAATATTTAATTCATAAAATAAACTCAACTTTTCCGCTTCAGGCAGTTTCCTAATCAGTTCAGCGATTTCGTGGATCGTCAGCGCATCTGTAGGTGGTAAAACTGTGCTCATCTCTTTTAAGAGTGTGTCGGCTTGAGCGACGAGTTCTGCATCCTGTAAGCAGAGAGAGTGTGCCTTATGGAGTTCCCGAAGTGTTTCATCTGTGTCTCCGCTCCGTGCATATTCAATCGCTTCAGTATAGTGCTGCATGGTCCGAATCTTTAGTTTTTCGCGATTTTCCTTTTCGACTTTGCTACGCATCTCAAAAAAGAGGTTCTGGTTAATTCGCTCGGCAGTATCAATTTGTAATCGGAAGGTTTTTCGGCAACGTTCAAGTGCTCCGGCCAATTCAGTTGATGGGGAATTAGAACTCTCAGAAATCAGGATAGAGGCTTGCTGTTCGTATTGCCAGCGGCGAATTCGATCAAGCTCCTCGTACATTTCAGATGCCGTTTGGTAACGTTTATCCACATCTCGATGGAGTGCTTTCATCGAAAAATTACGGAATTCCTCGGGGCATTTCTCAAGGTTCTCTATTTCGCCTGAGGCTTTTTTCCTGTCAATTTCATCCGCTTCGCCCGCAAATGGAAACTGTTTTGTGAGTGCCTCATAAAGGACTAAACCTGTAGCATACAAATCAGCTCGGAAATCATAAGCACCAAAGTGTTGTTCTGGTGCCATATAGCGTCGGGTACCAGTCATAGTAACTGCAAATTTACTTGTTTCACCAAAAATGCGTGCGATACTAAAATCCGCTATTTTCGCTTCTTTTTCGGGGGTAAGCAATATATTTTGTGGCTTAATATCCCGGTGCAGGATATTGTGAGCATGCGCAGCTTTTAAACCGTTGCAAATATCTAAGCCAATATTGAGAACATCATTTAGGGTTAAGTCACCTTGTTGAACGAGTTGATGTAGGTTATCGCCTTCAATATACTCCATCACTATCCATGCAATATAGTTGTCCTTACCCGGTTCAACAGTATGGATTGAGACAATATTAGGATGTCCCCATATATTTGACATTGCTTGAAACTCGGTTAAAAGATAACGCATCCTATCTGCAGGATAAGCATCCTTGGAGAGAGCTTTGATCGCAACAATGCGGTTCGTCATTTCTTCGTGTGCGCGAAAGACAGACGAAAAGCTGCCTGAGCTGAGATACTCAAGCAACCTATATTTTCCTAATATCAATTCGTTAATCTTCATAACGATTATTCGCTAAGTTATATCCGCTTTTAATAAAATTTTATGGGTTTATTGTCTCTATTTAAAAATTAGCAAAAATAAAATCAACTGTCAACGTAAAAACGGTATTAATGTGGAATGTCTAATGAATTAAAGTTTTAAAGAATTGGGTAGGAGCGTTTTGTAAGTGAAAATTGCAGTTTGTAAGTGAACATCACAGATCGACGGCGTATCGTTAAATTGCGAAAAAAGGAACGTCTAACCGCAAACATGACTAAATTATTTGTCAGACGTTAATAGTATTATTTTCGTTTATCTTTCATTTGACAGATTTAACAGCAGCAACCAAAATTTTCGCTCTTTCTGTAAGCATCGCGAAGTCCCCAGATTCGATTAGAGAATTACTGACAAGTGAGCTGCCAACACCTAATGCTGATGCACCAGCATTAATGAATTCAGCAGCATTTTCCGCATTGATGCCGCCAGTCGGAATAAGTGGAATCTGTGGAAGGGGTGCTTTTATATCTTTGATGTAGGCGGGACCGACTCCACTTGAAGGGAAGACTTTCACATAATCTGCGCCTGTTTCCCATGCTGTCAAAATCTCTGTAGGTGTAAATGCCCCTGGTATAACAACCTTGCCATACCGATTGCAGATTTCTATTACGTCTGGCTTTGTAACGGGACTGACGACGAATTCAGCGCCAGCGAGCATTGCTGCACGGGCTGTCTCAGCGTCTAATACCGATCCGACACCGACTAAGACAGCATCGCCTAAACGGGTTGACACTTCGCTGATCACCCGTAACGCATCGGGTGTTGTCATCGTTATTTCAATAACGTCAACACCTCCAGTTTGAATAGCCACTGCCGCTTCAATCAATTCATTCGAACTGTTGGCGCGAATTATCGCAACGATGCCGCATGCCTCAATACGTTGCATCTGTTCTAATTTTGTCATAAACCGCCTCATTTTATTTGGTTTTTCAATGGTAATGTACCGCTTGGTAGTTAATTGTGTTAATGTATTTTATCTGAATTTCCTGAGTAGTTCAATTTTTTGTTGCATTTAATGTGTTAACATGTTATATTAATATTAAATCACGTTATATCAATATTGAACACACTATATTTTAGCACAGAAACTGAGGTTAGTACTCTTGGACGAACATCTCATTAAATTCGTCCCTCAAAAGAATGGAAGTTCCACTACTGCCTTATTTGATTGGATTGGTAGGTTTACTTATCCTTTCCGGCTTTTTTTCCGGTTCTGAGACGGCTTTATGCGCGCTAACGCGAGTGCAAATTGAAAAACTACGTCTCAAACGGGGAAACACGTCTGCAATTGTCAATTTCGTTGACAATCCACGCCGTTTATTTATTACTGTCCTCCTTGGAAACAATCTGGTTAACGTTACATTCGCGATTATTATGGTGCAGCTTGTTGAGAAGAAAATACTTCCCCAAGCTTCTGAGGTTATCCATTTTGTTGTTGCTACAGCACTCAGCGTGATCCTCATGCTCATTTTCGGTGAAATGACACCGAAAACCTATGCAATTAAGCATGCGGAGTCCTTTTCCAGAATCACAGCACCACCGTTGTGGGCATTTTCCATTTTCATTTCCCCTCTACGCGCGCTACTGCGTAAAATCATTGACAAACTTATCCCAATATTTGGTGGACAACCACCACCTTCAGAAGAATTCACAACGACAGATTTACAAGAATTTTTTAAGACCTACCACGAAGAAACACTCCCACCTGATGAACGCGAAATCGTGAGTAATATCCTTCAATTGCGAGACATTGAAGCAAAAGAAATTATGGTTCCCAGAACTGAAGTTATTGCAGTCCCTACCTCAAACACTATCCAAGATACCTTGACGCAGGCAAAAGAATCAGGGTTTTCACGGATTCCGATTTATCGAGAACAAATTGATAACATCTGTGGCATTTTCTATGTTAAGGATTTATCGCAGTGGCGCCTTGCAGAGATAAATTCGCTTACAATAGATGAATTTCTTGAAAAACGGGAAAAAAATACAGACGCTCCATTGATTCGAGAACCTTTTTTAGTACTTGAAACCCGAAAAATCGGTATGTTGCTACTCCAACTGCAAAATGAAAAAACCAAAATAGCGATTCTCCGTGATGAATACGGCGGAATTTCCGGCATTGTTACAACTGAAGACATCGTTGAACAAGTCGTAGGTGATATCGTTGATGAACATGATAAGGACAATTCTACTCCAAAGTATATCAAACATTCAGAGGACCCGTTAGTGATAGAAACTATCGGACGCATCAGTATCCGCGAACTGAACCAACAATTTGGACTCAAAATCCAAGAAGATGATGCCGATACAATCGGTGGATACGCACTCGGACTTTTTGGACGAATTCCCTCCGTTGGTGAATCTCATGTTGACGAAAACGGTATAGAATTTGAAATCACTACCACAGAAGGCAATCTAATCGCAGGACTGTTTATCCGAGTCCCTACATCTGAAGTACCTGACAAGGAAAATATAGTTGAAAATGCTGTTCCATTGAAGCTGCTTCTATTATCCATCTTTTTAATCGGTGCTGGCAGCGTAACACATACTGCTATACTCATTGGTTCATTTGCTTTAGCGGTGCTTATCTGCCTTGTGCTGTCAGCTTTTTATTCGGGTTCAGAGACTGCCCTCGTCTCAGTCAATAAAATCCGAATGAACCAACTTGTTGAAACTAACGACGCAAAGGCAAAAATTATCCATCGTTTAGTTGAATCCCCTGATAAGATGCTTGCGCTCACTTTGGTGGGAACAAATCTCGCAAATGTCCTAATTTCACTATTTGGAGATCAATTGACTGGAAAGATTTTGCCAAGCCTTACAGATGAGTTACGAGCAGCAATCACCGTCACTTACATAACCGTTTTGTTGCTTATCTTCGGAGAAATTTTGCCAAAAACGATTTTTCGTGTCAAGGCGGATGCCCTTGCTTTGCGTTTCGCGTATCCTTTACGATTATCTGAATATATTTTAGCTCCCTTAATCTACTTTGTCCAAACTGTAACGAAAGCTCTCGTCAAATTAATAGATAGAGGTGCAAACTCACCCAGTCCTGATGCCCAACGTGAAGAATTACGGTTGCTTGCAACTATGGGTGAACGTTCAGGAAACCTGCTGACAGAACAACGACAAATGATTCACCGTCTACTCAACTTCCAAAACCGTACTGTTAGGCAGGTGATGGTGCCGCTCGTTGATATCATTGCAATAGAAAAAAATACAACATGTGAAGATTTTTTGCAAATTGCTGCTGATTCTGGCTACTCCCGGATTCCAGTATACGATGAACGTATTTACGACATTGTTGGAATTGTTAACCTTTTAGACGTTATCTATGCTGAAGACCAACCTGAAACGGTCGAACCGTTCATCCGCACAGATATACATGTTGTCCCTGAATCGAAAAATATTAATGCTCTCCTCAAAGAAATTCAAAATACCCAGCATACGATGGTATTTGCTGTTGATGAATATAGCGGTATTGTCGGTCTTGTGACTGTTGAAGACCTTATTGAAGAGATTATTGGTGAATTTGCTGATGAACGGGATGACCCTGATTCTATCCATTTAATTGCTCCCGACATTCTTGAATGTGAAGGCAGGACCGAGATCGAGATATTGGAAGAACACTATGGGCTACCAATTCCTCAAGGCGATTATTATACGACTATCGCTGGTTATATTCTTGATCGTACTGGTACAATTCCGGAAACTGGCAGGGAATTAGAACTCGGCGATGCAGTTATCACTATTTTAGATGCTGATACACGCGCTATCAAAAAAATTCGTATCCGACGGCGACTCGGTAGATTTAATACCTAACTGCTTTGTGAACAACTCCAACAAAATCGCTATCAGTTTTTAAGGAAGGTCTCCTTCAAACCGATAGCTAAATATATAAATATTTACAAAATTCCGAGCGGTGGCATCACAACAATTTCTTCGGTTACCATGCCAATCGGTTGTTGGCACACAGACAGAACAACGTTAGCAACATGTTCCGGTTTAAGCATCTTTTCAAAATCGGGATGTTGTGGAATATCATCCCAAAATGGCGTTTCAACGGAACCGGGTAGCACTGCCGTTACCCGTATGTTCTTGTCCCGCACCTCAGCAGCCAGTACCTTTGTTAAGGCAAGCGCACCTGCTTTTGCGGCGCAATATGCGCTTGAAGCGGGAAAAGCAACCTTCGCTGCGATAGAAAGCACGTTAATAATCTGACCCCCATCTTGTTGTGCTAATAAATGTGGAAGCGCGTATTTAGCACAAAGATAGACCCCTTTCAAATTGGAATTGATAACGCTATCCCAATCTGATGGATCAAAATCTGTAACGGTCCCAAATATTCCATTCCCTGCGTTGTTTATCAAAATATCCAGATTCTGATAGGTATCTAATGTCCGTTGAATAAGGTTTTGCACAGCGTCAACGTCTGTGACATCAGTCGGGATAGCGATTGCATCCGCTCCTGACTCTCTAAGTTCTGCTGCGACCTGTTCCACTGTCTGAGGCGTGCGTGCTGCAAGGACAACCTTTGCACCTGCATCTGCTAAAGAAACGGCTATTGCTTTACCGATGCCCTTTGATGCGCCAGTAACAATCGCGACTTTGTCTTTAAGATTATCTGTTTGTAGTTCGTTGGGACTGTTTTGTTTGGACATTTTTATGCTTTACAAAGAAAGGGGTGTACGGCACACGGATAAAGATTAAGTATTTAAATCGGTAATTCCAATTTTCCATGGGCACGGTAGTTGCAGTTAGCAAGCCTTACCTACAAAGGAGTTTTTACTACGATCAAAATTCTTTAGTAGCCCAGTAATGCTATTCCCTCACGATAAGTCTGTGCAGATGTCTGCAAAGCACTCAACTCGTCATCCGTCAATTCAATCTCAATAATCTCTTCAATACCTTTCGCTCCCAGTTTTATAGGAACACCGATATAGAGGTCATTGATACCATATTGTCCGGTGAGATGTGCAGAACACGGCAGTAACCGTTTCTTATCCAAAATAATCGCTTCTGCCATCTGTGCCAGTGATGCGCCTGCGGCATAATATCCGCTTGTCTTGAGAAGATTGACCACTTCAGCACCACCATCGCGAGTGCGCTGTGCCATCGACTCAATCCGCTCTGTTGAAATCAACTGCGGAATCGGAATGCCGTTGACGGTTGTATAACGCGGTAATGGCACCATCGTATCACCGTGCCCACCAAGCACGAGCGCATGGATGTCCTCTACCGATACGCCAAGTTCAAGCGAGATAAAATAACGAAACCGTGCCGAATCCAGTACACCTGCCTGTCCTACGACTCGGTGTGAAGGAAATCCTGATACCTTCCACGCGTGGTAGGTCATGATGTCAAGTGGGTTGGTGAGCATCATAATAATAGTATCTGGCGAATGCTTCACCACATTTTCCGTGACGCTTCCAACGATGTTGGCGTTTGTCTGCAATAGGTCTTCGCGTGTCATCCCCGGTTTACGTGGGGAACCTGATGTGATAATCACTAAATCGGAATCTACGGTAGCGGAATAATCAAGGTCACCACTAATTGCAGCGTCAAACAACTCTACTGGTCCCATCTCCGCCATATCCAACGCCTTACCTTGCGGCACGCCATCAACGATGTCTATCATGACGACATCCCCGAGTTGTTTCTGCGCTATCAGGAATGCTGCTGTCGCACCAACGTTCCCGGCTCCAATTACACTAATTTTCTTTCTTGCCACTTCTTCCTCCATTTCGAAAAATTATTTGATGATTTGTGTTGTGCAATACTACCTCTCGCCCTGCTTACGAATTGCGACCAACTCTTCCAAGATACGTTTATGAAGACGATATAACTCAACCCCTATCCCGAAGCCAACACCAACTAACAGACCGACTCCAAGAACAAGTTTTGTTTTTAAGGACATGTGCCACTCCTTGTTGTGTGTAGTAGCATGTTTTTACGAGAAGTTTTCAATGATCGCTTCGCCGAATTCAGATGTGCGAACCTTTGTTGCGCCTTCCATCAAACGTTCCAGATCGTAAGTCACCTTTTTTTGGAGTATAGTTTTCTCAAGTCCGGCTATAATCAGGTCGGCAGATTCTTGCCAACCGATATGCTCTAACATCATCACCGCAGACAGGATAAGTGAACCCGGATTGACGACATCCTGATCAGTATATTTAGGTGCAGTGCCGTGTGTTGCTTCAAAGAGCGCGACCTCATCGTTAAGATTGCCGCCGGGTGCCATACCAATTCCGCCAACCTGTGCAGCCGCTGCATCAGAAAGATAATCACCATTCAAATTAGGCGTGGCAATAACATTGTATTCATCGGTTCGTGTTAAAATTTGCTGTAACATGCTATCTGCGATCCGGTCATTGACGATAATTTTGCCTTCTGGGACGTTGCCGTCATATTTGTCATAGAGTTCTGCTTCGGTAATGGTTGAGTCAGCAAATTCCTCTTTAGCGAGTTCATATCCCCACGCGCAGAAAGCCCCCTCAGTAAACTTCATGATATTCCCTTTGTGCACAAAGGTAACACTGCGTCTACCGTGGTCAATTGCGTACTGAATCGCCATTCGTGCCAAACGTTTCGTACCGAAGATGCTTATCGGTTTAATCCCGACACCAGAGTCTTCTCGGATTTCCACCCCCATTTCGGAGCGGAGCAGGTCTATAACCTTTTTCACCTCCGGTGTTCCCTGTTCCCATTCAATACCAGCGTAGACATCCTCGGTATTCTCACGGAAAATGACAACATCCATCTTTTCAGGATGCGTGACAGGTGCGGGCACACCTTGGAAGTAACGGACAGGACGGACACATGCATAAAGTTCAAGCACTTGACGTAACGTTACGTTTAAACTACGAAAACCTCCACCGACAGGTGTTGTCAAGGGGCCTTTCAGTGCCACACGGAAATGCTCAATCGCGTTGAAGGTATCTTGTGGCAGCCATTCATTGTATTTGTCCATGGCGTTTTCACCAGCGTACACATCAAACCAGACAATCTGATTTTTGCCACCGTAAGCGGTTTGGACAGCCGCATCAACGACACGGCGGGTTGTTTTCATGATGTCTCGCCCAATGCCATCGCCCTCAATAACAGGGATAATCGGTCTGTTTGGAACTGCCATCTGCCCATTAGATGTCTCTATTTTTTCACCTTCTGTTGGGACTGTTAATTGGTCAAATTCAATCACTGGGATTCCTCTCTGATTCGCACAGAATCTCTATAAGTTCAGCTTACACTTTCTATTTATAGGGGACTCATGACCGAAGATTTCCTATTGGTCAAATGTATTCGATCCTGCCATCCGATTGTGTAACGCAACAACTTCGTTAGCAATCGTCATATCATCGGAAGGCTTAGGAATAATTTCAGGTTCGGGCGGGATAACTGGTCGGATAATTTTGAGTTGGAGTTGTTCACGTGCATCCATCATCCAACCAAATCCGCGGAAGATGTAGGTTAGGAATGTTCTATCGCTTTCGTAGATAGCCAATCCTTCTTGGACTGCCCATCCACCAAAATCGGTGTTAGGGGTTAAACGGAGCGGCGGTTCGTCTTCGCGACCGGGACGCACAATCCCTTCAATGAACGCTATTTGGTAAATGCGTTGCATAATTGCTAATCGTTTTTTCTGTTTATCGTTCAGTTGAATTTCACCTTTATCAACTGCATCCAAGAACGGATTAAAATAGATTGCGGGTCTCGGATCTTGTTGGATTTCATCTGTTCTACCAGCGGCAGCGATTTCAGGATGTCCAAAGGTTGGTAGTGCTGTGCGCATTCGTTCTCGGATTGCGTCTTCTCTCTCAGCAGTATCAAGCGATTCTATTTGATTGATAAACGATGTCATGTCGTGAATAGCACCGAAATGTCGGTCACCATCTAAAGCCATCTGTGCAGCAACAAAGAAGTCGGAAACAGCGCCTGTGTGTAAGGTAGCAAGATAACGGGCAACGACGTTTGACCCCGCGGAGCCGTGGTGCGTTTGTATGACTCCCATACGTTCTAAAATATGTGCTTCAACAAGACTCGCTTCTCTGCCTAAAAGGAGACTATAACATGTTTGGAAGGCTGTTTTTCCGTTTTTTTGGTGTTCTCCAATAAGGTCGTTCGCTCGCATCGCGAGGACTTGTGGGTGCAACGCACTGCTTTCTCTCAACTGATGTCGCATGTAGACGGATATTGTGCCTAATGCGACGTTTTCCATGTGCGTATCAATAAACTCCAACAGCAAAGAGCCGGAATCTCTTGTGCTATTTATCCCTTTTTGGTCTGGGATACTCAGCTTGCGAAGTGTTGAAAAATGTTGGATGGCCGCTTCAGGTCCTGCTTCAGGGAAAGCTTTAACAAAATCTGCAACCTGATTGATGAGACGTTGATTACCTGTTAGACCCTCTCTGCGGGTTTCAGTAAACTGATAAAATTTCTTATCTATTAATTCTGAAAAGAGAACTTGTTCGTCTATATCATCGGAGGGTTTTTCAGGTCTTCTACCAAAGAGACCGGTGAAAATAACATGCGCGGGGCTGAGTCGGTTGGCAATAATCTCACTCTCTGAGACAATACCGCGAATTCCAAAACTTCGGATATTCAGGGTAATCTGCGTCCCGCCACAGTCCACGGCGGTCTTGTGTAACACGGGATTCGCAAAAACATTTGTGGATTGCGGCATTGAACTGAAACTTTTGAGTACCGCTGCAATTTCTCCCTCGCCTAACGCTGTCGCCTTAGCCATTGACTCTGTTACGGGAGCATACGCCGAGGCTTCGGGGACTTCAGACACGATTTCTTTGACCGCCGCTTCCCGTTTTGCCTCCAAATTTTTGTTCAACATGAAATCTCCTTCGTCCGTCAAGAATCTGATTCGTCCAGAAACACATAACTCCGTGAAAGCACAGCTGGCAAGCCTACCTGAAAAGTCGCGCGTGAACGGTTGAGGTTTTCAGATTCCATTTTTTAAGAAAGTTTGCTGACTGGTTGTTTTACGTCTTTAACATATTGTATAAAAAATCTGATTAAAAGTCAAGGTAAAAGTTGAAATGATTCGCGCGTTGACCTTGACATTTTTCGTGGAATGAGTTATCATATTGTTAACAAAATGTTCAATCTGCAGGACAAACTATCCTCCGAAAACGTATAAGGAAGAGAACATAAGATGAAGAAAGAACAAATTGTCTCCCAAGATCTAAGTGTGATGCACGGCACCTTGGTTTTTGCTGGCACTCGCGTGCCGGTTGAAAGCCTGATTCAACACCTTGTTGCAGGCGACTCACTTGATATATTCCTTGATGATTTCCCGACAGTCTCACGTGAGCAGGCAGTGGCTTATTTGCAGATGACTCTGGAGTTCGCTAATGCGCGTGTTGCTTGATGAGCATCTACCTCACAGACTGAGACAACTTTTCGCCGCCCCAATTGAAGTTGTCACAGTTGGATATCGGGGGTGGAACGGTATAAAAAATGGAGAACTCTTGCAAAAAGCTTCGGTTGAGTTTGATGCCTTTATCACAATGGACAAAGGGTTTTTGTATCAGCAAAACTTGGAAAAAATTCAAATAGGCATTGTATTGTTGCATGCCGAGAGTAACCGATACACAAATCTTGCCCCGTTGATTCCTCAGGTGAATGTTGTGTTGAAAACTCTTAAGAAGGGCGAAGTTGTAAGCGTAAGTATAGAACAAACTGTGACAAGGCAAAATCAGGACAAGTATAACATTTAAACCAAATGAAGTTTTGGGTTGATGCACAACTTTCTCCAACATTGACATCCTATAGATTATCTTAAGGAAGCATATATGAAACACAAAGATAAATTATTGTGGCCGTTCCCCCAAACCACCATTATAGCACTCCTCCTCTTTTGCATAATAAACACCGCACCTGCGCAAACCACCCTGCCTGCCGAAGATATTGCCGAAAAAGCGTTAGCAGCGACGGTATACTTAGAGATGAAGGATAAAAATGGCAAAACTTTAGGCATTGGCAGCGGGTTCTTTGTCAAATCCAACCTTATTGCTACCAACTACCACGTGATTGAAGGTGCAGCAAAAGGCACCGCAAAGTTAGTCGGTAAATCCACCACATATAATATTGAAGGCGTTACTGCCACTGACAAAACAAACGATCTTGTACTCTTAAAAGTTGTTATGTTTCCAAATAATCTTGAACTTTCTCGGATTTATGAAAAAAAAATCTTCCAAGCAAACCTCTCCCTCTCGGAGACAGTGACAATATCAAGATAGGCGCGACGGTATATGTTGCAGGAAATCCAAAGGGTTTGGAAGGCACGTTTTCAAATGGGATTATCAGTAGCCGCCGAGATAAACTCACGAAAGAACGCCTCCAGATGACTGTACCGATTTCTCCAGGGAGTAGTGGTGGACCTGTGCTGAACAAAAAAGGTGAAGTTATTGCGGTGTCATTTGCTGGGCACCGTGCTTTAGATGCACAGAATCTCAATTTTGCCATTCCGTCAAAATATCTCAAGACACTACTGGAGCAGAAGAAGCCAGCAAAACCTTTATCGCAAGGAAAACAATCTATATCTGCGGATACCTACTTACAATGGGGATTTGTAAAGTACGAGTTGGGCAATTATTGGGGTGCCATCTTAGACTGTACAAGGGCAATCTTACTTAAACCAGATTATGTTGAAGCATACCACGTTCGGGGATATGTGAAGCATGTGTGGGGTGATAATGCAGGTGCCATTGCAGATTATACGAAGGCTATTAGGCTTAAACCTGATTATGCCATTGCTTACTACGATCGCGGAAATGTGAAGTTCAAGCTGGGACAATATGCTGCTGCTATTACTGATTTTGACATCACTATCAGACTAAAACCTGATTATGCCAAGGCATACGCTGGTCGGGGAGTTACAAAGGCTCTTTTAGATCGGACACTGGAAGCGAAGCAAGATCTTCGCACTGCTTTACGGTTTGCTATAAAAGCGGGTGATGCAAATCTCAAAACTAAAGTTAAGGATGCGTTGCGTATCCTCAATGAGTGAGTAGAAACACTTTATAAGCACTCTGTCGATCAAGTTATATCATTAATTGTAACCACTACTATAAATAAACATTTTCTGTGTGTAGTTATCTAAAACAACGTGAGTTTGATAATTAACTGGACAGGCAAAAATTGAACAGAGAACGGGCATATTTGCTGAAAAAATCGTTATTTTGGTGTTTTTAACCCCTAAAT
>LXNJ01001020.1_pt1 | contig 17455 bp, 12 predicted proteins | sample 809081 | NCBI WGS metagenome assembly LXNJ01 (sample SAMN04870510, study PRJNA318959) | sponge metagenome | biome: sponge; feature: marine sponge reef; material: water | host: Petrosia ficiformis | place: Greece: Milos, Mediterranean Sea | collected 2013-05-29 | depth 5-7 m
TCGATCCCGGAAGCGTTCATCGAGAGAGATCCGGTCGAGTTCGAGCAGATCATCCCTACCGCCCGGGAAGAGGCTCCAGGACGTGAGGTGGTCGTGGAGGGTCCTCTCTACCGTCTTCGGTTCTCCAATGAAGGTGCGCTGCTCGAAGGGGTGGAGCTGACGGGATATCCCGATCTAAGCCAAGGCGGCTTCGTGCAACTGATACCGGAGTGGAGCGCCGGCTGGCTGGGAAGAATGCTCACGGCCGGTTCCGATACGTTGGACCTCTCGGGAGAGACGTTTCACGTGGAACCTGCCGGGGGACTTGACCTGGTTACGGATCCCGATAACAACCGTCTTCGCTTCGCGTACGTGCACGAAAGCGGTTTCCAGTTCATCGTCGAGTATACGTTCGACCCCGATTCTTACGAAATGGAGGTGGACGGCACCGCCGGTCTTCCCGACCGTCCTTTGGATCGAGGGGTGGTTGTAACCGGCATTGGGTCGGGGCTCGCGGTGGTGGAGGCGGATTCGGCCGGCGATGAGCGAATGTCGGCGTTCGTGAGCCGGGACGGAGCAGGGGCTATCAGGTCGACGCCTATCAGCGGCGCCGACGCGGAGGTCGTGAACGGTCCGCTCGACTGGGTGGGCGTCCGCAATCGCTTCTTCGCCCTCGGGATCTTCGGCGAAACCGGAGAAACGGGCGCCGTCGATCACCTAGGCCAACTATCGGTGGAAGCGCGCGTGGGAGGCGGGGTGACGCTGAACGTTTCCCAGGAGCTCGGACCAGGCGGCCACTTCGGACATTCTCTATACCTGGGACCGCAGGATCAGGATATGCTCGAGGAGGTCGGGCGGAGCTTCAACCAGGTCAATCCCGTTGGATGGAGCTTCCTGCGACCCATAATTCGACCCTTCGCCTCGATCGTGCTGAAGGTGCTGGTCTTCCTACACGACACGGCGGGGTTGAGCTACGGTCTTGCGCTCGTCGTGTTCGGGATCGCGATGCGCATCGTTCTCTGGCCGCTCAACCACAAGGCCATGCAGTCGCAGCTACGAAACATGGCCGTGCAGCCGTTGGTGCAGGAGATCCAGGCGAAGTATAAGAACGACAAGAAGAAGCAGCAGGAAGAGATGATGAAGCTCTACAAGGAGCACGGCTTCAATCCGCTTGGGGGTTGCGTTCCGATGCTGCTTCCTTGGCCCGTTCTGATCGCTCTCTTCTTCGTTTTTCAGAACACGATCGAACTGCGGGGGGTCCCTTTCCTTTGGCTTCCAGACTTGGCGGGACCTGATCCCTACTACGTTCTCCCTTTGCTTCTCGGGGTTTCGATGTGGGTTCTTCAATGGGTGAGCCTCCGCAGCATCGACAACCCGAACCCAACCATGAAGATGATGATGTGGATGATGCCGATCATGATGATGGTGATGTTCATCTGGTTCGGATGGGCGAGCGGACTCTCTCTCTACTACCTGACGGCGAATTTGGCGACTCTCCCTCAGCAGATTTACGTTGCCAACCAGCGCAAGAACATGAGAGGCAAACCTCCGCCAGTCAGAAGAAAAGGGCGTTTCAGCGCTCTCCGAGCTGGAAGCTGAAAGCCGTTCAAATCGTTGTAAGCCCGGCTACACGGAAAGCCTTGTTGACCGAAGACCGGCCCGTGAACGAACCTTCCACTGCGGCGAGGCTCTTCGTTTTCATCGAAGCCTGGGCCAGATTACCGACGGCGGTTGGGGGTCTACCGGTGTGTTCGCGCGGATGTCACGGTGTCGAGCAGTGAGTCCCAGGTGTCGTGACATGTTTCACGTGGAACAATCCAACCGAATCCGTGTGCTAGCCCTATGAAAGGCATGAGCGTCCGGCGATATGTCGAACGCGACCTGTAGCCGAAGACCCACCGAAAAAGGAGAGATTTCATCGGATGTCAGCAGTTTTCGCCATCGCCAACCAAAAAGGAGGGGTTGGGAAAACTACGACCGCGGTGAACCTTGGGGCGTCGCTCGCCGTCGCCGAACAGAAAACACTAGTCATAGATCTCGACGGTCAGGGTAACGCCACGAGCGGCCTCGGACTGGACGTAGGTATCGACCGCACATCTTACGACCTCCTCACCGGAAGACACCCTGCGGAGGAGTGCGTTGCACGAGCTGTCCACCTGCCTCTCCTGGACGTAATGCCGGCGAGTCATGAACTGTTCGGCACCGAGATGCTCCTAGGCAAGAGAGACGGGAGAGAGAAGATCCTCCGCCAGGCGCTCGACCCGATCCGGGAATCCTACGACTACATTCTTCTGGACAGCCCCCCGTCACTTGGTTTGCTCAAACTCAACATCCTCTCTACCGCTGATTCGGTCATCATTCCCATCCAGTGCGAGTATCTGGCGCTCGAGGGAATCGGCCAGCTCCTCCGCACGATCCGTGTAGTTCAGAAGCGTCTGAATTCGGATCTGGATATCGAGGGCATTCTCCTGACCCTCTACGACGGACGCACGCGTCACGCCAAGCAGGTGTCCGTCGAAGCCAAGGAGTACTTTCCCACCAAGGTCTACGATACGATAATACCCCGTAACATCCGTCTGGCCGAAGCCCCGAGTTTCGGTCAGCCGATCATATGCTACGATGCCGTGTGCAAGGGAGCTCTGGCCTACCTCGATCTCGCCAAGGAGGTGATCGAACGGCGCGGAAATCGGAAGAAGTCAGGCGCTCGGGTCGTTAGCGGGGCGTCCGCTCAAGGAGACTCGTGAAGAAAGATCGTCTAGGCCGAGGTCTTGGGCACCTGCTCGACGCCTACCTGGGTTCGGAATCCGGGGACGTGAGCAGCACCGTTCCCGTCGCGGCGATCTCGGCCAATCCAGTTCAGCCTCGCCGTCATTTCGACGACGACGGTATCGAGGAACTCAAGGAGTCGATAAGGATTCACGGCCTGATTCAGCCCTTGATCGTACGACCTAGGCCGGGTTCTCCAGGCGAATATCAGCTCATCGCCGGAGAGAGACGCCTACGCTCGGTCCAGGCTCTTGGATGGGACCGAGTTCCGGTAGTAATTCGCGAGGCTTCGGACGATACCCTTCTGATTCTCGCGCTGGTGGAGAATCTTCAGAGGAGGGATCTGAATCCGTTGGAGGAGGCGGAGGGGTTCCGGACCTTGGTGGCCGATTTCGGTCTCTCCCAGGAGGAGGTCGCCCGTAGCGTGGGCAGGAGCAGACCGGCCGTCACCAACAGCTTGCGCCTGCTCAGGTCCCCGGATGTCATCAAGGATTTCGTAAGGGACGGCAAGCTCAGCATGGGTCACGCTCGGGCCTTGCTGGCCGTACCTGATCCGGAACGGGCGGTTGAACTCGCCGAGAGGGCCGTGGAGGAGGGTTGGTCGGTCCGCGAAACCGAGAGAAACGTGGGGGTGAAAAGACGCAGGAAGGCCGAGGTTTCCGACCAAGGGTCGCAGACATCCCCCATGTTTCAGGTTTTCGAGGAGGCTCTGACCGACCATCTTTCGACCAGCGTGACGATCCAGCGCCGGCGCGGGAACCGCGGCTCGGTGCGAATAGCCTACGAAGACCTTCGCGAACTCGAGAACATCGTGGAACTCGTTACCGGTCGTCCTTTGGAGTCGATCGCCGATTGATGAGGAACAAGGATTTGGACTCGAACGTTCCGCTGACTATCACCATTACGCCGGGAGGATCCCGGCCATCTCACGCCATACCTATCTCCGGAAGGAGTTACGCCGTTCTCAGGATCTTGATTCCGGCTCTGGCCGTACTGGAGTTGTCATTGATCGGGAGCTGGATCTGGCTTTTTCAACGCTCCTCCATGGTTCAAGCTTTGGAGGAAGAGGTCGCGACCCTCTCGGTGAGCGCTGCCGCGGCGACCACTCTGTCGGCGAGACTTCAGGCGCTCGAGCAGGAGTACGGCAGGCTTCGCGCGGTATACACGCATGTTGAAGGAGAAGAGAATCTCGACCCCTGGTTGACCATTGGGAGCGCCTCGATGCGGACCCCGGGCGACGATTCCGTAGTGACGAGAAATTACGAGGCTCGGCCGACCGAGTGGCCCTTGGCCGCAGCAGGTTTCGTCACACGGGTGGCCGGTGCCGGCGAGGTCCGGCACCCCGGTATCGACATCGCGGTAGCGAGCGGAACCTACGTGCGCGCGTCGGGAACCGGCGTGGTGGACCGGGTCGGGTCGGATGAAGTGTACGGCAACTTCGTGCTCCTTGACCACGGTGGCGGGCTCGAGACCCGCTATGCTCATCTCTCGGTCACTTTCGTAGCGGAGGGAAGTCAAGTCCTGGCAGGCGAGGCGATAGCGTTGGCAGGCACGACCGGGCTCTCGACGGCACCACATCTTCATTTCGAGGTGCGGCAGGACGGAGAAAACCTGAATCCTCTGGAGTTTGTAACTCAGCCCCGCTGAGGGGTACCAACCCTGAAGCCGCTTCACCGGAAATACTACGTCAACCTGGGCCAACGCCCCCGAGGAACAGCCAGAATGGCTCGAAACCGAAAGCCGGACCCCAATCCGCCTCTTAATCAAGCGAACACGTCGCTGATCGCGGCGGGCGCTCGGGTGGAAGGCGACATCGCGGCGGAAGGAACGGTTCGCGTAGAAGGAATGGTGAAAGGCAACATTACCGCCGGCAAGGCGGTGGTGATCGGAGCCGGAGGTACGTTCGAAGGAGAATTGACGACCCAGGACGCCTCCATATTCGGGCAGGTCAACGGCATTGTCACGGCCAAATCCAGACTTGAGCTCAAGTCCGAGGCGCAGGTCGTGGGCACGGTGTACGCAAAGCGCATGCAGCTCGACTTGGGAGCTGCGTTCGAAGGAACACTGGTGACGGGTAAGGCCGCCGAGTCCGTTTCCGAACGGTCGGGAAGGCCTGCGACCGTAAGACCCGGAGCGGACCGAGCGGTTAAGGAAAAGGGCGGTTCAGCGGACGAAGACCGAAACACCGGTTCGTGAAACTGTCGTCTCTGGTCGAATACCTGGACCGTTACCTCGGAGTCGCAGATCATCCGGATTACCCAGGAGCTCTCAATGGACTCCAGGTGGACGCCGGTCGCGACGCAACCGCAGGCGGGAACGAGATTCGTAGAGTTGCAGTCGCCGTCGACGCGTCTATCGCTTCCATAAGGGCCGCTTCCCGGTCCGCGGCTGATCTTCTCGTGGTCCACCACGGCATCTTCTGGGGAGGTTCCAAGCCGCTGGTCGGAAGGCACGGTCGTCGGATCGCTCTGCTTTTCGACTCGCGTCTCTCCCTGTATTCGTCCCATCTCCCTCTCGACTCGCACTCCGAAACAGGCAACTGCGCCCTGCTTTGCGAGGCTCTCGGACTGACGAAGGAAGGACGGCTAGGTTCCTATAAGGACAAGCAGATAGGCTGGTGGGGACGAACGCCCGAACCGATCGGTCCGGCGGAGCTGGTCGGATTGCTTGAGAAAGTCGTCCATGGGCCGGTCGGACATGTGCCCGGAAGAGGCGGAAAGATCGACCGTGTCGGGGTGGTTACGGGGAGCGGCGGCGGTTTCCTGGAAGAAGCCTGCAACCTCGACCTCGACGCTCTCGTAACCGGGGAGGCCGGCCACCACGCTTCTCTCGACGCGAAGGAGCTTGGCATCCACCTGCTTCTCGGCGGACACTATGCAACGGAAACCTTCGGCGTCAAGGCGATAGGTGTCCACCTGGAAGAACGTTTCGGAATTCCGTACACGTTCATCGATCATCCCACCGGTTTCTGATTGGCTTCGTCGATGGAAGAAAGAAAAGGAGATCTGATAAGAGACTTTATCGTATTCCAACTGAAACTGGCCCTCGACGGTATCAAGGACCTGCTTGCGATCAACCTATCGATCGGCGCTTTCATCATAGACCTTATGGTAAGGAACAAGGGAGAGCAGCGTCTGTTCTACCGCGTCGTGGGCATGAGCGAAGGGTTCGAGAAATGGCTCAAGTTGCACAAGGTGAAGGGTGGGAACGAACTTGCAGCGACCGAAGGGACCGCCCGCACCAGCATACCCGACGCCGATTCGATGATCGACGAGCTGGAAGAGATGGCCAGACGGAGAACAGGTTGGTAGGAAGACCAAAAGCCACGCACGAGCAATGAACGAACCGAGATCGGAAGCCGAAAGGTCGCGCCTCAGCAACTCCAGGATCGCCGAAATGGTCAGGAGGGTCGTCGGGGGTGGATCGGCGCACATCGACTGGCGGCCGGCGCACTCCGGGCTGCTTAACGAGCTGAGAGCCAGTGCGGACGAGGCCGTGGTCGCCGAGATATCACCTGTAGCGAAAGACCTGGCAGAAGCGCGAAATTGGAGCGTAACCGCAAATGCGGTATCCGACAAGGCCATGCTCGACGCCAAGAACACTCTTAACGTTCTTAAGAATCGGGCGCACCGTCTTCACGGCGATCCGCTGCCTAGCCAACGCGATGTAGAATCTCCTTCGGGAATCCGGTGGCTGGTCTTGCTGACGCTGGTGGCGTTCTTCGTGATGGTCGAGGCCGGGTTCAACGTGACGCTTCTCATCTCCGCGCTCGACAGCGGTCTTGTGGGAGCCTTCATCACGGCCATCCTGGCTTCGGCGGTGAACGTGGGTTTCGGGGCAGGATCGGGAATGGGGATATCCTTCCTGGTGAAGCGCTTCGGGATTCCCAAGGCGATCTCCGGCGCTTGTTTCGCCGTGGTGGGTGGTGTAGCCGTTCTGATCAACCTGATCGTTGGGCGCCACCGGGAGAGTTTCGAGCGGCTGATCGAACAGCGGGAACAGGCGGGAGGACTCGACACGCAGGTGACCCTGACCTCGGCGCGACAGTTGGCGGTCGACATCCCGATGAACCCCACCACGTGGGAGCTTCGTTCGTTTCTTTTCTTCGTACTCGGAGTGGTGCTGTTCGGGGTCGGCCTCTACAAGGGTTACACCTTCGTAAAGAGCAAACTGCCGGCGGTGAAGGAGAAGCGCCTCCAAGAGATTCACGCGATCCGAGACGACTTCGATGGAGTTTCGAAGCGCCATCGGCGGGCCTTGGAGGACGAGATGAAGCGGGCCGTGACCGACGTCGTGGTCCGTCTCGATTCGGCGCGACACGTCTCCCGCCACCGTCTCATGGATCTTGCCGCTGCCTGGAACCAAGGCGGATCGGTGGCATACGCCGAATCCCTTTTTCTAAAGGAATTCAATGACCGCCACCCGGACAAGATCACTCGGGAGATGCTCGACTCGCATCGGAAGGAACCCGGTGTGACCCCGACGGAGTTGCGGATAGACCGCGCCCTGGCAACTCTCGACGATGCCGACGGATTCATGGAGGCATGGAGCAGCGGCGAAGGCGTCAAGTTCGCCAAAATCCAAACCGGAGTGGCCGACAAGATCAACAGAACCTGGATGGACTATCAGTCGGTGATTCTGATACCCCTTGAGGACCTGACCGACAGGTTGGGGCTCGACCCCGATGAGGACGGGCGATCATGAGCTACTTCGGACCAGGCGGGCTCCTCAAGTCCTCCAATCATCGCACGATCGCCGTCTGCGTGGTGGTCCTGGTCGTGCTGGCGGCAGGAACGGCGTGGGCGGCGAAATCTCTATTCGATCAGGAACAGCTCAAGGTCTATGCACACGACGGCTGGTGCCCTCGCGGTACCAGGCAGCAGGTCGAGGCGGGTCTCGTCGTTCCTGGCCACACAGCGGTGCTCATCGACACCTCGAACAGGATTTCGGCAGCCGACGGGTCGGCTGCATACTCCGCTATCGACGCGGTCCTGCGCGATACCGTCCGGACCCCTCATCTCCAGAAGGTCTCGGTCTTCGGTCTGCCGGAGTCGGAACACGAACGGGCCGACGGCCCAGAACGTTCGCTCTGCGTTCCTCTTCAGGGCCACATGGCGGACCTGCTCTACCAGAACCCCCGCATCGTCGAGCTCGATTTCAGGGACTTCGTGGGAGTCGTGAAAGTAAGACTAGATTCTCTGCTCGCCAGAGACGAAGCCCCCAGCTCTCCCATTGTCGAAACCATGAACGACCTGGTCGGACGGGACGAGGAGATCGACTCCTTCATCATCGTGTCGGACATGCTTCAGAACACATCGACCTGCGACCTCTATACCGGTGAATGCGACATGTTCAGGACGTGCGCTCCGATCCGGGAGGGCGGAATCGGTTCGGTGCACGTCTACTACGTAGATCGACGAATTGCCGCGCAGAGCACGACCTGGCCGGACCCGAACTGGAGCGAGTGTCTCGGTTCGATCCCCACCTCCCTCCTCAACTGAAGACCCAACATCCCATGGACGAACGCAACGGGAGATCGGACCAAGGCGGAGCCGAAGGAACCGCAGCCGGGTCCGAGCCGGACTATCCTCAGGAGGATGAGGTGGCGAATTCGACCGACGAAGAGACGAACGGTCCGGCCGAGGAAGCACCCGACGCGAAAACTCGCTCTCCCATGACCGCCGGCGCCGCTCCAGAGTCTCCCAGCACCCTCTACGGCCACGTGGACGCATACGTGGAGAAAGCTTGCGTCGACATGCGCAACGTCTACGCGAACAACCGCGAGGCCCTGGGATCCCGGAGGAGAGAAGCGCAGGAAGCGTCGGACGATCTGAGAGTCTTCAAGGAAGACCGCGGGCTGAGAAGACACGCCCGGGTCACGGGCGGCAGGGACCACTGGATCATGCTGGGAGCGATCACGGGCTTCGCGACCTTGGTCGTGAGCGCTCTCTTCGCTGACGAGATCGACGGTTGGCTCTTCGCGAGACTGCCTGAGGCGCTGCTGGTGACCGGGCTCAACGTGGGGGCCGTAGGTCTGCTCGGCCGCGTGGTCATCGGCATGGTGGTGCAAAACCGTCCCTGGATACGTTTTCTGGGATGGTTGTCGTTCATTCTAGGTGTGGTCCCGCTCGCGACGAGCATCAACCTGGGCGCCGCACACTATCGCGACGCGCTTCGAGAGAGCTGGCCGGGCCTGATTCGCGAAAACTCGGAGTACGTGGATCCGGCCGATGTCTCCGAGAATCCGGACGACATTTATTTTCACCCGTGCCAGACCAGCAACACCCAGCGCTCCGAGATCGTCAACGATCCCGACGTCGAAGCCTGGTGCCTGGTCGGTGAGGAATTGTTCGACCTGCATACCCTGAAGTCCTACCTGCTCTTTCTTGTCGGCCTGCTGTCGGCGAGCCTGGCCATGTTGGTGTGGGCGTTCGTGTTCGCCGATCCCCACCCCGGCTACTCGCGTGTCCAGGAGCGATGGCGAGCGATCGAGGAGAGCCTCAGGGCGAGAGAGGCCGAAGCCCTTCGCCAGGTAGCGGTGATTCACGGTGGGGCCATAGAGTTCGCCACCGACCGACACCGAGCGCTTCTGACCGCCTCCGCCGGCGGATCCGACGCGGCGGTGATTAGGATCAACGCCTGCCGACTCGAAGTCGAGAGCGACATCCGAAGAGCGGCCAAGATCCGCTGATCGACCGCTTTCGGGCGAAGCGCCGGGGTCCGCCGCTCGATTTCTACAGAATGCCGTCCATGTAGAAGTGCAGCCTCCAGCGGTCGATGCCCCTTATCCCCTTCGCGATATCTATCCGGTAGATGCCGTCGAGGAGCGAGAACCCGACACCGGCGGACACGAGCGGATCGCTCAACCGGTCTCGCCCGCTGCCCACCGCGCCCACGTCGGTGAATAAACCGATGCGCGCGGCCGCCAGTCCGGTGGCGACCTCCCCTCGGGTGCGCCAGAAGGAGTCACCCGTCAATTCGTTGGTAAGAGTTCCTCGGAAGGATTCGTCTCCGAGGAAGTATCTGCGCTGCATTGGAAGCTGCGCGCCCCATGAGTGTCCGCCGGCGACTTCGATCGCGCCCGCGAGCCTGAATGTGAGAGGGTGGCTGAGCGAGAGAGCGGCCTGGAGGCGAGAGTAGTCGATTTCTCCGGTGGCGGCTTCGCCGTAGAGGCTTCCCGTAACGACGAGTTCGTTCGGATCGAGGCCCGAGAACCACTTCATCGACGCCCGCACCCCGAGGTAGTTTCCGTCGTCGGCCGGAAGCACGGGCGGAAACTCCTTGTCGCCGAACAGCGAACGCAGAGAGAACGTGCTCCCGAGTTCGACAGACGCATGTCGTTCCGCGAATGCGGCCAGAGACCAACTCGTGCGACCTCCGACCTCGTAGCCGGTTTCGATTCCGGCGGCCCGGAAATACTCGCCACGATCGTTGCCGAAGATCAAGCCGCTCAAGGTGGATCCGAAGGTGAACGGGTCGTGGGTGTCCGACATCGTTCTCAGCTCGTGGAACGCCTTGAACGACCACTCGCCCGCCCTGCCTGCTCGTCGGATACCCACAGTGGCGTAGGGTAGCAGGTCACCCGTGCCGATGCGTGCGCTCCCGGTCACCGTCCACAGGGATCCGATCGGCAATTCGGTCGCCGCACCTAAACTCAATCCCTCGACCCGATTGTACCTGAACAGGTTCCTGTCCAACCCCCAGAAATAGCGTCTCGCGGTGCGTCTCAGTCGGGGGTGCACCAGATCGATATGGCTGGTCAGGGAGCTGACCTCGAACTCCGAGAAAGTGAAGAGCTCGTCATTCCCCACCGGGTTCCCGCTCAATTCGGGGTGGTTCAAGAGCTCCGGCGCGGGCGGGATCATGATGGTGCGGGTCGGACGCAACGTGTCTTCGGCGGGGCGGTCCGCTGCCAGCGAATCCCGGTCCGGATTATCAGGCCCGTAAGTCCGCATCCGCCACCCGAGAGGAGGAGCCTCGGGGGCGGTGGCGGGAACGCCGTCGTTTACGCTGTATTGCGAAAGGCTCCACTCCAAAGTGACGGGGAGCTCGACCAGGCCTACAAAGCGCGCCTCCCCATCGAAGGCGTAGCGACGGGGCAGCCAGTACTCCATCTCATGAAGCGAGTACTCGACCGCCACATAGCTGATCTCCATCTCCAACCTTCCCCGGAGCCAGCCCGGGACTTCCGCCTCGTCGTCCGGCGCGTCCATCCCCATGTTGAAGGGGCGAGCCGGCCTGTACCCGGCCCTGACCAAGGCATCGCTTTCCGAGTCGATCCAGAGCGAGGCGGCGAGCAGATTGAAGTCGGTTCGTCGAGGCTCGACCCTGACCTCGAAAAGCACGATATCGCGGAGATCCCCCGGAAGATCCAATTCGAGGGTGTCTCCGGCCAGGTAGCGGTAATGCAGAGGGGCGTCGTCCGCCAAAGGATGGACGACCTCGTCCGACTCGATCCACAGCCTGTCCGCAAACGGATCCAGGTCGAATGCATTGATCTTGTCCTCTTCCAGCAGCTCTTCGGTGAGGTCTTCGGCCATCTCGGTAGACGCGCGCGTCGAAAAATGGTCGCTGTCGGAGACGTGGTCTCCTCTTCTGGTGTCGAGCCCCATGATCGGAGCCGTGGCGCGCATGCCTTGCCACTGTATGAGCTCGGAACCGTCGCTGCTCCAGCGGACCCGCCCTATCCTTTCCTGTTCGAAGATTCCGCGTTCGCGCCGAAAGCGGCGTGCGGTCAGACCAACGTACACCCGATGCTTCAGCGTGGCCGCGTACGTGTCCAGCCCGGTCGCGGCGGTGGTCCGTGCCGCCCGGACTCGCCGCATGAGCTCGGCGAGAGCCGGATTCTCGTAGGTGTCCGGCGGTACCTGAACGGAACTGGACGAAGCGGCGCTCTCCTGCGCGCCCGAAGCCGATCCGCCGGGAAGGACGAATAAGGATGAGGTCAGGACCAGGAGGCTGCGGACAGTCGTATCTCTGAGTGACATGCGGCTTTCGACGGTTGGAGTGCGGTCGGATGGCTTCATCGTAGCGTGACGGGCTCCCAACCGTCTTAGGTTTCACGAGCGGTCCGGGCAGACTTCACCCTCCCGCAGTCAACCGACCTGCAAGATAGATGCCGCGGCTCGGTGAGACGAACCCGAATACATCTTCGTACACCTCGTCGAGCAGGTTTTCCGCGCGCACGGTGACGGCGAACCCGGGTCTGCCCCGCTTAGGTGCGACGACATCGAACGATGCGGCCAAGTCGGTGACGACGTAGGCAGGTAGAGTCACGGATTCGGCGGGCCAACCGGTGAAGTCCAGGTCGCGCCGCTCTCCCACCCGCCTGAGGAAGGCGTCCACCCTGAAGGTCGAGGTCAAGTCAAGACCTGCCGTGAGGGCGAGATGGTGTCGGGGTCGGCGGAGGAGAGCCTCGCCTTCGACGAATGCCGCCCCCGGTCCCTCGTCGAATCCTGTGTCGACGGCCTCGGTATCGAGCCAGGTATAGTTGAGCGTGGCGCTTAGAGAGCCGATCTCGAAGTCGCCTTCCAGCTCGATGCCGCGGCTCCGAGCCTCCGCGACGTTGTGGAAATTGGGTTCTTCCGGTGCTGCTGCGCCGGCATACTGGACGAGGTCGCGGTAGCTTTGGTTGAACGCCGTGACCGCAAGCCCTGCCCGACTCGATACCTCCTGCTCCAGGCCGACCTCGTAGGATGTCGAACGTTCGGGTCTGAGATCGGGATTTCCGCGCACAAATCCCGTGGCGTAGCTCTCGTAGAAGGTAGGTTCCTTGATCCCGGTGGCTGCCGAGATCCTGAAGCGGGTACCTGTATCCGTGAGGCGCAGGACTCCACCGGTGCGAAAGCTGGTGGCGGACCCGAAGCGCTCGTTGTCTTCCCGGCGGGCACCGGCTTCGAGCGAAAATCCGCTTACCGGGTAGGACAGCTGTCCGTAAAGCGCCCGGTTGTCACGTCGATGGGAGCTTCCACCTCCGCTGCTCCCGAACTCGGAGAGCGACTCGTTGAAGCTGCGCATCGACTGCCTCTCGAACTCGACACCCGCCGCCAGAACTCCCGCGAACCGGTAGACCGCACGTACGTCGGCTGAGGCGCGACGGGTATTGTCGAGACTCGAGTAGCCGTAGAATCCGAGGGTGTCGGCGCCGTCGTCGGGGGCGTCGTCGCTGCCGCGATCGGATTCGTTCAAGCCCAACAGCACCTGAGTCGAGAAGGAATCGGTCCAGCGCCTGGTCGCTTCGAGCCCCAATGAGAGAACGTCGCCGAAAGTGAAGGCGTTTCGGTCGGTGAGTCGCCCGGCGCCGTCGGTGGGGAAGTGGAAGGTGTGGTCGTGGTACCGCAGCGATACCGAAGCGTCGGTTCGGGGATCCGGCGTGATCCGCACGCTGCCGCTTAGAGTGGTTTGAGAGTGTTCGTTGTTGTATGCGAGGATGCCGTCGGTGCGAGAGCCTCCGACCGCCAGGCTGTACGAGACCGCTTCGGAGCTCCCCGAAAAGCGGTTCTGCCACCTGAGCGAGCCGAAGCTGCCGCCGCCGAAGTCGAGCTCGTACCTGGCTGGGCCTGCGCCGCGCCGGGTGATCACATGCACGACGCCCGAAACGGCGTCCGAGCCGAAGAGCGCCGAGCCCGGTCCTCGCAGAATCTCGATCCGCTCGACGTTGTGCACGGTGAGATGACTCAGATCAAAACCGCCGCCCGGTTCGTTGACCTGTACGCCGTCGACGAGAACTTGAACGTGATCGGACTCGCCGCCGCGGAGAAAGAGCGAGGTCACGCCGCCGAAGGAGCCGTTTCTAGCCACGGCCATGCCGGAAACTCGGCGGAGCGCGTCTCCGAGAAAGAGGTCGCCGGCCCGGCGCAGGTCGGCGGAGGTGATGACGGTGGTGTGGTTCGGGACCGTCCATGCCGCCTGTTCCCAGCGGTTGGCGGTGACCACGATGGTGTCGAGCAGGACTGGTTCCGGGCCGACCCAGGTCGAGTCCTGCGCTCGGAGGGACGCGGAGTAGAGAACGGTCGAGAGGGAGACCGCAGCGAGAGCCGCGGCCGAAGCGGAGCGGAAGAACATGAATCGATCTCCTGTTCCCCGCGAAGAACGGAGCGCATCCGCCGGACTCGAGTCCTTGCCGCGGAGCCCCCGCCTCCCCGCGGAGGCGTGAACGGGCACCGAAGGAGCTCGTCTCCTGGCTCGAGGCCGTCATTGCTTGCCTTCCCGGATTCTCCGGTGGCTTGTCAGCCGACGTTTCGGGTTTCTTCCCGAACCTCTTACAGTGGCGGGGCCGCGCCGGCATTTCACCGGCTTCCGTGCACGCCTTCGGTAATGGATTGTGCGGGGAATATAACCGCGAGCCGAAATTCGCGGGGGGTAGCTCGCCCCTCCTCGCTCGTCGCGATCCGCGAGCGAAGGGTCCGCCGACACGTCAACTTCGCGTAGGCTCCGGCACCACGTGGCAGCTCCGGCAACGCGCCTCGTAGGACCCGGTTCCCGCCACAAGAACGACCGGCCCGTCGGCCGGGGCCGGTTCTCCGCCGATCAGGCGTTGGTTGCGTGTGGCGCGTCCGCCGCACACCAGGCAGATGGCTGAGAGCTTGTCGATGCGTTCGGCTCGGGTCAGCAGCTCGCCGATCGAACCGAAGGGTTCGCCGCGGAAGTCCATGTCGGTGCCGGAGAGGATCACGCGCACCCCGGCGTCGGCCAGGGCGGTGGCGACCGCGCAGATGCCGTCATCCAGAAACTGCACCTCGTCGAAGGCGACAACGTCGGTCTCCCGCTGAACCTTCTCAGCGAGTTGCTCCGATTTCGAGACCGGCTCGGCGGAGACCTGGCTTCCGTTGTGAGAGGAGACGAAGAACCGACCGCCGTAGCGGTCGTCGAGATGCGACTTGAAGAGCTGGACCCGCCGTCCGGCAATGAGTGCACGTCGGACTCGGCGGATCAGTTCCTCCGTCTTGCCGCTGAACATCACGCCGGTGATGACCTCGATCCGGCCGCGTCCACCGTTCATCCGATTCGTGTCGGTCCTTGCCTCGGATGTTCGATCAGCAGGAGCCACCGGGCTTCCCGCTCGCCCCACCGCGTCGCTAGCTCCAGCAGCACGTTCATTTCAGCTTCCTTGCCTTCGGTCAACTTCCGAGACTCGTCCTCTCGCTCCGCCAGCCCGTGACGGTCGCCGAACACCTGCGTCATCCACCTGGACTTCTCCAGGAGTTCCCGCGCCCCGAAGCACTCGGCCAAGGCCGGCAGGACGACGGATTCACGGATCCGAATTCGACTCGGACGATCCCGCTAGATTCCCGAAACCTAACCTCCTCCGGCTCACGCGGCTTGCCGGATGTTGCCCGGCATTCTAGCATACGCTGGCGTCCGGACCGCTTTACCGGGGCCACGCCCAACCGAACGACGCAACCCCGGGCTCACGGACCAGCCTGTCCACGGATCCGGCCGACTCCCGTAATCAATTTGAGGGAATCCCGGTCAGCCCGCCCCCGCACTCCATCCGATCGACCAGATGAAGATCTCCGCCAGCGCCGCACTCACGCTCGTCCTCGCCGTCCACATCCCGTCGAGCCCGCTCGAGGCTGAAACGACGGTCCGCCAAGAGATCCCGACGCCCCGAAGCCACTTCGGATTCGACCCGGGCGAGACTGGCAAGCTCGCCGACTGGACGCAACTGGTCGGCTACTACGAGGCCCTCGCCGAGGCGTCTCCGCGGGTCGCCTTCGAGGTCCTCGGAGAGACCGTCACCGGAAACCCCTTCGTGATGCTCACCATCACGAGCCCCGAGAATCACGCGAGGATCGACGAGCTGCGGGAGATCCAGCACAAGCTCGCGGATCCGCGCACCATCGGGAGCGAAGCCGAACTCGAGCGGCTGCTGGGCGAGGGGAGAACCGTGGCGATGATCACTCACGGCATCCACGCGACCGAGGTAGGGAGCAGTCAGGGAGCGGCGACCCTGGCCTACACCATGGCCTCATCGAACGAAGTACGGATCACGGACATTCTCGACAAAGTCGTCTTCCTCCAGATTCCCTCTCTCAATCCCGACGGCTTGCAATGGGTGAACACCTGGTACAACGAGCATGCCGGGACCGAGTTCGATGCCGCGCCTCTGCCTTGGCTCTACCAGTTCTACGTGGGCCACGACAACAATCGCGACTGGTACGCCTTCACCCAGAACGAGACCGTCATGACGGTCTCGGCGCAGAACCGCTGGCATCCGCACATCGTGCACGACATCCATCAGATGGGCTCGACCGGGGCGCGCATCTTCTTTCCGCCCTTCATCGACCCCTGGGAACCCAACATCGACCCGGCGCTCACTACCGCGGTGAACCAGCTCGGCACATGGATGGCCGCCGAACTCACCGCTCAGGGCAAGAAGGGAGTGGTGGTCAACGCGCAATACGACGCCTACACGCCGGCTCGCGCCTACATGCACTATCACGGCGGGGCTCGAATACTCTCGGAGACCGCTTCCGCCCGTCTGGCGAGCCCCATCCACGTTCCGCCCGAAACGCTCGGGCCCGGCAGAGGTTTCAACGCCGCGCAACGGAGCTGGAACTTCCCCAACCCGTGGCCAGGTGGCGATTGGACGCTGCCGGAGATCGTGGAATATCAGGTGTCCGGCGCCCTGGCGCTGCTCACCAACGCAGCTCGCAACCGCGAATTCTGGCTTAGGAACTTCCACGGGGTGACCAGCCGAGCGGTCGCCAAGTGGAACGAGTGGCCCGAAGCGTGGATCATTCCCGGCGGCCAGGGAAATCCTACGGGACTGGCCTACGCGCTGAGGTCGCTGGTGCTCGCCGATGTCGAGGTGGGAAGCGCACAGGACGACTTCACGGTCGGAGGCGCTTCGTTTCCCGCAGGAAGCTACACGATCTCCATGCGCCAGCCCTGGGCCGGGTTCGCCAACTCGATGCTCGAGGTGCAGGAGTATCCCGACATGTTTCTCTATCCCGGCGGCCCCCCTCTCCGTCCCTACGACGTGACCGGGCACACCTTCGGATTTCTCATGGACTTCGAAGCCGTGCCGGTCGACGAAGCTCCCCAGGTCGAGACGACCGTGATCACCGACCCGCCCGACTTCGATTTCCGCCTTCCCGAACACCTCGTCGGAAGCGGAGCGCCGAGGATCGCCGTCTACAAGTCCTGGCGGGAGCCCATGCCTGCCGGATGGCAGCGCTGGGTCTTCGATCAGCACGAGCTCGTGTACGACACCCTGCACGACGCCGAAATCAGGGAGGGTGATCTCGCGGACTACGACGTCTTCGTGCTCCAGACTCAGAGCGCGCAGTCGATCGCCAACGGCTTCCCGGAGGGCGTGCTGCCGCGCGAGTACACCGGCGGTCTGGGTCCGGATGGCGTCGCCCAGGTCAGGAGTTGGGTCGAGGGCGGCGGAAGGCTGGTGGCCGTCGAGACCGCGACCGAGTTCGTCATCGACCTATTCGACCTCGATATCGGCAACAAGGTCGCCGGTCTGAGCAACAACGACTTCTACATACCGGGCTCCATCCTGAAGCTGGATCTGATGCCGGGCTCCGAGATCGCCGATGGAATGGGCGACGAGACCATCGCTTGGTACTGGCGCACGAGCCGGGCGTTCGCGTTGGGGAACGGCGGGGACGCGCGAGCGACGGTGCATGCGCGCTACGGGGACGCCGACGAACTCGTGCTCTCCGGGTGGGTGCTCGGCGGCGAACAGGTCGCCGGC
>LXNJ01001021.1_pt1 | contig 17454 bp, 14 predicted proteins | sample 809081 | NCBI WGS metagenome assembly LXNJ01 (sample SAMN04870510, study PRJNA318959) | sponge metagenome | biome: sponge; feature: marine sponge reef; material: water | host: Petrosia ficiformis | place: Greece: Milos, Mediterranean Sea | collected 2013-05-29 | depth 5-7 m
ACTCCGCCCCTCTGGTCGCGAACATCGACGATCCGGCGGAGCGGCGCAAGCTGGTGAACAAGGTCATCTACCCGGTTTCCCGGGCGCTGGTGGGCAACGGTCTTTCCGACCAACTGAGGTTCCCCAGGACGAGGGGCATGCCGTTCCCGCTGCTCGCATACCGGATCGACCAGCGCATGCAGCGGATCAGGGCATGGTCAAGGAAGGGAGGATTCCAGGTTTTTGCGACCCTTCTTGAGGCGTCAGCCTATGAGGCAGCCGGTCTCAGCTATCGGCTGCCCGACCACGCCCACGACGAGCGGTCCGGCAAGTGGTGAACGGCCTGTAGAGCGTCAACGCCGCTCCGGCGGGATCACCCTGACCACATTGCCGTCCTGGTCCACGACCACAAGCGGCATCCGCAGAATGTCCCCGCCGAGGTCGATCCTGCCTTCCCGAGCGCCCGCCCGCACGTCCTTCGCCGCGGGGTACAGCGGAGGCGGCAGCACAAACTCGTCCGCCATGCTGTAGTCGACCCCCTCGTACCCCACGTCCACGAACGACGCGAGGCTGACCACGCTCAGCGGATTGTGACCGCGGTCGGGGAAGGGGGTCATCAGCTCGGAGCGGAAGACGAACTCGCGCCAGTGGCCGTTCCACACGCCGTCGCCGCCCAGGTTCTGTACCGGCACGAGATCGCTGTCGTCGTAGTTGTCGCCGCGGATCCGATCGAAGGCCGCGACAGCCGAGTCGCCCACAAAGTGCGTATTCGCGCTGCGCCCGAGCCCGGCCGGATCCTGCAGGAGACCAAGATGGTCCCACAGCGTCCCGAACCCGATCACGTGCGCCATCTCATGGAGGATGGTGCCCTCCAGGTGGCCGTTGGACTCGAGGCCGTCCATATCCCCGAGATCGAAGAACATCACCCCGACCACGGGCAGCGAGTTGCCCACGCGGATCTGACACGGACCGGCACCACCGAACACGCCCGCCGGTCCGTCGATCTCCTTGATCTGGACGTAGATCAGCAGGTCGTCGACCACGCGGTCGCCGGGGATGTCCTCTGTGATGTCGTTCCTTGCGAGGCAGCGCTCAAGTGCCGGCTTGCGCACCGTGCTCCAGGCGAGATTCCCCGTGATCGCACGCTCCCAGTACCGTTCCGCCGCCTCGAAGGCCTGGCGCTGCGACTCGGTAAGCAGCGAAGCGCTCACGTGCACGATCTCGATGTCGTAAACAGATGGCGTCGCCGTCGCGGTAAAGACCAGCGGGTCCGCGTTGCCGTTCACGCTTGCGGTGAGCCTGTAGGTCGCTCCGGCCGTTGTTCCGAGGACCCATTTGTCGACCGCGGCATGCCCGGTGGAGTCGGTCATCGTCTCCGTCGGGATGACCTCGCTGTCGCCGCTTGCGGAGAAGCTGACGGCAACGTCGGCGGCGGAATTGCCGTGCGCATCCTCGACCCTGATCACGGGCGCGACCCGCACTGGCAGCGTGGTCTCCGATTCCTGCCCGTCGCCCGCGACGGCAACCAGCCGCGCGGCGGGCCCGGCGCGCGCTACGGCCTCGAAACGGAGCGGGTTGCCCTTGATGCCGTCGCCATCCACGCTTGCGAAGAGCCGGTAGACGCCCGTTGAGGTGCCGAGCGTCCAGGCTCCGGGGCCGGCGCGGCCCTGGGCGTTAGTTTGCACCTCGGGGTTCGTGATCGTCGCGTCCGTTTCGGTCGAGAAAGCCACACGAATCCCTGCCAGCGGCACACCGGCGGCGTCGGTGACGAGCACTTCGGGCGCCACGGGGACGGCAGTGGCCACCGGAGCTGCCTGGTCGGCCCCGGCCACCGCGGCAATCTCGGCCGGGATCCCCAGCGCGGTGGCGTGGAAGACGGCCGGGTCCAGCCCGGGAACGCTCGCGCGCAACTCCTGCGGACCGGGCGCTCCCATGGTCCATCGGCCCGGCGAGGCGATCCCGTTGGCGTCCGTCACGGCGCTGGACGACGGCACCGAGCCCCCGCCGACCGTGACCTGGAAGGTGACCGAAACACCGCTCAGCCCGCTGCCGGACTGCGCCGTCACCCTCACCCGCACCGGCTCCCCGGCCTCGGTTCCCGTGCTGGCCGTCTGCCCGTCCCCGGAGTGGATCACGACCGCCGCGGGGGCGTCGGGGGTGACCTGGTCGCCGCCCCCGCAGGATGCCAGCGCGAGCGAGGCGACGGCAGCGAGGACGCCGAGGCGTAAGGGAGCGGCTCGCATGCCCGGCCAGGAACTCATGATGCCCGCCATGTGAATGGATTCACGATTTCAACGCCCGCCCGCTCACAGGACGTTCGACCGGGAAGATAGGGAACTTACCGGTCCCCGCAACTTCCGGGCGGATGCGCCGCGCCCGGCGTCGCGCTCGGCGCAACGCCCGCGAGGCCCGGTTGCCCGGCACCCTCACCGGGAGCATCTTGCCCGCTCCGTTCACCGACAGGAGGCCCCATTGCATCACAGTCGCACCGCACGACACGCGCCACCCTTCGTCCAAACGCTCCTGGCGATCCTGCTCGCGACGCTGCCCGTCGGCACGGCTCCGCTCGCCGCGCAGGACGGCCCCAGCCGGCCCGGCATCGACATCGAGGCGTACCGCTTCGAACTCACGCTGCGCGACGACACGGACGCCATCGCCGGCAGAGCCACCATCACCCTGCGCTTCACGGCCGACGGCGTTACCGAGGTGCCCCTCGACCTGATCGGGCTCGGCGAAGATGGGCGCGGCATGGAGGTCGTCGCGGTGACCCGCGGCGGTGGGAACGGGCCCGGCAGCGGCGATGCGCTCGCCCACGGCCATGAAGACGACCTCCTGACCGTCCATCTCCCCGAACCCGGCACGGCCGGCGCCCGCACCACGTTCAGGGTCAGCTACCGGGGCATTCCCGCATCCGGCCTCCGCATCGGGCCCAACAAGTACGGCGAGCGCACCTTTTTCAGCGACAACTGGCCCAATCGGGCGCGCAACTGGCTGCCCACCGTGGACCATATCGGCGACAAGGCGACGTGCGAGTTCGTGATCACCGCGCCCGCCCGGTACCAGGTCGTGTCGAACGGGCGCCTCGTCGAGGAAACCGATATCGACGGCGGCATGCGCCTGACGCACTGGCGGCAGTCGGTGGCGATCTCGCCGTGGCTCTACGTCGTGGGCGTGGCGCGCTTCGCCGTACAGCACCTGGGCGAGTTCAAGGGCCTGCCCGTACAGACCTGGGTGTACGCGCGCGACCGGGACGCGGGCTTCCATGACTTCGCCGTACCCACCATGGAGGTCCTCCACTTCTACGACGCGTACATAGGCCCGTTTGCCTACGAGAAACTGGCGAACATCACCTCGCCGGCGACCGGCGGCGGCATGGAGGCGGCCACCGCGCTGATGTACGGCGAGAACTCGGTCACGGGCGAGCGGTCGGTGCGCTGGCGCAACGTGATCATCCACGAGATCGCGCACCAGTGGTTCGGCAACTCGGTCACCGAGTCCGAGTGGGACGACGTGTGGCTCAGCGAGGGCTTCGCGACCTACTTCACCCTGCTGTTCCGCGAGCACGCATACGGCCGCGACGACTTCGTGGCCGGGCTCCGTGAGGCGGCGGATCGCGTGTGGCGCTGGTACGACGAGAACCCGGACTACCGGATCGTCCACGACAACCTCACCGACATGTCGCGCGTGACCAGCATCGCGACCTACCAGAAGGGCGCCTGGATCCTCCACATGCTGCGCGGGCGGCTCGGCGACGAAGCGTTCTGGCGGGGCATCCGTCTCTACTACGCCCGCCATTTCAACGGGACCGCGACCACCGACGACTTCATGCACGCCATGGAGGAAGCTTCGGACGACGATCTCCAGGCGTTCTTCGACCAGTGGCTGCGGCAGGGCGGGAACCCGCGGCTGGCGGGGTCGTGGACCTACGACGCGGGGGCGCGCGCGGTCGAAATCGAACTGGAGCAGGTGCAGCCGGTCGGCCGGTTCGACCTCCCGCTCGAAGTCGGCGTCTACCTGAACGGCGATGCGCTGCCGGCGCAGCTGACGACCATCGACCTGCGCCCCGGGGCGAACCGCTTCGTCATCCCGGTTTCCGCCGAACCGTCGGATGTCCGGCTCGATCCGACCACCCGGGCGCTCTTCCGGGCGGAGTTCGGCCGGGGGCCGTAACGGTCTCCCCACCGCTGGCCCGCGCCCGCCCGACTCCCTACTCTTCGGGCCCCGGCCCGCGCCACCAGCGCGGCCATCCATCCACCGCAGCGCACCAAAACCCACCGACCGGAAGGACCACCATGCGCAACGCGACCGCCTCGACCCTCTTCTTCCTGATCCTCGGCTCCGCCCTTCTCGTCACTCCCGGCGCGCTGACCGCCTCGCCGCTCCCACCGCAGGAGCAGGAGGCCGCCGGCGAGGAGGAAGAGCAGGACACGACGACGACCTACGCCGACGTCATCACCGAGGACGCGATCACCAGCGAGGGCCTCTTCGACACCCACATGATCGACGGCGACCTCTTCTACGAGATCCCGCTCGACATGATCGGCCGCGAGATGCTCCTGCTGACCCGCATCGCGCGCACCCCCGACGGCGCCGGCTACGGGGGCTCCAAGGCCAACACCTCGACCGTCCGCTGGGAGCACGACGGCGACCGCGTCCGGCTGCGGCTGGTCAGCTATGACAACGTGGCCGACGACACCACGGCCATCGCGGGGGCGGTCCGCAACTCGAACTTCGAGCCGATCATCATGGCGTTCGATGTGGAGGTGATGAACGACGACTCGACCGCGCTGGTCGTGGAAGTCACCGACCTCTTCACAGAGGACATCGCGCTGCTCGGCCTGCAGAGCTTCCGCCGCCAGGCGTACGGTGTGAGGCGAATCGACGGCGACCGCACGTACGTGGTGCGCGCCAACGCCTTCCCCACGAACGTCGAGGTGCGGCGCGTCCTGACCTACGACGCAACCGAGGCCCCCTCCAACGCCGCCAGCAACACGCTGTCGATGGAGATGCATCACTCGATGCTGCTTCTTCCCGACGACCCCATGGAGCCCCGCCTCTGCGACGAGCGCGTCGGGTTCTTCAGCACCAGTCAGATCGACTACGGCCTCGACGAACAGCGCGCGGTCACCCGCTGTCTGGTCACGCGGTGGCGCCTGGAGCCCAGCGACCCCGAGGCCCACGCGCGCGGCGAACTCGTCGATCCGGTCAAGCCGATCGTCTACTACATCGACCCGGCCACGCCGCCGAAGTGGGTGCCCTATCTCAAGCAGGGCGTCGTGGACTGGCAGCCCGCCTTCGAGCAGGCCGGTTTCAGCAACGCGATCATCGCGGCGGACGCACCCACCGACGACCCCGACTGGAGCCCCGAGGACGCGCGCTACTCGGTGATCCGCTACCTGGCCTCACCCGTCCAGAACGCGTCGGGGCCCCACGTGCACGACCCGCGCACCGGCGAGATCCTCGAGAGCGACATCCAGTGGTACCACAACGTCATGAACCTGGTGCGCAACTGGTACTTCGTGCAGACCGCCCCGGCCAACGAGGAGGCGCGCGGGATCAGGTTCGACGACGAGGTGATGGGCGAGCTGATCCGCTTCGTTTCGGCCCACGAGGTGGGGCACACGATCGGGCTCCAGCACAACATGCAGGCGTCGGCCGCCTACCCGGTCGAGGATCTGCGCACCCGCTTCGTCTGCGAGATGGGCGTTGCGCCCTCGATCATGGACTACGCGCGCTTCAACTACGTGGCCCAGCCCGGCGACGACACCTGCTACCTGCCGCTCGTGGGGCCCTACGACAAGTTCGCCATCGAGTGGGGGTACACGTACTTCCCCGGCACGGACCGCCTGACGGAGCGCGAGGATCTGCGCGCGATGGTGACGGAGATGCAGGAGGACCCGATCTATCAGTTCTCCAGCCCGACCGGCTCCGATCCCTCGGCGCTCACCGAAGCCATCGGCGACGACGCCATGCGCGCGTCAGACTACGGTGTCGAGAACCTCAAGCGCATCGTCGACAACCTCACCGACTGGACGTACGAAGAGGGCGAGGACTACGCGCAGCTTCAGGAGCTCTACAACAACGTGGTGGGCCAGTGGGGCCGCTACACGGGGCACGTGGTCGCCAACGTGGGCGGCGTGGTGCGCACCCGGAAGCGCCAGGGCCAGGACGGAGTCCCCTACGAGCTGGTCGACCGCGACCGTCAGCAGCGGGCGCTGGAATACCTGAATCGGCAGGTCTTCGCCACCCCCGAGTGGCTGCTCGAAGCCGACATCCTGGACCGCTTCCAGGGAACCGGCGCCGTCGAACTCGTGCGCACCCGCCAGACGCAGGCCCTGAGCCAGGTACTCAACGTCGGCCGCATGAAGCGGCTCGTGGAGCAGGAGGCTTTCCACGGCAGCGACGCGTACTCGCTGGGCGAGATGCTCGACGATCTGCGCACCGGCGTCTGGTCCGAGGTCGGCTCGGGCCGCGCCACCGATGCCTACCGGCGCAATCTGCAGCGTGCCTGGCTCGAGCGCATGAAGGAACTGATGGAGGATGAAGAGGCGATGCAGTCGGACGTGGTTCCGTTCGCGCGCGGTCAGCTTGGCACCCTGCGCGGTGAGCTTGCGGCCGCCTCCGGCGGCACCTCCCACCGAGCCACGCGGCTCCACTTCGAGGACGCCATCGCCCGCATCGACGCGGTGCTGGACCCGGGGGACTGACGGGTGAGGAGGCCGGGCGTCGCGGCCGGCCGGTCAGGCGATCAGGCGCCGGGCAGCACCCTGATGTCGGGACACTCGAGCAGTGACCTGTCCGCCGTTACCAGTGTGAGTCCGTGAACCATGGCCGTCGCCACGATGAAGCGGTCGGCCGGGTCGTCATGGGGAAGGCGGACGGTGCGGCTGCGGAGCGCAACCTCGTGGGTCACGGAGAACTCCCGCATCGCCCTGGTCGCGAGGGCCATGCGGATCCAGCTCCACGGATCGGGAGCAAGATCGACCCGGCCCTTTTCCGCGAGCAGAAGCGTCTCCCAGATGCTCACGGGGGAAAGAGCGAGCATGTTCGCCGGGTCGGTCACGGCATTGCCCGCCCGGGCGGACAGCCGTTCCGGCTCCAACTGGCTCCAGAGCCAGATGTGAGTGTCGAGCAGCAGGTTCACGGCGCCTCGCCACCCTCTTCGCCGGACGTCGCGTCCGAACGGTACACGTCCCAGTCGGACAGCTCGGATGCAGGAGAGACGATGTCGCCCGTGATCTCTCCCATGTCCCGCATGGCACCCAGCCATTCCACCCGTGCGGCCTCGGCATCCGGCCCCGGATCGGTGGTCTCGGACGGGACGTCGGTCGTGTCGTGATGGGTCACCGGAGCCGGGCCGTAGGCGGCGCGGGCCCGCTCGCGCACCAGTCCGAGGCCGGAATCCGGGACTGCGAAGCGGCTCAGCAGGTAGCGCAGTTCGCCCTCCAGCGAGCGGTGATTCTTCCTGGCACGCGTCTTGAGCGCGGCGATGACCTTGTCGTCCACGTTCCTGATGGTGAGTACGCCCATCTGTGCCATGCCTCCGTGTTCGAATAGCGAATGCACAGTGTAGCGTATATGCAGTCATTATGCCATCAACTCGACGCGATGCGTCGTTGTGTGCATATACTCATATGAGTATACTTGTGCCCACCGCCACTCAAGTCCACAAACCAAGCCCCGGAGCAAATCCATGCCGTCACATCGCCTGCAAGTCCTGATTCCGCCCCGCCTCGACAGCCGCCTGCGCAGGGCGGCGGAGCGAGCACAGGTCTCCAGGGGCGCCTGGGTGCGCAGCGCGATCGAGGAGAGGCTGGAACGCGAAGCCGGACCACCCATCCGTGATCCTCTCGGGGAGCTTGCAGGGCTGAACGGCCCTACCGCCGACATCTGCGCCATGATCAGCGAGATCGAGGCGGGACGCTCGTGAGGGTCTTCGTCGATTCGAACATCCCGATGTACGTTGCCGGGGCCGAGCACCCCAACAAGGTTCCGGCGACGCGGTTCATGGAGAGTGCCGCCGACAAGGGATTCGAACTGTGCGCGAGCACCGAGGTACTGCAGGAGATCCTCTACCGGTACACGGTGCTGGGGAGGCCCGAACTGGCCGACCGGGTGTACGACCTCTTCGTCGCGCTGATCCCGGAGATCTTCGAGGTCACCCTGGCCGATACCGACCTGGCGAAGAAGATCCTGCTTTCCACCCCGGGGCTGTCCGCCCGCGACGCCGTGCACGCCGGCGTCATGATCAACCGGGGCGTCACTTCGGTCGCGACCTTCGACCGCGGTTTCGACCGGATCGACGGCATCGAGCGGCTGGAGCTCGAGTGAGCCTGAGGGACGTGCCCCTGTGAACCGAACCTTCCTCCCCCTCATCGAAGCCGAATTCCTGCGCTACAAGCTGCTGGGCGAGCGCGCCCTGCGGCAGGTGCGCCCCGAGGAACTGCACGCCCGCACCGACGAAGGCAACTCGATCGCGATCATCGTGTGGCACGTCTCCGGCAACCTGGAGTCAAAGTTCACCGACCTGCTCGCCACGGATGGCGAAAAACCCTGGCGCAAGCGCGATTCGGAGTTCGAGGAGCGTGACGTGTCGCCTGCGGAGGTCGCCGGGAAGTGGGAACGTGGATGGGACGTGCTCTTCGGCGCGCTTGCCGAGCTGAGTGACGACGATCTGGCCGCGCCCATCACCATACGGGGCATCCCGTTTCGTGTTGACGAGGCCCTCCTGCGCTCAATGGCCCACCTCGCTTACCACGTTGGGCAGATCGTCCTGCTGGCCAGGTCCTTCCGCGGGGCCGAGTGGGAGTACCTGAGCATCCCGCCGGGGCAGTCCGAGGCCTACAACGCGAACCCGGTACTGGAGAAGTCGTCGATGTACGCGGAGAACGTGGAGCGGCGCGAGGACGAGGCCTGAAGCCCCGGCGGATCACCGCTTGCGCCCCGTACCCGGATCGGATCAATTCCGCAACTCCATCCACAGCATCCGGCAGGCGCACAGGCATGAGAAACCCGATGACCGTCACACTGGCCGTGGCCCTCGCGGCCCCCGCCCTGACCAACCCCCTGACCGCCCAACACGGGGGGCAGATGATGCACGGCATGTACGACGGCCCCACCGTGCTGCGCGCGGCGCGTCTCCTCGATGTCGAGACCGGCACCATGCACACGGACGCGGTGATCGTCGTCGAGGACGGCGTGATCACGGCGGTCAACCCCGAGACCGTGCCCGACGCGATGCACGACATGGACCTCGGCGACGTGACGCTGCTTCCCGGCTTCATCGACGCGCATACGCACCTCGCCGGCCAGATCAGCGCGACCTCGTTCAACGATGCGGTCACGCGGACGGAGGCGTGGGGCGCATACAACGCAGTCGTCTTCGGCGGCCGCACCGTGCGGGCGGGATTTACCACCGTGCGGGACTACGGCGGCGACGTCACGGTCGAGCTGGGGCACGCGGTCGAAAGCGGGCACATCACCGCGCCGCGGGTGGTCCCTTCGCGCCATCCGCTGGGCATCACGGGCGGCCACTGCGACGTGACGGGATTTGCGCCCGGCGTGCGTGAGGGAGGGGTTGAGGAGGGCGTCGCGGACGGGCCCTGGGAGGTCGTCGAGGCGGTCCGCTACCAGATCAAGCACGGCGCGAAGGTGATCAAGACGTGCGCGACGGCGGGCGTGCTGTCCATGGAGGGCCCTGTGGGCGCGCAGCAGTACACGCTGGAGGAGCTCACGGCGATGGTCGACGAGGCCGCGCGGCACGGAATCAAGGTCGCCGCCCACGCGCACGGCTCCGAGGGGATCCTGGCGGCGGTGCAGGCCGGGGTGGCCTCAATCGAGCACGGTTCGATCCTCACCGACGAGATCATGAACCTCATGATCGAGAAGGGTACGTACCTCGTCCCGACCACCTATCTCGCCGACCGAATCGACCTTGACGCGCTCCCGGCCCTGGTGCGCAGCAAGGCCGAGGAGATCCTTCCGGTCATGCGCGTGAGCCTGGAGCGGGCGATCGCGCGCGGCGTCCCGATCGCCTTCGGCACCGACGCGGGCGTCTTCCCGCACGGCGAGAACGCGGGCGAGTTCGGGATCTACGTGCAGCTCGGCATGAGCGAGCTCGAGGCGCTCCGCACCGCGACGATCCACGCCGCCGACCTCCTCGACACGCCCGACCGCGGCCACCTTGCGGAGGGGCTGCTCGCGGACATCATCGCCGTGCCCGGCAACCCGCTCGACGACATCGAGGTGACGAGAGACGTGCGCTTTGTCATGCTGGGCGGCCAGGTGATCAAGCACGTCATGGGTGGGCGCGACATGCACTCGATGGGACATTGAGCGACCCCTTTCGCGACCAGCTGAGGACCGCGATCCGGGCCCTCTGCGCCGACTTCGGCAACGACTACTGGCAGGCCGCCGACGACGAGCGCGCGTACCCGCACGAATTCGTCGACGCGCTGACCGAGGCCGGCTACCTGGCGTGCCTTATCCCGGAGGAGTACGGCGGGATGGGCCTCGGGGTGCGGGAGGCGTGCGTGATCCTTGAGGAGATCAACCGGTCGGGAGCGAACTCGGGGGCCTGCCACGCGCAGATGTACACGATGGGGACGCTGCTGCGGCACGGCTCCGACGAGCAGAAGCGGCGATTCCTGCCCCGGATCGCGGCGGGCGAACTCCGGTTGCAGGCATTTGCGGTCACCGAGCCCGACGCCGGCTCGGACACCACGCGCATCCGCACCTTCGCCGAGCGCCGCGGCGACACGTACGTGGTGCGGGGGCAGAAGGTGTTCATCTCGCGCGTTCGCCAGTCCGACCTGATGATCCTGCTGGCCCGAACCACGCCGCTGCCGGAGGTCGAGAAGCGCACCGGCGGCCTTTCCGTGTTCATCGTCGACCTGCGGGACGCCGGGGACCGGATGCGCGTCGGCGCCATCGACACGATGATCAACCACGAGAGCTGCGAGGTCTTCTTCGACGGCCTGGAGGTGCCGGCCGCGAATCGCATCGGCGAAGAGGGCAATGGCTTCCGCCATATCATGTCCGGGATGAACGCCGAGCGCATCCTGCTGGCGTCCGAGTCCGTCGGCGACGGCCTGTACTTCGTCGACCGCGCGTCCGACTATGCGAGCGCCCGCAAGGTTTTCGGCCGCCCGATCGGCGAGAACCAGGGGGTCCAGTTTCCGATCGCGGACGCGTACATGGACGTGCGCGCGGCGGCGGCGGTCAGGGACGAGGCGGCCCGCGAGTACGATGCTGGCGAGACGCGCGGGCACGGTCCCAACATGGCCAAGTACCTTGCGTCCAGGGCGGCCTGGAAGGCGGCCAACGCGGCGATGGACACCTTCGGGGGCTGGGGAATGGCGTCGGAGTACGGGATCGAGCGCAAGTTCCGCGAGGCGCGGCTCTACATGGTCGCCCCCGTGGCCAACAACCTGGTGCTCAGCCATGTGGCAACGCATGTGCTCGGCATGCCGCGGTCGTTCTGATGTCCGGGCCGCGAGTGCGATTCCCGCCCTGCCGCTCGATCCTCTTTGTGCCTGGCGACCGCCCGGACCGATGCGACAAGGCCATGGCCGCGGGGGCCGACGCGGTCTGCGTCGACCTGGAGGACGCGGTCGCGCCGGCGGCGAAGGCGGGCGCGCGTGATTCGGTGGCCGCATTCCTTGCGAGTTGGGATACGGCCGGCCACGGGCGCCGGACCCCGGTGATCGTGCGCGTCAACGAACCGGGCTCGAACGAGGGCCGGATGGATGCGGCCGCCCTGGGCGGCTGTCCGCAGCCCGACGCCTTCATGATCCCCAAGGTCACGGCCGCCGACGGGATCCGAAGGGCGCAACAGCTCCTGGGCGAGGACATTCCCCTCCTCCCGATCATCGAGACCGCCCGCGCGCTCGAGAATGCGGCGGGCATCGGGATGGCCGGCCCCGCCGTCGCGGCGCTCATGTTCGGCGGTTTCGACCTCTCGGCGGAACTGGGCGCCGAGCCCGAATGGGAGCCGCTCCTCTACGCGCGCTCCAGGGTTGTGCACGCCGCGGCCCTGGGCGGACTGGACGTGATCGACATGCCGTCGCGCGACTTTCGGGACGTGTCGAGGCTGCGAACCGAGGCCGAAAAGGCCCGCCGGCTGGGCTTCACGGGGAAGGTGGCCATCCACCCCGCGCAGGTCCCGGTCATTCACGATGTCTTCACTCCCTCGCCGGAAGAGGTGGAGCAGGCCCGCAGGATCATCGAGGCGGATCGGGGCGCGGGCGGAGGCGCCGTGTCCCTCGACGGCAGGATGGTGGACCGGCCGGTTGTGGAGGCGGCGCGGCGGGTGCTTGAACGCAGACGAGCGGGCGCATGAACACGCGGGTGCGCGCCGAGGTTCTGTCGCCCTGGCCGGCTCAGGCCATGCAGGCTCTTTTGGACCGGGATCCGGCCGGCATTGGTGAGGACGATCCGCTCCCGCTCGGGTGGCACTGGCTCTACTTCAGAAAACCCGTTCGCACGTCCAGCCTCGGTCCCGACGGACACGAGCGGCGGGGCAGCTTCATGCCCGAAACCGGCCTGCCTCGGCGGATGTGGGCGGGCGGCACGCTGCGTTCGCTTCGCCCGGCGCGGATCGGAGCGCGCGCCGAACTCCGATCCCGCGTCCGTGGAGTGGAGGAGAAGAGGGGGAAGAGCGGCCGCCTTGTTTTCGTCACGGTCGGCCACACGCTGCTGCAGGACGGCGACGCGTGTGTGGAGGAAGAGCAGGTGATCGTCTACCGGGATACAGAACGGCGCGCGGCCTCGGGGCCCGAGTCAGCCGCCCCGCGCGGGAATCCTGACGCCGCCCCGGCCGTCCCCAACGCCTGGACCGAGACGTTCCTGCCGACGACCGTCACGCTCTTCCAGTTCTCGGCGCTGACGTACAATGGCCACCGCATCCACTACGACCACCCCTACGTCACCGAACGGGAGGGCTACCGCGGCCTCCTCGTGCACGGCCCCCTCACGGCGCTGCTGCTCCTCGATGCGGCCCGGCGGCACGCCCGGGCGCCGCTGTCGCGCTTCCGCTATCGCGCGCGCGCGCCGCTGTTCGCGGATGAACCGATCACCCTGGTGGGGCGGCCCGAATCCGGCGTCGTGGAAGCGTTGGACCCCACAGGGGCGGTGGCGATGCGCGGCCGGGTTGTCTGACGGGCGGATTCAGGCCGTTTCGGCCACGCCCACCTGCACGATTCGCGGACGGTCCACGCCTGCAACACCCACGTACTGGAAGACCCTGCCGTCGAGCTCGCGCGGCTGCGGGTCCTGGATCACGACGTCCGTGGTCCCCTGGAGCAGGGCCGCGAAAGGCGCTCCCTGACTGTCCGCGTCGGGATCGCTGGGAAACACGAAATCCATGGGTTCCGAGCCGAACACGATGCGACCCGTTTCATCCGTGATCCAGAACTCGGACATCCCGGATCGGCCCACGACCGCCCCGAGCACCGTTTCGATTTCACTCCGGCTCGTACCGGCCTTGAGGGCGGCGGCGAGGTAGTGCGCGGCCGTCATCGCCGCGGCCACCATCGCCCTCTCCTGACGGTTGCGGCCCCAGTTCAAAGTGGTCATGCGAATCTCCGTGACCCGTTATCGCCTCCCGTCCCAGTAGTCCACCGGCCGGTCGTCCATCAGCCACGCGGCCGGGTCCACCCACCAGTGCTCGCCGTAGGGCACCTGGTTGGGCCACAGCTCGTCGAGCGTCAGGCCGTCGCGCACGATGCCGCCCTGCACCACGTACATGATGTCGGTCGTGTTGCGAATGTCGTCGAGAGGGTTCGAGTTCAGCACGAGTACGTCCGCCAGCTTGCCCACCTCGATCGAGCCGATGTCCCGTTGGGCGCCGAGAAAGGTGGCTCCGTGCAGGCTCGCGACCTCGAGTGCGGCCATGGGCCCCGCGGCGGCTTCGACCATCCAGATCTCCCAGTGTGAGGCGATCCCGTGGGCCTGCCCGTGTGAGCCGATTGCACCCCAGCCGCCGGCTTCGATCACGTCCATCATTCCCAGTGCGATGAGCGGATACGTGTAGTCGGTGTCGGGGCGCTCCCAGCGGCGGCGCATGTGCGGGATAACCTGGCGCCAGGGCAGCCATTCGCGCTGCTTCGGATCGAGCCAGACCTCGTCCTCGGCGAAGAAGTATTCTTCGTTCCAGGGACCGATGCCGCCGACGACGAAGGTCGGCGAGTAGGTTGCTTCGGCCTGGCCCAGGAACGTGCTCAGGTCGCGGTACATCGGCAGGTACGTCATGGGGTGCTCGAACGCGGTCTGCCCGTCCATCATCATCCCGATCGTGTAGGGAATATCGTTGTTCTCGGACGTGACCATGAGATTCTTCCGGCGGGCGATGTCCGAGACCCACTGGCGCTGGTCGCGGCGCGGCTGCAGGTACTGCTTGAGCGCGGTCGCGCCCCACGATGCGAGGCGGTTGATGTTCTGCTCGGCGACCTCGTAGGTGGAGAGGTCGTTCTGCCGGGAGGCGTCGCCGCGGTAGAGGGGGTCGCCGGTGGAGTAGGTTCGCGGGCCCACGACCGCACCCGCGCGGATCATTTCGGCGCTGGCGAACACGTTCTGCGACCACATCGAATTGTCGAGATTGGCGGTCACCCCGTAGGCCAGGTAGATGGCCGACTCGAAGTCGCGCTTCGGGATGAGGCCCTTGTGCTCGCGGTAGTGGTGGGCGTGCATGTCGATGAAGCCGGGGACGATGGTCTTGCCGGTCATGTCCATGGTGCGGTCGGCGCCCGACGTGTCGCAGTCGCCCACGCACGCGATCCGGCTGCCCTCGATGACGAGGGTGGCGTTGTCGTGGACCGCGCGGTTGTCGAGGGTGATGATGCGTGCATTGGTGAGGGCGAGCGAGCCTTCCGGAATCACGCGATCGACGCTGAGCCGGATGGTCATGGTGTCGGTTTCGCCCGTCGCGGCGTCGTGGATGAAGAAGCTCTGGCCGCTCCCGTATTCGAGCCGGTCGTTGTCGAGCCAGCGGGGGTAGAGGCCACCCTCGGTGGTGAGCTGCGTGACCGGCACCGGCGCGCCCCTCTTCCGGAGCGCAACGGGATCGCCGCCCGTGCCGCCCGGGGGCAGTGGCGCCCAGAAAACGTTGTCGCCCTCCTGGAAGGCCACGCGGCTCCCTTCCGGTGAGACCACGAACTCGTCTCCAAACGGTATGGTCGCGTGCACCTGCAGGTCGGATCCGTCTCCGCGCACCGACATCAGGGCGGTGGCGCCCGGGCCGTCGCCCGAGGTGTGCCCCGCCGGGAAGTGGATCCGCCCCTGCGGGCCGAACGACACCCGCGTGATCTGCTGCCGGTTGCCGAGCAACCCGCCCGGGCCGCCTGCCGGGATGGTCATGATGCGCTCTTCGCCGGCGCCGTCGGCCGCGACCCGCCACAGCTCCCAGTACGGGTTCTGCGTAGCCGACCTGGCGCGGGACGCCGCGCCGCTGCCGCGCGTCACCACGATCTCCGAGCCGTCGGGGGCCCACACGGGGTGGGCGTACTCGGACGGCGAAGTGGTGAGTTGCTGGGGCGTGCCGCCCCCGGCCGGGATCTTCCAGACGTGGCCGCCCTCGCCGCCGTCCCAGGTGGTGTACGCGATCCACTGTCCATCAGGTGACCAGGAAGGCGAGAATTCGTGGGGGCCGTCGCCGCTGGTGAGGCGGGTGGGGTTGCCGCCGTCAGCCGGAGCGATCCAGACCCGGCCCACGGACTGGAAGGCGATTTGCGAGCCGTCCCGCGAGGCGGCGTACCAGCGCAGCATCCTCGCCTCGAAGGGGCCGTCGTCGATGCGGAAGTCGGCCCGGGCAAGCTCGGAGATGGTGCGCTGTATGCGGGCGGTGAACGGCACGGTGGTCACGTCGCCGCTGGCGACATCGAGCATCCGGATCTTGCCGCCCTGCGTGATGACAATGCGGGACCCGTCCGCGCTCCAGCTGTAGCCGGGCAGGATGCGCATCGTCTTGATCCCCTCGGCGTTGTCGACGGTGATGGGGTCCATCGCGACGCGTTCGCGCCCGGTTTCGAGGTCGCGGATCCAGAGCGCGGCGCGCGGGCCGAACGTGTGGCCGCGGTACGAGATCGTGCCGCCGGCGATCCGACGGGCGAAGGCCAGGTGGCGGCCGTCGGGCGAGATCTCGGCCGCGTAGGCGCTGCCGCTTGAGGCGCGCACCTGCTGCGCGGCGGTGCCGGCCGTAATGTTGACGACCTCGCCGGTGCGCAGATCCTTGCGCCGCACCTGCCAGTGCCCCGCGAGCGCGTCGCGGCCCTGCAGTCCGGGCGGGCCCGTGTAGACGTGAAAGTACAGATACCGGCCGTCTTCCGACGGGGAGGGCCACGCGGCCTGCGGCTGGTCGCCGACGACCTGGATCCCGTCGCCGCCGTCCTTGTGGTACATCCAGATGCCGCTGCGCCCGGTGGCGCCGCGACCCGCGGCCACGTCCTGCAGCTTGACGAAGATGTACTCGCCGTCGGCGGACCAGGCCGGCTCGACGGCGCGCGTCGCGAGGTCGGTGAAGACCTGGCGCGGGTTGGAGCCGTCGGGGTCCATCAGCCACAGGTTGTTCTGTCCCTCCCGGTCGCTGATGAACGCGACCGTCGACCCGTCGGGCGAGTAGCGCGGGTGGTAGTTCGTGGCGACACCGGTGCCGCCGGTGAGGAGCTCGGCCTCGCCGCCACCATCGGCCGGAACGCGGTAGACGTGAGCGAGCAGGTCAAACAGGATCCAGCGCCCGTCCGGCGAGATGTCCATCGACATCCACGTGCCCTCTTCGGTCGTGAAGTCGATCTCGCGGGTCTCGCCCCGGGCGAGGGTCACGTCCCAGTCGTCGCCGTTCTCGGTGTCCTGCGCGGGGAGGGGGGCCGCGAACATTGGGGCGGCGAGGAGCGCGGCGGCGGCGAGTGTGGGCAAACGGGCCGACACGGGAAGACGGTTGGAGGCCACCGAGAAGGCGGCCTGCCGGGCCGAATGGGTGACCGAGGGGCTGGAACAGCGCATGGAATCCTCCACGGATACGTCACGGGGCGACCCTGACGTTACGTCAGGGTGTCGCTCGGATGGGGCTCTGACCTTGAGATTGGAGTCGGGCCGATGCCGGAGCAAGGGCGCGGGACACGTGGCCGTGCGGCGAGTCCATGTGTCGCTGAGCAAGACGAACCACAGCGGTTCCCCGTCGGCCACAGCGGCCCCCGCGGCCACAGCGATGCCCATGGGCCACGGCGGTGCCTCCGCTGTCCGCCCCGTCCCATCGAGACATGCTCGTGTCCCTGGATTTGCCGCGGAAACGCGGCTGCGGGCGCGCCGTCACCCGCCTGCGCCTGCCTCGACGGCCTCGCGCGCCGCCACCTCGATCTCCCAGGGGACGGCGCCGTCCGCCAACCGCGCCGCGCCGTTGTACATCTGCCCGGGCCGAAGCGGCGGGGCGGGGGGCAGTGCCGGCGTCAGCTTCGGCCGGTTCACCGGCGGCGGCACGCTCCC
>LXNJ01001022.1_pt1 | contig 17449 bp, 10 predicted proteins | sample 809081 | NCBI WGS metagenome assembly LXNJ01 (sample SAMN04870510, study PRJNA318959) | sponge metagenome | biome: sponge; feature: marine sponge reef; material: water | host: Petrosia ficiformis | place: Greece: Milos, Mediterranean Sea | collected 2013-05-29 | depth 5-7 m
GATCCGCCAACTTACGTTTTGGGATTAACCTAATGTCAAAACACAGCACTACCAGCTTCCTTGCATACTTTCAAGAGCGCCTCGAGCAAGGTTTTGAACCTGACCCTGCCCAGTTTAGTGTCGCGAAACAGTTCGATCAACTCGCCACAAGGTTGCACGCACTAGACACGCAATCAAGCTGGCGACGCGTATTCACCCGTTTTCGCAATCGCGCTCAGATTGGGGACCGCCCAAGGGGGCTCTACGTATGGGGCGGGGTTGGACGCGGAAAGACGTTCTTAATGGATTTGTTTTTCGATTGGTTGCCGATCGAACAGAAGAAACGCCTTCACTTTCATCACTTCATGCGATTAGTCCACGAGCAACTTCATGAGCTCGAGGGGCGTGCAAACCCGTTGCGAGAGATCGCTCGAGCCTTTCGCGAGGATACCCTACTACTGTGTTTCGACGAGTTTTTCGTCGAAGATATCGGCGATGCAATGATCCTTGCGGAACTGCTCGACGCACTATTCGCGGAGGGGCTGGTCTTAGTCGCCACTTCGAACACCCCACCCAGTAAACTCTATGAAAACGGCTTACAACGGAGTCGGTTCGTACCGGCTATTAATCTCATTGAAACGAACACTGTAGTACACGAAATTGGCGGAAGCCATGACTATCGGCTTGAAACACTCCATAAGCGAGAAATATATCGCCTGCAATTTCCGGTGGATTGTGAGACGATTCAAGCTGACCAAAATGCGCTTCTGCACCGCGTGGTGAATGAAGTCCCACCGTTGCTTGTCAACGGTCGTGAGCTGGGACCGATCTACTATCTCGAAGGCGTTGCTGGATTTAGCTTCAGCGAGTTGTGTGAATCGCCACGAAATGCTTCTGATTACATCGAATTGGCACGTCAGTTTCACACAATCGTTCTCTACGACGTACCGATTTTGGACGGTTCGTCAGAAAGTGCCGCGCGTCGTTTCGTCGCATTGATCGATGAGTTTTATGATCGAAATGTCAATGTGATTTTTTACGCTCAGGCGGAAATCCAAAAGCTCTATCGTGGGCACCAGTTAACACAGTCGTTTGAACGAACTATGAGTCGAATCGTTGAAATGCAGGATGATTCATACCTATCATCAGCGCATCGAGCGTAGTGGATGCGAACGCGTCGTTCGATCTGCGCAACTGCTAGGAAACCATATATCTAAGCTAAAATCGGAGCACGTCAACATCCATAAGCGCGGCGTGTTCGTATACGTTGCAGTCAGCTAGTTAATTTCTTGACCGCTCGATCCATATCTCCCTTAGCCGTAACAGCGGTTTGGGCGACTACGCTTCTAGCGTGGACAATTCAAGGGAAGCCAGAGCTGTTCCCAAGCGCCATCAAGTACGGCGCTAACGATTGCACCTTTTGTCATCAAACTGCAGTGGGTGGTACGGCAGTCAACGAACGGGGCGCATGGCTAATCGACGAACGTGCTCGACGAAATACGGTTGAAATTGACGTTGACTGGTTACAGGATCGCGGCGAGGCAGCAGATCTAACGCGTACCGTGGAAATCACGAGTAATTCGGCAGCGAAGAGGGCGACGCCATCGTCTAGCCGCTCGGAGCAAACAGTGAGAGCTCGCGTGCCGATGGACTACTCAACCCATTGGGGTGAGTGGCCATCCTACAACGGGAACTTACGGGCTCAGAAGTACAGCCCTCTGCCTTATATAAATCTGCAATCAGTACATGATCTCGAGCTCGCATGGGTTTGGGAAGCACAAATCGACAGTGGACCTCGCGCGGGCGAAACGAGACGTCGTCGGTCATGGGGTGGGCAACCTTTTAAAGCAACGCCTCTCATGGTGGACGGAAAGGTATTTGTTCGAACCCGGCTTTCAACGGTCGTCGCAATCGACGCAGAGACAGGCGCGGAACTATGGGAATTCGATCCAGAAGCCCGTCTCGGTCCGCGTCCCGCCATGTTCGGATGGACAACTCGTGGCTTGGCATACCACAAGCAGTCAGAATGCGCAGACGACACGTTATGCGAGCGCATCATTTTGCTAACCAGTAATGGTTGGATGTATGCGCTCGACCCGAGTAACGGCGAGGTAATCGAGTCGTTTGGCGCTGACGGAAACGTGGACCTTACCCAAGGCTTGCGCCGGCCGCTCGACCGTTCTCAAGTTTCTTGGAGTCACCCGCCCTTGGTTTGTAGGGACACGATCGTGGTTGGATCACAAACCAACGATATGTCTCAATTTCAACATCGCGGTCCTGACTGGCGCCAAAACCTTCCAATTGGTGATGTGCGGGGTTTCGACCCCCTCACAGGCAAGCAAGTTTGGGTGTTCAAGACCATTCCCCAGGAAGGTGAAGTCGGAGTCGAAACATGGGGGAACGATTCATGGCAATGGATGGGAAATACAAACGTATGGTCAACGTTTAGTTGTGACCCAGAACTCGGCCATGTCTATCTGCCGGTCACTGCACCAACTAACCACATGTACGGAGGCGACCGACCTGGTGACAATCTGTTCGGTACATCGGTGGTAGCGGTTGATGTCGACCTCGGCACACGCATCTGGCATTTTCAGATTACACACCACGACATATGGGATTACGACCTACCCGCTCCCCCTGTCGTCGCAGACATCGTTGTTGACGATCAATCGAGAAAGGTCGTCGCTCAAGTGACGAAAGTTGGATTTCTATTCGTATTAGACCGAATTACAGGGGAACCGGTTTGGCCAGTTGAGGAACTCCCTGTTCCCCCAAGCACCGTTAAAGGTGAAGTGGCTTCGCCGACTCAACCTCATCCGACCAAACCACCTCCATTTGAACTCCAGGGTATCACAATCGAGGATCTCAACGACCTCACGCCGGAACTCAGAAGGAAATCGGAAGAGCTTATTGAGAATCTGGACTACGGTCCGCTGTACACACCGGTTTCCTTACGAGGTGCCGTTCTTTCACCCGGAATTGGTGGCGGCGCGAATTGGCCAGGAGCTGCATTCGATCCCGTCAGCCGACACCTCTATGTTTCCTCGCGCCGATTGATTATGGAGGCACGCAATATACCCATAACAGGTATGGGAGAAGGATTGCCTTATCGTGAATCGTGGAGAGCAATTACCATCGACGGATTACCGCCTGTCAAACCACCGTGGTCGAGCATTACGGCGTATGACATGGACCGAGGTGAGATCGCTTGGCAGGTTGCAAACGGAATAGGTCCACACGATCATAAATTGCTACAAACTGTCAAGGATCAATTACCAAACCTTGGTGCAATTGGTGCAAATCCCGGTATCCTAGTCCTACCTGAGATTCTGGTCATGGGGCATGGTGGGCACCCTTCCCAGCTAAAAGCGCTCGACAAGAGAACGGGAAAGGAAATCTGGGCAACTGACCTGGTGGGGACGTTCGATTCACCCGCACCAATTACATATCTCATTGGAAACCAACAATTTATCGCAATAGCTACAGGACATTCGTTTGAGCCAGCGCGAATATCTGCATTTCGCGTAATTCTGGACGAGTAACTTCAGATTTATCTAATTAAAACCAGCAAATGAGCTGGTCACACGGGAAAGACTAGCGTTTTTTAACGTATAACACCAGTTCGTGATCAACGAGATCCACATTGTTGTTTTCCGCGATTTCCCTCTGAATCTCTTCAATGCGCTCGTTGATAAACTCAGTTACTTCACCTGTGTCAATATCAACCATATGGTCGTGATGTTCGCCCTCTGCCAATTCATAGACAGCGTGCCCGTCGTCCGCGAAATTGTGGCGTCTAACGATCTTGGCGTCCTCAAACTGCATAAGTACGCGATATACGGTAGCATGACCGATCGACTCGTCTAACGCAAGTAGCTTCTTGTAGATATCCTCCGCAGAAAGATGATGTGGCTCAGCCTCCTCTAAGACCTGCAGTACACGTAGTCTAGGCAACGTGACGCGCAGTCCGGCTTTACGTATGTCTCTTTGTCCCATCGCACATCAACTCGTTACAAATTAAAGTGTAGCATGCCAGAATTGCGCAGACACGAACGGCGATTTTAATTTGCGATAGGAATTGATTGCGAATCGAGCCAGAGGTAGGACCCGTGGGCGACATCGAGTTCAACATGACTCAATCTTGTGCGACTTGGTGGCTTGCGAACGATCGCTCGAGCCCCGCTATTAGTGTTCATATGTATAACAAAATGACTCACGTTAGCGCTGAAGTAAATCCACACATAGCTAATAATTGTTGTTCTCTATCCTTGTCCTATCCGTTTGAGGCTGCCAAGCGCCGCTGTGTTCGACAATCCATTTGATTCCTTCCATAACGCAGTTGCAGAAGCCAAAGAAGAGCGCGAGCAGCTTGATCGATTATTAACGATATCCACACCACGCGAGCGAGTGTTAGTCATAGCGATCGGCTTGGTGCTTGTGATATTTGCCACTTGGCTTTTCCTCGGGCAAGTTTCCCAAAATCTCGTACTTGACGGCATCTTGGTGCAATCCGAAACGGGAACGCCTACAAGTGACAGTTCGGTGCAAGTACAACTCTGGGTTGAGCGTAGCGACGCACATCGCATCGCTTCTCGGCAATCGGTTTCCCTTGAAGTAGAGACACCCGATGGTACGACCACCTCATTTACTGGCAAGATTGCCTCAGTTTCGTCGGTGCCATTTACAAAAGACGCAACGGCACTATCTACGATAGCGCCTGCGATGATTCAGCGCGTTGAAATTACGCTAAGTGACGAATTCGGCGAAGCCACCCTTGTCGGAAGAGATTGTCGCATCCTCATTGAGATTGGCAAACAATCCCCCATCTCACTCTTCGGAATGAGACATTCCTAAGATGCAACTACGCGCCTCTAACGTAAGAGGCAAAAAGACTGCATCTGCGCGTGTAAAACAAAAAATCTCGACGCCAGTCCTGCTGCAAATGCACGCAACTGAGTGTGGTGCAGCCTGTCTCGGTAGTGTCTTGGCGTACTTCGGTCGATGGGTGCCGCTCACCGAGCTGCGCGAAAAGTGTGAGGTGAGTCGAGATGGAAGTAGTGCCGCAAGCATCGTCCGCGCAGCGAGACACTATGGCCTCGAATGTAGCGGACTGAGTTTACGCGCCGAATCGCTGAAACTTCTTGAACTACCGCTGATACTGTTCTGGCAGTTCAGCCATTTCGTCATTCTCGAAGGGTTTGATGAGCGTTACCTCTACTTAAACGATCCGGCTACTGGACGACGGCGGGTTACTTCGGAGGAATTTAACAAAGCTTACAGCGGAATAGCGCTACGACTGAACCCCGGTGCAGAGTTCAGCCCAGGTGGCGAGCGTCCCGGTTTGCTGGCCCAACTGCGAACCTTGCTGGCCGGGTCTTGGCGTGTTCTCATCGGCGTAATTGCCTGTGGACTGATGCTATCTCTGCTGGCTCTCGCGATTCCAGTTTCCCTAAGTGTTTTTGTTGACCGTGTGATTGAAGAGCGGAACGCTTGGTTAGTTTTGGTTGCCACTTTACTCGGCGCGGGTGTCTTTGTATACGTTTTGTCCCTTCTCAAGCATCGTTTTCTTAAGCGACTTGCCATTCGAATTTCTGTGATTGGCTGCGATCGCGGAATTTCAAGGCTGCTACGCCTACCCGTCGGTTTCTTCCAACACCGACTTGTCGGTGATCTCACGGACAGGATTTCGTCAATCGACAGAATCGCGAAGAACCTTACGGAGCGATTACTAGTGCTGCTCATTGACATATCGATGAGTGTAGTGCTTTTGATTGCGATGTTCGTATTCGACGCAATGCTCACGTTAATCGTGTTATTACTCGGTGTATCCCATGGCGTTTTAGCTCGTTTTCTCAACGCGGTCCGCGCAGTTAGAAGTCAAGCGATGAGACGCGAACAAGGTTTGTTGCTTGGCGTCGGCATGCAAATGCTGAGCAATGCCGATAACCTGCGCATGACAGGATCCGATGACCGCTTTTTCTCACGTTGGAGCGGTCAACAAGCACGTGAGCTTCATACCCGACAGCTGTTCTCTGAGTTGGTTTCGGTCGACACAGCTCTACCCGGCTTAATAGGCATCCTGCGGGCTGCAGCGATTCTTGCCGTCGGTGCGAGCATGGTGATAGCTAACCAAATGACTTTGGGGACACTCGTTGGTTTCTACATCCTCGCTGAGATGTTTCTAACGCCAATCGGTCGCTTTTTTGAATTCGCAGATGAGCGTCAGGCCTTAGAAACTGATTTACAGCGGCTCGACGATATCGCAAAGGCCGCTGAAGATCCCGTATTCAGTCAACGTACACCCGGAACCCAATCAATCTCAACGCTGAACGGTCGCTTACAGCTGACCGGGCACCTTGAAATGCGGAATGTCACGTTCGGCTTTAACACGAACCGACCTCCTCTTATAGAGAATTTCAATCTTGTCACCAAGCCCGGTCAACGGATTGCAGTGGTGGGGCCCAGCGGTTCCGGGAAATCGACATTAGCACGATTAGTTTCGGGGATGTATCAACCGTGGTCAGGTGAAATACTCTTCGATGGGTACCCACGCGACGAGGTGCCCGAAGATGTGCTGAGGCGTTCGATCTCTATGGTGGATCAAGAAATCGTTCTCTTCTCCGCTTCCCTCCGAGACAACATAACGTTATGGAATCCTGCAGTTCCAGACGATGCGATCTTCGCCGCCGCGCGGGATGCATGCATTCATAACGAAATCTTGGTGAGACCCAATGGATACGCTACTTTTGTGGAAGAAGGTGGTGTGAATTTCAGTGGTGGGCAACGTCAACGATTAGAGATAGCGCGCGCGTTGGTGGGTAACCCAACTTTACTCATCCTGGATGAGGCGACTAGCTCACTGGATGCAGCAACCGAAGAGGACGTAGATGACGCACTTCGTCGACGAGGCGTCACGTGTCTAATCGTAGCACATAGATTGAGCACCGTACGAGACTGTGACGAAATAGTCGTGCTCGACAAGGGTGTCGAGGTACAACGTGGCACACACGATGAATTAATCTTGGACGAAGCAGGCACCTATTTCAAGTTAGTTAGGTCTGGCTGATGGCGGATTCGTACACAGAACATGCCTTCACGGATGAACTCAACGCTCACATGCTCGAAACAGTTCCATGCGCGGGTAACCTACCTGTAAGTCTCGATGATCCAGACAGCGTCTGGCTCATCCATCACGGTTCTGTCAATCTTTTCCTCGTGGAGTACAAGGACGGAGTAGAACAGGCGGCACCTCAACATCTACTAAGTCGCGAAATAGGCGCGATATTGCCTGGTGTCGTACCTGATATTCGAGATGACGATACAACGCTCAGCGTTATCGCCAAAGGATCACCAGGAACGGTTTTAAAACGTGTAGCCGCACCCGCACTATTTGACGTTGCCCCAGAGCAAGTGGCCGGTCAGATTGACGCATGGGTGATCGAAATCACCGAGAAGCTCTCACGTTATGTGAGCCGGCATCCTCGACCAACTGCGCTCGCAGAGACCGGGCAACAACGAACCTATACACCTTGCGTCCTTTCCGTAAGACGTAACGTCGTTTGGCTGTCACAACCCCCACACGGCGCTAGTCTATACATGGATATGGTCGATCCAACGGAATTCTCACCCTCTAGCGACTCAAGTGATATTGCGATTCCAATGACACGTTCGAGTTGGTTGTCGTTGATGGATGAGGCTACATTGACAGAAATTTCATCTGAATCTTTAGTGCAGCAGAAAACGCTCCTCCCTGCGCTCGCCTCGTTTCACAAGATTGCTTTCGCCTTAGAACGCCTCAATCGGCAGTTAGCAGTCGTCGACGATGCAAATCTCGAGCGTGCACGAACCACTAGTCGTCGTATGGCTGAAAAAGCTGCTAGACAACGCCTCTTCAACATTTACGACCAGCCAATTGAACGGCTCGAAAGTGTCGACGATCGCGTCCTTGCAGACTCCCTAGGAATCATCGGGCACCATACGGGAATCGATTTCAAAATCCCAACCCGATCTGGAATTGGCGATGCACCCGTCGGTCTCGTGGAAGTCCTTGATGCGTCCGGTGTACGCGCACGGCGAGTAACGCTCAAAAATGAAGACAGCTGGTGGCGTGGGGACAGCAACGCCATGTTGGCGTTTCGACGAGAAGATGGTCAACCCGTTGCGCTCCTGCCCGGAGTGTTTGGACGATACCGAGAAATTGATCCCATTACGAAACAAACCGTACGAATCAACGCCGACCGCGCTGATACACTAGCGAATGATGCTTGGTTGTTCTATCGACCCTTACCATCCGAGAACGTACAGACCAAGGATTTACTGAGCATCGCTTTCCACGGGTCATCGGCAGATCTATTTCGTCTGCTAATCGCCGGTCTTGCGGGTGGTTTTATCAAACTCCTACCAGCGCTCGCACTCGGATTCGTAGCGACTCACGCCGTCAACGGCGGAAGTATTCACGCTCTGTATGTGCTAGCCAGCGCACTTGCCGGATTTGGTTTACTCGGCGCACTCTTTCACATGTATCAAAGCACCGCAATGATGAGATTAGAAGGGCGGTCGGCATCTCGGCTCGAAGCTGCCGTCTGGGATCGCCTAATGCGACTACCTCCAAGCATCGTGAATCGGCGTCCATCCGGTGACTTAGCTATGTCAGGGATGACGTTTCAAAATCTTCGGGATGGAATGCAGGGGGTTGTTGCAGACAGTCTACTGTCCATCATCTTCCTTCTGCCGGTATTCGGCGTCATCTTTCTCTATGACGTCACGCTCGGCATCATCTCACTCGTGTTTAGTTTGGCAGCGGTGTTGATCACGTTGGTCCTCGGCATGAACCAAATTGCGCCTTACGGTCGCATGATTAGCGCCGTCCGTCGCGTTTCCGGTAGGTTGTTCCAAATCGTCGGAGGTATGTCGAAACTTCGAGTAGAGAGTGCTGAAGGTTCAGCTTTCGACATGTGGGCTCAGGACTATCGGAAACAGAAACGCGCGGAACTCGAACTGGGATTGTTCGAAGGGCATTCGCGCGCCTTCGGGGCGGCTCTCCCCTATATTGCCGCTGGCGTCATCCTTTTCGTGGTGGTTACGCAAACGAATCGTGACGTCCCTGTCGGCGATTTTCTAGTCGTCTATACCGTGTTTATCACCTTCCAGTATGCAATTTCCCGACTTGCTGACTCAGTCGGCATGATTGCTGCGACACTACCAGCTTTTGAACAAATGCGCCCACTTCTTGGCTCCATCCCTGAAACCGATTCCGTAGGTGATTCAGTCGAATACTTGGGTGGTGACGTATTGTTTGATCGAGTTTCGTTCCGTTATGAGCCAGACGGACCGTTGATCCTTGATGATGTCACGATTCAGGCAAATCCCGGCGAATTTATTGCGATCGCTGGTGAGTCTGGGGCTGGCAAGAGTACGTTGTTTCGTCTTGCCCTTGGTCTCGATCGACCAACGTCTGGTGCGGTGTACTACGACGGTAGAGATTTGAGACACCTGAATCAAAAACAACTACGTCGAAAAATAGGCGCGGTGCCTCAATCCGTAGGACTGCATCCTCAAGATCTTTGGGACAATCTTGTCAGTCACCATCGAGATGCAGCCAGCGACGACGTGTGGCGAGCAGTGCGAGTAGCTGAAATCGAGGATGAAATAAAGAACATGCCGATGGGGATGATGACCATGGTCGGTACAAGTGGGTCGGTACTATCCGGCGGGGAGAGTCAGCGCGTCACCATCGCTCGCTCAGTGATGGGTAACCCAAATATCATGCTTTTTGACGAAGCGACTAATTGGCTTGATAACGAAAATCAAGCCGAGGTCATGCGAAATCTGACGGCCTTAACCTCAACCCGGATCGTTATAGCCCATCGTCTATCAACTTTGGAACAAGCAGATCGCATTTACGTAATGCAGGCTGGAAAGGTTGTACAAAGTGGCATGTTTAACGAACTAATGGAGGTCGAGGGCGTGTTTAAGGAATTGGTAAGACGGCAGATCGTCTAAACGGACCATCGGACGTCGAAAACGGAGACGACCTGATTCCCCCATCACGTGTTCAGACTTGAAATCGATCTACAAGATAGTAAGTACTGATGGCGAAATCCAAACTCCGGACTGATCTGCTCATCTCTAAAGCACAAGAGGACTCTGAGTTCCGCGATCGTCTAGTAGCATCACCTCGAGAAACGATCGAAGCAGAGTACGGAATTAAGCTCCCAAATGACCATGAGGTTACCGTCCATCAGGATACATATGACTCGACCCACGTAGTACTACCGCCACGCGACAAATACGGTAAAGAAGAACGAGAAGAAGCGAAGGCAGGGGTCGGATCTCTAGAGTTTCTTCGCAAAACACTGTTCGATCCTGCGCCGCCGTTGCGCGCGGTCGATGTCGCACCCTCAAAGTTACAGCATGACGTCTTAAACACAAAGACACTTGTAAACGCCGGAAGAAGCAGTATTCAACAAGGTCTCGAATTCCTCGAATCCACAGTTAATGATGAAGGCGCGTGGCATTGCATTCGCTTCAATATCGCGAAACCAGAGATCCCTCGTCATTTCGAACGACCACCATTCATCTCAGCGTTCGGTGCACTCGCCTTGGGATGCTCTAACGAGGAACGAGCAAAGAACATTTGTGCACGAACCAAATCCTATCTCGCTAAGACGATCGAATACCCAGGTGTGTGGCGGTATTACCGACACTTGCCTACGGATTTGGATAGCACGTCGCTCTGTTCACTGGCTTTAGATTCTCACCCGTGGATCGTGTTCGGACGAAATGTAAATCCCATCATGGCGAATCGCGATGACGCGGGTCTTTTTACGACCTGGATTCACGCGGATAATGAACCTGATGTGGTGTCTCCCTTCCGCTTGGAAGCGGATCCCGTCGTGAATGCGAATGTAATCGCCTACCTCGGCGACCGGCCTGAAATCGAAAGTGCTCGAGACTGGCTTGCTACATCGGTTAAAAGTGGAACACTACGCGGTGCATCTAAGTGGTATCCGGATGTGATTGCAGCCCACTACGCGATTTCGCGCGCTGCGATTCACGCTCCCTCGGCTTTCAAACATTTATGCCCGTTACTGGCAGATCAAATTCTTGAAACCCGCGACGAAAGCGGGGATTTTGCGAACATTCTTCAAACGGCTCAAGCAGTCTCTGCACTCTACAATATTGGAAGTCTCGAGAAAATCGACGCCAAACGACACTTCGCCGCGATCATCGATATGCAGCGTGACGATGGGAGTTGGCCAGAGCTTCTCGCGTTCGGCGACCAATCGCTGAACTGGGGCGCACTGGGACAGATCGGGCATGGCTCGGAAGCCGTCACGGGAGCCTTCTGTATCGAAGCCTTAGAGAGACTTCTCGAGCAGTTATAGGCGTAAATCGCTATTCACAAGCCCTCATAACGGTGATAGCATGCACGTTAACCAAAAGGCGCGGTAATCCAATAGAGAAACTGTCATGTCGCAAAATACAGTCACCGACAGTGGATTAGGCTCAGACAAAGCCGATTTCACCCAATTCATAGAACCTTCAATTCTCAACGCCTTACCGCACTATTTGCCACTAGGCGTCTTCCCGTTGATTTTTCTCGCATTGATATATGGGGGCTGGTGGCTACTACCTCCGTTCATCTTCATGAGCGTTGTAGGCCCAGCTGATAAATTGCTTGGCCTTGACGGACGGAACATGGATCCGAAAAACACGCCGGAACGTCGCCTCATTTGGCACAACCTACCAGTGTGGGGATGGGCGTTTCTATGGCCGCCAACGCTTATTTTCGGTATGTGGCAAATTCTCGTCGCGAACCCATTCGCGATTTGGGAAGAAGTCATACTCGTATTCATTCTGACCATGGAAGCACAGGCTGTTTTCATGGTTGGACATGAGCTTGTGCATCGGCGTACTAGTTGGGAGAGGCGTATCGCGGAGTTTCTACTTGCATCCGGTTCATATCCCCAATATGCGACGGAACACGTGTACATTCACCATGCACAGGTAGGTACTCCCAACGACGTCGGATCTGCACCCAAAGGCGAGAGTTTCTGGCGGTACTTCCCGAAAGAGGTCGCAAGTAATCTCACCAATTCTTGGAAAGCGGCACGGGATCGGCTAGCGCGAAGTCACCATCCCGTTTGGCATTACTCCAACCCATTCTGGCGCTATGGCATTGGACTGCTGTTCTGGTATGGCTTAACGTACTGGATGGGAGGCATCTGGGCTGTATTGGTTTTCATATGCCTTGGATTTGGCTGTGTCTTCTCGATGAAGATCATCAACTATTGCCAGCACTATGGTCTGCGTCGCGTACGGTTACCCAATGGTCGATGGGAAAAGGTAATGCCTCGCCATTCCTGGGATGCAGACTGGAAATTCAGCAACTGGATGTTCTTCAAAATGCAACGGCACTCGGACCACCACGCAATGGCAAGCAGGCACTACCCGCTACTACAGGTTCGTAGCGGCGACGAGTCGCCGCAATTGCCAGGTACCTACAGCGACATGATGAGCCTCGTGATTCGTCCAAAGAGATGGTTCGAAAAAATGGATCCGTTGGTTGATCAGTGGCGCGCACATTTCTATCCAGAGATAGACGACTGGAGTGCTTACGACAGTCCATTGGCCGCATCACACCCGGCGGCGTTTGATGCGATTCTTGAGATTTTCGGCGTCGCACCACGCCTCGCCCGCCGCGTGGAACGCAATCCAGAATTGCTCGACAACCTTCGAGACCGCGAATTTACCGATTTAGACCTACCCAAAGGTTTCGGTCCGAATCTCGAGTATGAATCAACAGCGAGACGAGGACTCACTCGACTCTACTGGACTCACGAAATGGATGTTCAGGAAATGAAGGATCTCATAGCCGAATTGCCTTCCGCTGACGCCAACGAAACCGCAGAGATCGTGAGAAACTGGTCAAACGATAAAGCCTTTCAAATCGGCATGCACGTCCTACGAGGAAACCTTCTGGTATCCGAAGCGAGGATAGCGCTGTCAAATCTGGCGGAAGCTACGATATCCACGCTACTAGCGGCTGTGGTGGCAGATTACTCCGAGCGCAATGGTCCGTTACAACAAGCCGGATTCGCTGGTGTGCTCTTGGGTGATTTAGCCAGTAAAGACACGTATCCCGGAGTCGCTGTTAAACTGCTGTTTGTCCACGATGGGCAGCAGTCTGACGTGTGTGAACGTTTGTGTCTACGATCGATTGCGTGCCTTGCTGCGCTCGCCAAAGATAGCCTCGTGTTCTCGCCGTTTTCCGTTCGTTCCAATGCTTGCGTCGTGCTAACACTTGGTGAAGTGCATCAACACTACACTGAAGCTGCTGACCGCGGCGAAATCGATCTTACGAGAGTGCGATGTATCTATGAGTGTGGCGATGTCAATGTCGGAAATCAATTTGATGAGGTACGACGTGAAGTACTGAAGGCTTACCGCTCTAACGCGACATTAATGGAATTGATGAGAAAACCTACCGTTAATAAAGTTGAAACAGGGGTAACTACATTTGTTGATATGAACGGCGGATTAGATGACCTGGAGAGAGTGGCACGCATCCTGCAATTAAGTGATTTTGAAGATGAACCAAGAGATACGGCGCCCGCTGCTACAGAAATATTCGAACGTACTGGTAAGGCACCACTTGCACAAGCTGCGTCCTTGTGGTACGACTTGCAGGGAATCCAACGCCTTATCGGTGATGCGGATTTCGAAGTGGCTGATTCTGGATTGAAGATTAAAAACCAAGTTGCGAAAGCGTGTGGGTCTGACGACTTCGACACATTGAACTCGGCGGTTTCTGAACTGGCATCTCAAGCCTCTGATGAAATCGAATCCATAGTTTCAAATAGGTAGCGCTGCTGCCTGGTTCAAACACGGAATCCTCAGTGCAATCACACTCAAAGCAGGATCCCGCTAGCGGGATTCTCACTTTAACGACTGATACAGACAAAGGCCTCATTCGGTCTCCGACGCTTACGCCGCATCTTCGATTTCACGATATTGGTGAGCAGCAGACCTTGCTTATTTCCGAGTCGTTTAACACATTACTACACGGGCAACTGACTGCCGATTTGCTGCCATTACTGAACAGCAAACACACTCTTGAAGAGATTGAGGAAATGCTGTGCGATCGACATAAAGCGCATGACGTACGCTCAGCCATTATGTCACTCGCAAAGAAGGGTTATGTCGTTTCGGGTGACTACCACATGGACCCGTCCCAAGCAGCTTATTGGACGAGCCTTGGCGCGTCACCAGTCTGGGTAGAAGAATGTCTGGCGAATTCGCGTATTAACGTCCTAGAGGACTGCGACAAAGAACTGAGTCAGAAACTAAAGATCTCCGGCGTGCAGATCGCCGCCGACAATCCTGAGCTCGTGGTTGTCCGCTGTGACGATTACCTTGGCACTGGACTTGAGGAGATAAACAAGCATCAACTGGAAGTCAAAATACCCTGGCTGCTCGTTCGACCACGAGGTTTACAACCCCTATTCGGTCCGGTCTTCCAAGCAGACGGATCTGGTCCATGCTGGAAGTGTCTGAGCTACCGCTTGAGCAGTCATCAGGAAGTCCATAGCTTCCTACGCAACGTCGCAGGAGATGATGCAGCATTCAAACCATTCGTGAAAGACGCTACTATGTTCGAAGCCATTCTCGGATTGATCGCAGCTGAGATCACCAAATGGGTCGTTCTGCGAAAGAACTCAACACTCCACGCGCACGCTATCGCGATAGATACGGGATCGTTTAGCACATCGAGACATCGAGTTATGCGACGTCCACAGTGTCCAGCGTGCGGAGACGAAGCGTTGCACGATCCAAACCGACACCCAGAACCTCTGTATCTGAACTCAAGCCCCAAAACTCATCGTAACAGTGGTGGCGTACGAGCTGTCGCACCTCATGTCACATTGGAGAAATACCGACATGTCATTAGTCCGATCAGTGGTGTCGTAACCTGGCTGGCGCGAACGACTGATGAAGCCGATTCGTGGCTGCATGTTTACTGGGCAGGCAGCAATCCCGCGATACGCAGCCGCAGCCTCAATTCTCTGAGGCGTAGCTTGCGCAGCAAGAGCGCTGGAAAAGGAAGTACCCGCGAACAGTCCGAAGTCAGCGCACTATGTGAAGCAGTTGAACGGTATTCGGGCTCGTTCCATCATGATGAGATTCGAACCCACAAGACGTACTCTGAAATGAGTATTGACGACGAGGCGATCCATCCCAACGACGTACAGCTATTCAGCGATGCGCAACTTGACAATGCAGAAAGCATCAATGCAAAGGGTCACCTCTATAACATGGTTCCCCCGCGTTTTGATCCGAATGCGAAAATCGATTGGACCCCAATGTGGTCGCTTAGCCAACAGCGACACCGGTATCTACCCACCTCGATACTCTACAGCATGGCGGCCGAACAACGAGGTCCAGCTGACCTGTTCGCCGACTCAAATGGCTGCGCGGCTGGAAACACGATGGAGGAAGCAATTCTTCAAGGGTTCTACGAGTTAGTTGAGCGAGATGCCTTTGCGATTTGGTGGTATAACCAACTGCGAATGCCAGTGGTTGATTTAGATAGTTTTGATGATGAATTCATAGCGTCGGCTCGGAGCTATTACGCGGATTATGAAAGGGAGCTCTGGGTGCTGGACGTCACCGCAGATATCGGCATTCCTACCTTCGTCGCGCTATCACATCGACCCGACGGACCGACCGAGGACATTATTTACGGTGCTGGTTCTCACGCACACCCGCAAATCGCGGCACAACGTGCAATCTGCGAATTGAATCAGTGCCTAACTTGGTTACCGAGACCAGGGACTCGAGACGGTCGTCCGATGATCGATGACCCTTTGGCACTTTGGTGGTGGCAAACCGCCCGGCTGAAGGACTGTCGCTGGCTCGTTCCCGCTGCGGACGTCTCACCTCGTACATTTTCAGATTACCCGAACATTGAGTCTGATGACACGAGAGACGACGTCGAGTTCTGCCGGTCTCTCGTCGAACGCAAGGGCATGGAATTCCTAGTCCTTGATCAGACGCGTCCAGACATCGGCATGCCCGTAGCACGCGTAATTGTCCCAGGTATGCGCCACTTTTGGGCAAGATTTGCGCCCGGACGGCTCTACGATGTGCCCGTCGCTATGGGGCATCGTAAGTCCCAGTTTGCTGAATCCGAATTGAATCAGACACCTGTAATAGCTTGATTTAAGTGATTCTCGTCTTTCATCACGAATAAAGTCGAACCAGAAACGAAGACCCGATCGAAGGTCTGAGAATCGACTGGAGACTAGATAGGATCCGCTTCCAAGTAATGAGAATTTACGTATGGAATCCAAACAAAAGACTCTTAATGAACTCCTTGGCTTCTTTATGTTTAATTGAAAAAGGCGTATCTCGAAGGCATTCGCGAAACTAACATGTGGCGAGTTAGATCTACAGAATTGGAGCCGGCGTATCAATGATCTCGACACTCGATCTCCTATTGCATAGCGGAAGCAGAGCGCATGGACAAATCTGAACAGCTTCGGATTTTGACTGCTCTAACCGAGCACATCGAAGAGGGAACGACTTTGGATGCCGGTGGCATCATGCGCGCACCGCTATCGGATTTCACATGTCCGCAACTTCTCGCACAGGAACAGGATGTCTATTTCCGTAAGACGCCATTGTTAATGGGTTTCTCGTCCGAACTCCCGGAACCCAATACATACTGGGCAGACAAAGCGACAGGTATCCCCATCCTAATGGTTCGTGATGGAGAAAGTCAGTTTCGAGCATACGCAAACGTGTGTCGGCATCGCGGCAATATCGTAGTACCTGAAGGACGAGGTAGTAAAGATCGCTTCTCGTGTCCGTTTCATGCATGGACGTACGCCAACGACGGAACTCTGTTAGCTATTAACCAGAATCGCCATTTCGGAAACGTGTCTCGATTGGAATTACCGCTGATCGAGCTACCTTCCGCGGAAATGTATGGGACTTTGTGGGTTCGACCAATCCCCGGGGATCCGATAGACGAAGACGAGTGTTTAGGTGGGCTTCAAAACGATTTAGCATATTGGCAAATTTCCACGCATCCTCGAATAGACTCATACAGCATCAATGTACGTGCAAATTGGAAAATAGCAATCGATACCTACGGAGAGAACTACCACCTAAACATCCTTCACGCACAGTCAGTCGGCAAAGAAGTGAAGGCAAACTTGCAGACATGCGACCGTTTCGGGAAGAACCTTCGATTGGTCTATCCGAATCAGAAGTTCGATCTTATGCGCTTCCTCGTGTCAGACCCAGGGCTTTGGCCGTACAAACAAATAACCTCAACCCTCTATTTCATTTACCCAAACGTCATCATGATTGTGGACGCATTTGGCATCGATCTATTGCGTATCTTCCCAGGCCAAAACTCACCTTCAAATTCTCGAACGATACATACTTGGTACATAGA
>LXNJ01001024.1_pt1 | contig 17421 bp, 10 predicted proteins | sample 809081 | NCBI WGS metagenome assembly LXNJ01 (sample SAMN04870510, study PRJNA318959) | sponge metagenome | biome: sponge; feature: marine sponge reef; material: water | host: Petrosia ficiformis | place: Greece: Milos, Mediterranean Sea | collected 2013-05-29 | depth 5-7 m
TACCAAGTAGAGAAGTTTCACGGATGATCGCTTTATTTCAATAATAAACTCCGTGTGAAAATATACTATTTTGTTATGAGTATTTATGCACACCCCTCAATTATATAAGAGTGGAGGACGACTAAGGAAGTATATCAAGTTGGTGAAAACTATTCATCAAGGGCGAAACGTAGCACACCCCGTCTGAATGTGCCAACATAGAGCGTATTCCCATCAACATCAAAACTGGTAACAGGATATGGTATTTCTGGCGTGACTTGATGCCAAGTGTCTGAACCCTCCTGCAGTTGATATACTTTTCGCCTTGCAGTGCTGTAAACCGTCGTACCATCCACAGCAAACTTAACCACGACAAGATGTGTTCCCTCTGCATCAGTGAGCGTCTGCCAGTCAGTGCCATTACTTGACCGAGCAACACCTTTGTCTGTTGCAACATAGATACTTTGCCCAGCGAAAGTAATTGCATTGTAACGTTCAACAGTAAATGGCAGATTTGCAGTAACATCGTTCCAAGTTTCTCCTTGATCATAAGATTGCATGAGGTGTCCATCGTGTTTACCGACGTAAACAGTTTTTCCTGAAACGGCAAACCTAAAATTTGAGGGTTTTACAATTTTGGAATTAAAATCTATATAAATTGGTTGACCTATATCTACCACCCCAGTGTTGTACCAATTCAGGGTTCCAATACGCCATCTAAAGAGTTTGTTTTGGTATTCTACGTAGTAAGCTGTGTCTGTAACCGTGAGACTTCTAAGTCGGGGCGTAATCAAAAATTGGGTTTTGTTTTGACTAAGCTCAATCCACTCATACGAAAGGCTCTTTGTCAAACCGGGTACATTTTTCAAAACAGGTACTCCTGGAATATCTGTGAAGCTATTTCCTTCGGAAGTCAATCGCAAAAAACGAGATGTTCCTTTGCTACCTTTACTGGCATAGAGTTCTCCCTTGAATTCTTCAATGTGTGTGAGGTTACTCGTATCGCTGGAAAAAGGTATCCACGATTCTCCACCATCAATTGAATACACAAGTCCAGTTTCTGTGTTCGCGTAAAGAGTCCTGTTAAGAACAATTAATTGTTGAATATTGGTATTCACAAGTCCGGCATTAAATTGATGCCACGATTCACCACTATCAATTGAGCGGTGAATCCCGTAAGTGCCACTTCTAAAGATAGTAGTTTCGTTCAACATTACTGCCCCGGTAGCACCACTAATTTTGTCACCTCCAACTTCAACTGTCACCTTTTCACCAGCATCAATTGAGTAGAATTCGCCAGCAGATAAAGATGTCCACGTTTCACCAGCATCAATTGAGTAGAAGTGATCCTCACCGTCTATCACCATCACTTTTTCTCCGGATGCGGTAATCTTGAGCATTGGACTTGTCATTTTTATCCATACTATATAAGTACCGTCTGCTACTTTATTCACTTGTGATTCTTTCTTTGGAGAACGACGGTTCTGAAGCTGTTTCTTGTCAGAGGAATCATGCCTCGGAGTTATAGATTTCCACGAATTACCACGGTCGGTTGAGTGAAAAAGGGACCAAGCGATTCCCTGGCCTTCATTTCCCCTTAATTCTATCCAGCCTGGCAATTGCTTATCAGAAGGTGGAACAACAGTTGTGATGATACTTTCTAAACCGACTTTATATAATAGACCATCAGAAAATGCCACTCCTTTCATTTTTGCTGCAACATAGAGATGGTTTTCTGTAACTACTAACGCCACGATATCAAGTGTCTTATCTTGTGTGTCCTTAGGACCAATAGACAATTGCGCCCACGTATCTGAATTAAGGCGATAGAGTCCTTTATCGGTACCCGCAAAGACGGTATTTTCAATCGCGGCGATTGCACTAATTTTCTTGTCTTTTAGACCTTCGGGCAGTGGGGTCCACGATTTACCAAAATTATCCGTGCGAAATATTCCATCAGTGAAAGCAAGATAAACCGTCAAATCGCTTAGTGCACCTGGAATTCCATCTGTTATTACCATATCAACAAGTGGTCCTTCTATAGACTCACAGAGTGTCTCCCATGTTTCTCCTCTATCTGTAGAAGCCAGTATCTCATTCATGGTCGCGAGGTAGAGCGTATCCTGACGTTCTACTACGGGCCACCACATTGGACTGGGTGTCAGTAAAGTGTGTGAAGGTCCCTTAGTGTTATTAATAAGTTTCCACGCAGTACCATCATCTGTGAGTCTGTATAAACCGTGTCGTGTGCCTGCGAACACGTCCCCACGGGTTGTTGTGAAGAGCCCAGACACTAAACCGCCTTCCGGTCCTTTCGTTTGTACCCACTGTTGTTTTGCGTTTGAAACCTCAGTTTCATCTGCGTTCGCTGCAGCGAATAGTGGATCATCAGGTTTCTGTCCTACCCCATTGCTCTTACCTGTTAAATCCACATGTCCAACTTGATTTCTCACTGCAGGTTTTGCTGGAGAATCAATGACAAGTTGTGCTTCTGATATTTCAATTGTTCGTTCTGATTGTGCGTTTAAGTTATACGGCTTTTGAAAATCACTAAGACGTTGTGTGCCAATTCCCATCAGCAATAGCACTAAGACTGCAGAGGCAGCAGACATTGCTAACGGCACAAGTGGCTTACTGCCTGAAGGTGCGACCGGATTAAGTCGTGAAATTTCTTTCATAATGTTTTCTGTCATTTGTGTTGGCAGTTGGAAACTGCTAAGGTTTTCTTTAATCATTGTTTCCTCTTTCTTTAATCGGTTGCGGGCGCGGCTAAGACGGCTCCTAACAGTATTTGGGGATACACCGAGAAACTCGCTAATAGATTCACACTTCATTTCCCCAAGATAGTGGAGCGTCATCACTGTTCGTTCACTTTCTGGCAATTTTTTGAGCAAATCTCTAACCAGTTCACGCCGAATTTCGTTAGCATCTGCCTCTCGCTGTTCTTCCACGTATTGTGTATATGCCACTTGGTCCACCTCTTTGCTATCAACGGTTTCTAAGGATTGTATCGGCAGGCGTTTCTTTCGGAGCCATTCATTACACAGGTTAGTGGCAATAACATAGAGCCACCCACCAAACAGCTTGTGATTTTTCAAAGTTCCGAGTTTTTGGTATGCCCTAAGAAAAGCGTCCTGCGTAATTTCTTGTGCGATATGAAAATCACCAATTTTCTGCCATGCCAGCGCGTGTACGCCCTTTTGATATTTTTCTACTAAGGCGGTGAACGCTGATTGGTCACCGTCTAATGTGCGCTGAATTAGTTCAGCATCCTTCTTTTTCATAGGAATCCTCCGGAGTTTTAGCATCCCTTGATTAATTAGACGCACCTTAGATCAAAAAATGTTGCATTTTTTTTATTTAGCGCGGAAAATTGGTTAATTTTTTCAATTTTATTAGTAATTATGTTATACTTTCATGCTATACTTTAATAGAAGCACACTGTAATGAAAAGGATTTTATAACCTTATATATTCACTTGGGTGGAGGAAAGGAATGGAACAACTGATAACAGATGAGCAGTGGGAACATTTTACAGAACACGGTTATGTTCACATAGGACAAGTTGCCACTGATGACGAATTAGCACAGTTGCAACAACGGATGGACGACATCATGCTCGGCAAGGCACCACTTGATTATAACCAAATCATGATGCAACTTGACAGAGCGCCGGGAACAAACGCACCCGGTCCGCAGTCGGCAGGACATAAGGGCGCAACGCTATTGTATCGGAAAATACAGAATCTCGAATTTGATCCATACTTTTTAACGTATCTCCAGAATCCTATATTCAAGGAAGTTTGTGAGAAAATCTATGGCGTAGGTGTCCCAATACTATGTTTCCGTGCAATGTTTATGAACAAACCGGCACGTGAAGGCACATATCTTGTTTGGCACCAAGATAGATGGACCGACCTTGACCGTGACCCGCAGATTACCATCTATACCGCCTTGGATCCAGCAACGATCGAAAACGGTTGTGTGCACATTATTCCCGGCTCACACAGCGCTCTTATTAATCCCGGCCACGGTTCCGGATTTCTGACACAAGAACAAATTGACGACATCGTTGAGAACGCCACACCTCTGCCATTAGAATTGAAGGCAGGTGAGGTGGTCTTACTACATAATTGGATGCTTCACAGTTCCGGCACAAATCAGACTGATATCCCTCGACGCGCTTTTAGTGTGTGCTACATGCATGGCGACACGCGTTCGCATCGCGGTGGATCTTTTAGACGTGTTTTTGGTGAAGGTGCGTTGAGTGTGGAAGATTTAGCGAAAACTGCTTAGGGCAATTTCACATTTTACTTTTCGGACTAATACATTATAACAATTAGGAGTAATTATGTCAAAAATTCGGCTCGCCATGATTGGATGTGGCGGCAACTCTTCAGGGCACGCGCGGCGAATGAACGGAAATCTTGATGTGCAGATTGTCGGCACATGCGATGTCCATACTGACATTGCCGACGGTTATATTGATCGCAATTTGTCTGACCTTACCCCGCGTCCCGGTGCTTATGATGATATAGCGAAGATGCTTAAAGAAACAAAGCCGGATGCAGTGGTAATTTCTACGCCGCATACGTTACACTTTGAACAGGGCATGCAAGCACTTGAAGCGGGATGCCACGTTTTAATGGAAAAACCGATGGTCACCTCTTCCGAAGATGCGTATACACTTGCTGAAAAGGTTGAAGAGACAGGGCTTATATTGACAATTGGTTACAATACACCATGTTCGGCTAACTTTCATTATATTCGCGAGATTGTCCGCAACGGTGAATTTGGTAAACTGGAGTTGGTAATCGGTTATATTACACAAAATTGGAAAAGCGCGACAATAGGTGCATGGCGGCAGAAACTGGCACTTTCTGGTGGCGGACAGGCTTACGATAGTGGTGCACACCTCCTCAATAGTCTCTGCTGGACAGTAGAAGCGAAGGTTGAAGAAGTTTATGCTTATACCGACAATATGGATACGGAAGTAGACATTAATTCGTCGATTAACATCAAATTTGAAAACGGTGTGCTTGCGTCAATGGTGATAAGCGGGAATTGTCCGAGTCCTGGTGGCACACACATGGCACTCATTTTTGACAACGGCAGAATTGAAGTTGATGGCTGGGGTGGCGGCTGGATTCGTGTTTGGAAAGGTGGTGAGGCATTAGATCCGCCTCCGATTACACCTGAAATGTCTGCGGGGAATCCGGATGACAATTTTATTGATGCTATCTTGGGGAGGGTGGAACCGCGCACCAATCCAATGAACGGTATTATTCAATCCGAACTGATGGATCTGATTTACGAATCTGCGGAAACGAAGATACCTGCGCGTCCGAAACGGTAAAATGATTATCAGGAAACCAGGCAATTAGGATATTGCTGGATACATTTTAGGATGTTGTAATGGGTTTGTTCTACATTTTTCTCATTTTTCTATTTCCCTCTGCAGTAATAGTTGGAATTTTCGTATATATGTTTCTTTTTTCAGAATTAGATATACGGAGCTTAAGTTACACAGAAACCGATAGATTCGGACGTAGATACCGTAGGAAATTGTTTTATCCTGGACGATTCTGCATAGGGTGTGGGAGAAGGATAATAACAAATATTCCTAAGTGTCCTTCGTGTAATCGCTATTTTTCAAAAGACAGTTAGGGGAAGAAGATTCATCAGAGAAATTATTTTAAAATCCCATTTTCACATTTTTGTTTCACACTAAATCATTCCCATTGGAAAACAATATGTCAAAAACCTCAAATCAAGGTTCAGAACAGGTATCTGAAGATCAAAACTTTAGGTCCGGATATGTAAGTATCATCGGTGCGCCGAACGTTGGTAAATCTACACTGCTTAACACCATCTTAGGTCAGAAGTTAGCGATAGTCACGCCAAAACCGCAAACAACCCGTAATCAGATTCGCGGGATTGTTACGGCCGACACACATCAGATGGTTTTCGTTGATACTCCGGGACTGATGGATCCGAAGTATCGTTTGCAATCAGAAATGGTTCGGACTGCTTATGGGGCTTTACGGGATGCGGATATAGTTCTGTTCGTCATTGATGTCGCACACCCAAATGATGAGATTGAAGACACGATTATAGAACGTCTCCCTCGCGCCAAAGTTGCCAAAACTATTCTTGTTCTTAATAAGGTAGATATGGTCGATAAACTGACACTTCTACCTATTTTTGAGAATTTCAGTGAGAAGTTTGAATTTGATGATATGATACCGATCTCCGCTAAAACCGGTGATGGGGTGCCGATCCTCCTTGAACAGGTTGGTTCATATTTGCCGCCGGGACCTCTTTTTTTTCCGGAAGATCAACTCAGCGACCTCCCCGAACGTTTTTTCATCTCCGAAACAGTCAGAGAGAAAATTATGCTTATCACGCAACGGGAGGTACCCTATGCGTCTGCGGTTGTCGTTGAGGAATTTGAAAAAAGACAACGCCGCAACGCAGAAGAGATCATTTACATTAGAGCAATCGTTTATGCTGAAAAGCAAACACAAAAGCAAATAATTATTGGTAAAGGTGGAAAGTTGATTAAACGAATTGGTGAATTAGCACGTCTTGATATAGAGAAGTTCTTGGATGCTTCAGTCTATTTGGAATTATATGTAACTGTTAAAGCGGATTGGCGTAGAGACGTACAAAAACTCAGAGAGTTAGGCGGTTTTTTAGAACTATAGTAAAAGAAAATTATATAATTTACTAAAGTAAGTTCCTACCATAAGTTAGGGATAGCAGTCGGTAATCGGAACCCGTCAGCAAAAGGTTTCCAATACCAATCCGAAGTCCGGCAGCTAAAAAGAAGAGGGAAATAATGCTATGGCAGACGCGTCAATTGACATCCACGGCGCACGAGAACATAACCTTAAAAATATTGATATTCAACTCCCAAAAGATAAACTGATAGTTTTCACTGGCGTTAGCGGTTCAGGTAAATCCTCACTTGCAATTGATACGCTATATGCCGAAGGACAAAGACGATATATAGAATCACTTTCTGCTTATGCACGGCAATTTTTAGGACAACTCGGTAAAGCAGAAGTTGACAAGATTATCGGTTTGTCACCCTCTATCGCTATCAATCAAGGTTCCACTGGACATAATCCCCGTTCAACGGTTGCGACTGTAACCGAAATTTACGATTATCTTCGTGTTCTTTTTGCCCGCGCAGGAGAATTTCACTGTCTTGAATGTGGACAACAGGTCGGTTCACAAACAATTGCAGATATCGTTTCGCGGATCCTGAGTTTCCCACCACGCACGCGTCTCATGATTTTAGCACCTATCGTCAGAGGTAGACGCGGCGAATATCGAAAAGAGTTGTCAGACGCACGTAAGATGGGCTTCGTTCGCGCCCGAATTGATGGGGAAGTACACGAAATTAGTTCCAACATTGCTCTCAATCCGAATCAAACCCATAACATTGATATTGTCGTTGATAGGATTATCATTAAAGAAAATATCCATAGTCGCGTTGCTGATGCAGTTGAAACAGCGCTTTCCCTCGGAGATGATAGTTTAATTGTGAATGTTGTGTCTTCAGAAAGCAACACCTCACGCAAGGCATCAGAAGGTGAAGATTTGCTGTTTAGTAGACAGTATGCCTGTGCAAACTGTCAAATTAGTTACGATGTACCTGAGCCTCGCCATTTTTCTTACAACAGTCCTTACGGGATGTGTGAACAGTGCCGAGGATTGGGTGTGCAAATGGCAATTTCACCTAAACTAATTATAGCAGATGAAACACTTCCTATTTTGGAAGGGGCGATAATCTTATGGAAAAAACCCGGTCATGAAGAAAGGATGGTAGCTCAGTCCCTTGCATCACATTTAAAGTTTAAACTAAAAACGCCTTGGAAGGATCTGAAACCGGAGCAGCAGCATGCTGTCCTTTATGGGACAGGTGATAACGTGCTTACTTTTCGTCAACCTGCAAAGGATAGTAGGCGGCGTGGAAGACGTTTTCGCGGTAGATTTCAAGGACTGATCCCAGCGCATGAACAACGATTTCTCTCGTTAGACGTAGACGAAGAAGGGGATTCTCACCTTCCTGATTACTTTGTTAAGATGGAGTGCAGAGAGTGTAGTGGAACTCGCTTGCAGCAAGGGGTTAAAGCCATCACCATAGCAAACATCAACATCACGGATGTACTGAATATGTCAATTCAAGACGCCACGTCCTTCTTTAATACCCTTGAACTCCCAGATCGCGAGGCTTTCATCGCTTCAGAACTGTTAAAAGAAATTCGCTCACGTTTAGGATTTCTGATGGACGTAGGTTTAGGATATCTAACACTGTCTCGTTCTGCCCCGACATTATCCGGTGGTGAGGCACAACGGATCCGACTTGCCAGTCAAGTTGGAGCGGGTTTACGCGATGTGACTTATGTCCTTGATGAACCCAGTATTGGATTACACCCTCGTGACCATGCTGGTTTGCTGAAAACCCTGATGAATCTCCGTAATCAGGGTAATACCGTTATTGTCGTTGAACATGATGAAGCGACTATGTTGGTGGCAGATTGGATAGTCGACTTCGGTCCTGGTGCTGGTATTAGAGGCGGTGAAATAACTGGTATGGGAACGCCGCAACAATTGATAGAAGGGAACGACTCACTTACAGCACAATATTTGCGCGGTGAAAAAGAGATTGTGCATCCCGAAGTGAGGCGTGCAACAGGTGAAAAGTGGGTGCAAATCTGCAATGCACGCCAAAACAACCTTAAAGAGATTAGCCCCAAAATCCCTGTGGGCACCCTCTGCTGTGTAACAGGTGTAAGCGGTTCCGGTAAAAGTTCGCTCATCCACGATATTCTCTACAGTGCACTTGCACGCGACCTCATGAAAGCAAAGACCGTGCCGGGTGACTACGACAACATTCAGGGTATTATTGAAGACGAAACTGTACCGGTATCTGATGTTATTGATAAAATTATTAATATTGACATGGCGCCTATTGGACGGACGCCGCGTTCTAATCCAGCTACCTATACAAAGGTATTTGATGCAATCCGGGCCTTCTATACGAATTTACCTGATGCTAAACTACGTGGGTATAAAGCTGGGCGATTTAGTTTCAACGTTCCTGGGGGAAGATGTGAGGCATGCAGCGGCAATGGAGCAAAAAAAGTTGACATGGGATTGCTGGCTGATGTTTGGGTGGAGTGTGACGTATGTAACGGCAAACGTTATAATAATGAAACACTCACTATTAAATATAAAGAGAAAAATATCTCTGATGTCCTTGAAATGGATGTTGAGGCTGCACTCACCCATTTTGCAGACCTGCCCAAAATAGCAAGAGGATTACAATTACTTCACGATGTTGGTTTGGACTACCTCAAACTTGGACAACCTGCGCCTACGCTTTCAGGTGGCGAAGCACAACGGATTAAACTCTCAAAAGAACTTTCCAAACGCAGCACTGGCAAAACACTCTACATTCTTGATGAACCCACTACTGGCTTGCATTTCGACGATGTGAACAAACTGTTGACTATTCTCCATAGGTTAGTTGACGAAGGGAACACTGTGGTGGTGGTAGAACACAACCTTGAAGTCATCAATTCAGCAGATTATCTAATTGATTTAGGTCCGGAAGGAGGTGTCGGTGGCGGCACGGTCGTTGCAGTAGGCACCCCCGAAGAAGTTGCTGATATGCCGGAATCTTATACAGGGAAAGCGCTTTGCGGGGAATACGAACTCTGGAAAACTAAGGACACAGAACAGAAAATAGTTGAAAATGGTTCCATGTTTGCATACGATCTTGATAGTCCAGGTTCCGAATTTTCCAAATCTATTATGGTTCGCGGTGCAGAAGAGAATAATCTTAAAAGCATTGATATTGAAATTCCGCATCAGAGATTAACTGCCTTTACTGGTGTTAGCGGGTCTGGCAAAACATCGCTTGCGCTTGACACAATTTACGCTGAAGGGCAACGTCGTTATATTGAAACACTTAGCACTTACGCACGCCAATTTATAGGCACGATGGAGAAACCGAAAGTCTCAAAGATTGAGGGATTGTCTCCAGCAATCGCTATTTCGCACTCCAGTCCCAGTCAAAACCCGCGTTCTACAGTGGCAACAATTACCGAAATCCACGACGGTTTACGCACACTTTATGCAAGATGGGGACAGCCACATTGTCCCGAATGCAAAACAGAGGTCCGCCCACAGACCGCGCAGGAAATAGTGGAACATGTTTTCCAACTTGTATCGGAAAAAAGAGTGGATATCTTGTCTCCACTTACAAACTTTCGTATTCGAAACATCCAGAAAATCGCTGATAACGTTTCTCGAATGACTGAATCTGAAGTGGTAATAGGAGCTGAACGCACACCCGGCTTGAAAGGAAACGAGGACTACGCTGACGCGTTTCGTAGGTTGCAAAGAACAGGTTTCGCGCGCGTGCAAATTGATGGTGAGATTTACCGACTCGATGAAGCACCGGAAATTCATAAACGTCGCCGCCATGAAGTTTTCCTCGTCATAGATCGTATTCAGCTTGCTGATGATGAAAAGAGTCGTTTTACGGAAGCGGTTGAATTAGCACTCATAGAGAGCGAAGGCTTTGTTATTGTAGAGGAGAAGAAAGACCAAGAAGATACTCACAGATACTTCTTTAGTGAGCATGCTATGTGTTCAAAATGTGGTCGGAATTTCCCGCAGCTAACGCCTCGGCACTTCTCCTTTAATAATAGATTGGGAGCATGCAGTTCATGTGAAGGGATCGGTAGGTCACTTTCGGGCACCCAGGAAATCTGTGAAACCTGTAATGGGACACGGTTAGACGAATTTCCTCGTAACGTCAAGTTCTCTGAAGCAACTATTGCTGAGTTGATGGCAATGCCGATTTCGGAGATTATCAAATTTTTTACTATACGGGTGGAAGCGATTGAGAAACACCTTTCAACAACTGCTGGTGCGCAAGCAGCAAAAGCAGCCAGAGATCAGGTGAAAGACGTATCAACCTCAAGGGCAACACACACGACACTTCACACACATACTTCACCTGAGTTTGAGGCACAACTGCTCCGGCAAATTCAGATACGCCTCAAGTTTTTGGAGGACATCGGACTCGGTTATCTTGGTTTGGACCGACCTGCACCAACACTTTCTGGTGGAGAAATCCGTAGAATCCGCCTTGCGAGTCAGCTTGGTACCGGTCTAACTGGCGTAACTTATATCCTTGATGAACCGAGTATTGGACTACACCCTCGCGACCAAGAACGATTGATTTTAGCGATGAAGGATTTACGCGATATTGGCAATAGTGTCCTTGTTGTTGAGCATGATAGAGATACGATTTTATCTGCAGACCATATCATTGATTTTGGTCCGAAAGCGGGTAAGCAAGGGGGCGAAATAGTCGCCACTGGTTCACCTACAGCCTTTACAGATTCGGAACCTATTACCCTCTCTTCTGCAACACCAGCAAACACTAATGGTGATTCAGGTGGAGCAGCGTCTGCACTTCAGGGTAAAGGATTGACACAAGCGTATCTCTCCGATGAAATGCAAATTCGCGTTCCAGCTGTGCGGCGTAAAGGGTCAGGGAAATGGCTGAAGTTGATTGGTGCTAAGACAAACAATCTTAAAAATATTGACATAAAAATTCCGTATGGAACGTTTACCTGTGTTACAGGTGTTTCAGGATGTGGTAAGAGTTCACTTATTGAAGGCACGTTACGTCCCGCTTTGGATGCCCGACGTTCTATCAGAAAGGGAAACGAACAAGCAGAAACTCCTTATGGAACCGCAGTGTACGATAGCATTCAAGGAACGAGTGCAATCGAACGGCTTATCCACATTGATCAGAAACCGATTGGTGAAACACCCCGATCCAACCCTGCGACTTATACCGATCTGTTCACCAAAATCCGCGAAATGTTTGCTGAGCTGCCGGATGCCAAACTCCGCGGATTTAACCGAGGACGTTTCAGTTTCAACCTCTCTTACGGACAGTGTGAAGTGTGTGATGGGCAACGTTTCAATCGCGTGGAGATGCATTTCCTTCCTGACGTATGGATACCGTGCGAAAACTGTAACAGCACAGGTTATAATGCTGAAACGCTTGAAGTGCGTTACAAGGGCAAAAACATTGCAGAGGTATTACAGATGACCGTGCAGGAAGCACTTGAGTTATTTAGTAACATCAATCGGATTAAACGACCACTCCAAACTTTAGCAGATGTTGGTTTAGATTATATCCAATTGGGACAAGCTGCGACCACATTATCTGGAGGTGAAGCGCAGCGCGTTAAACTTGCGAAGGAGCTTGCCCGCCGCCAATCCGGTACAACCCTCTATATTATGGACGAGCCGACAACAGGCTTGCACTTTGATGATGTCCAAAAACTACTCAATGTGCTGAATAAACTCGTTGATGCAGGCAATACAATTGTCGCTATAGAACACAATATAGATGTTATTAAATCTGCTGATTGGGTTATTGATTTAGGTCCTGAGGGCAGTGAAGGTGGCGGCAATCTTGTTGCGATGGGCACCCCCGAAGAAGTTGCTGAAGTAGAGGAATCGCATACTGCGCGTTTTCTACGTCAAGTGTTGTAATGTAGTCTAAATCAATTGCCTCTCCGCATTTTTTTATAACCATTCAATTTGTTCCCAATTTCACTAAACATAGACGCGAATGTTCTCGCGCATTGACTTTGTCCGCTTTATTTTTCCTAAATTCATTAGAACCGAAAACTTCGCAGCCTTCCAAATTTCCACTTGACAAATCCTACAATACATGGAATTATAATACTATATCTATCTGAGAACATAGTATCCACATGCAAATTCCAAACTATTATCAGATCTTAGAGATTGGTCGAAATGCGACTGCGTCCGAAATAAAACAAGCATTCCGCAAACTTGCCAAAAGATACCATCCCGATAAACTTCATATTAACTTTGGACCGGATGAGGTGGCACATGCCAAACAGATGTTCCGTGAAGTTTGTAACGCTTACGATGTGCTACAGGACCAAAAACGCAAATCTGACTATGACCGTATATTACAGAACATTGAACGCAAGCAGCTATCATATAGATCGTATTTTGACAGACTCAATAGACTCAATCACGACTCCGCAAAATTGGAATTGCTGTTTCAAGCACTGCTGCATCAAAATTACGAAACAGGTATTTCCATTTATGAACAACTGTGTCAAAGGTGTGAAAAGAAGGGAACAAAATGGTGTATTGACGATTTTTTCAACTATGAGGACAGTCGGGATTGCGAATTTCTTATTGCCGAAGCGTATCAGAATCTCGGATTTTCCAACGGCGATGTTTCTGTTTCAGAGAGACACCGAAAAATAGAATTGGCAATGCAAATTTATGAGTCTCTATTATCCGCAGAAGGACAACGGCCCTGTTTCAAGCACTTTATTAAAGAGGTAAAAGAACGTCTCAAAAGAATCTATCTTTATCACTTTAGTGTTGAAGGATACGAGCAGATGACCCAGATTTCATTAACGAAAATCCAGGCATTAAAACTTCCGAAGCGGGAAACGGCATGGATGTATAAAAAGATAGCAGAATTCTACGTCGAAATTAATCTATTCCCTGAAGCACGAAAGGTTTTACTTATGGCGTTTGAACTGCAACCAAATCTTGCTGGTGCTAAGAAGATATGTAGGACTTTAAATATGGGAAACGAGAAGATGATTTCTTAGATTGAAAGTTGCACTGACAGGGAAAACTATGCCTAATCTTTTTATAGAATACCTTCTGGTACCAACACTAATTTTTGCTCTGGGCATTGTTTCATCAATCGTAATTTGGATTTATGCCTACCGTATAGGCGTTAGATGGTCTTGTCCGAATTGTGCGCAAAGACAAACGGGATGGTCAACGCAGTGTCCGAGGTGCGGTGTTGTTTTCAAGGAATGGGAAGAATAGAATAGCAATCTGAATCGTCCACATATTAAGGAAATCCTAATGCGAAAAGAGGTACGTTGGGAACGGATGTTCCCTGATGAATTAGAAGCTGCTTTTGCGGCATGTCCCAGCGTTTATTTTACTTATGGGTTGTGCGAACCGCACGGACCACAGAATACCGTTGGGTTAGATTCACTCAAAGCACATGCAATCGCCTGTCGTGCAGCACAAAAGCACGGCGGCATTGTCGCGCCTCCCGATTATTGGCATATCCATGAACACGGGATGTATGCCAACTGGGCACAACAGAATGTCGGTGAAGTGCGGAGTTGGCTTACCGCTATGCCCGCATGGCAGCATTTCAAAAATGTGTGCTATCACGTCCGTGCTGCTGATGCGCTCGGATTCCACGCTGCTATCTTCCTCACGGGTCATTACGGACCTAATTGGCAAGACCTCAAAACACTTTTGGAGTTAATTCAACCTCACTTCGCTATGCGCGTATATGGACTGCCGGATTTCGAGGCAAATCACATCGGATTCAGCAAACAAGGTGATGGTGCAGACCATGCTGGTAGAGTTGAAACATCGTTGTTATGGGCGTTAGAACCAGACTGCGTTGATATGTCTCGGATGCCAGCAAAAGATGAACCAGGACCCCACTTCGCAATGGGCGGAAATGCTTATGACTCAGACCGGCGTATCGGTGAGCGCATGGTGGACGATGAAGTCACTTGGCTTGGCAACAAGATGCAGGAATTGCTTGATGCTTACGCACAACAGAATATCTCCGAACGCCAACCGGTAACCTTTGCGGAAGTTGAAAAGATTTGGACAGAACAGGTGACACCTGCTTTAAAAACCTTTAAGACGATGCAAAGGACAGGTGAATCGCCACCGGAAGATTCACAATGGTTCCGACAATGGAAACTACCAGAACTTTCATAAAAGAGGGCATCACACAAGTTGAAGAGGTATTGATGTGTAGGAGACAATAACCATGAAACAATATCTTCACACCACACTTCTTGGGCTTGCTATTTCGCTGACACTCACTGCCTTCGTAGTGAATGCGGATACCGCCAAAACAATGCCTTCTGAGGTCAGTTATAGCTACTACTACTCCTTAGGTGATCTTGAAAGGTCTCACCGTCTTTTAGCTTCCCCCGTACCCGAAGGGCTCACTTACCATGGCAGGATGATAGCCACTGCAAACATTGATGACACACCCGAAAAAGAAAACATTGTTTTAATCGTTGTTGATACAGAACCTCGCACATTCTCCAGCAGTCCGGTGGACTTTGGCAATTGGCACCAAGCGTTTCTCCTCATTACGGACACCAAATCATACTGGCATCCGAAACAAAAAGAGTTGTTCAAACTTTTTGATACGGGCACGCATCCGTTGGAGGTTCCAGCGAAAGTCATTGAACTTCATGATCCACCCTCTGGTTTCAAGCAACCCACCGATGGCTCTTTTAGACTTGTGGATGTCACCGGCGATGGCATTTTAGATGTTTGGGTGGAATCTGCCCACGGGGTCGCACTCATCTCTTTTGAGAAGGATGAATTTAGGGAAGTCTTCAGCCGCCACACCGTGACCAGAGAGAAACTTGCAGAAGCTTTTGATGTCGAGTATTACTGGTACGATGTCCAGTTTGAGCCTGAGGGTCAAAAGTATCACCGCTTTTTGGCGACCCCTGCACCGGAAAAATCTTCTTACTGCACCCGGATGAGAGCCATCGCAAATATTGATGACACACCCGAAAAAGAGAACATTGTTCTGATGGTGCTTCAGGCGGGAGGAGAATGGCGCGAATGGGTTCAAGCGTTTCTCCTTATTACGGACACCCAAACAAACGGGGTTCCTAAGAAAAAAGAGTTGTTCAAACTTTTTGATGCTGGCACGCATCATATCGATGTCCCGGGGATGGACGAAGAGAGGTTCACCTTGGGCTTTCAAGGGTGTCTCCTTTGAACTCGTTGATTTGACGGGCGATGGCATTTTAGACATCTGGGTTGACCATGCCGAGGGTGTCGCTGTGATTTCTTTTCAAAACGGTGAGTTCAAAGAGGTCTGCAGTGCCTATACTTCTCACAAAGCGGATCTCCCAGAATATATTGACTTGAATAATGATGGCATCTACGAGATCAAAATTCCCGACAGCATATCTATCGATGGTCCTACAGCAGCATATCTGCCATGGATGAGCCTCTACGAGTGGGATGGAAACACTTATGTCTTGAACAACGAAAGATTTTACACCGAGAATGACGATTTCTTCATTCAATTATTGGAGCAGTATATTTTTTGGCGCCATTTTACAAAAAACGAGGTATACCATTTTCACATGGGGTTGGTCTATTACTATCGCGGCAATGTTCCAATGGCGCGAGAACTTTTACAATGGGTCGTCGGAGATACTGAGAAGCAAGATTACATTCAAGCGGCTGAATCTATTTTGGATAAATTGCCTCCCCAGTGAAGATAAAATAAAGAAGATGGAAGGTAGGTTTTGACTGAGATTGTTGCCCACCACACACCCAATACGAAGGTAGATTTTATATCTACTTGACAGAGAGGACACCGTATGGAAAATACAAGCGCACAACTCGCTGAAAATTATCAAAAAGACGGATTCCTGACTGGCATCCACGTCGCTGAAAATGCTGAAGCCTCACACTTTCGTAAAGAATATGATGCGTTAGAAGCAGAAGTCGGCGCAGAAAAATGTGAAATTGGACTGATAGATTGGCATTTTGATTATAAATTTATTTGGGACATCGCAATACACCCCAAAATTGTTGATGTTATTGAAGCACTCATCGGACCAGATGTGATGTTGTTAGCTACACACTTTTTCTGCAAATATGGACCGCGTGAGAAATTTGTTGCATGGCATCAAGACGTAACGTATTGGGGACTTGAACCACCGGACGCGGTTACCGCTTGGTATGCCATTGATGACAGCGACACAGGAAACGGATGTATGCGGGTGATTCCCAGAAGCCACCACCAAGGTGTTCAAGAGCATGGTAAATCGGAACAGGAAGGCAATCTACTGAGCATCAATCAGGAAGTTCCGGTCACCGAAGCGGCAGCAGAGACTGCAGTTGATCTTATCTTAAAGGCTGGTGAGATGTCTATTCATCACGGACAGATAATTCACGGTAGTCTACCGAACCATTCTACGCGGCGGCGATGCGGCTTGACAATTCGCTATATCCCACCATCAGTGAGGCAAGCAGAGGATAATTCGCTGAAACGCCCGTGGAAACCGATTCTCTTACGTGGTGAAGATCGGTACCGGAATTTTACTACCGTGCCAAGCCCGTTCCCGTTTCATAGATAATTTAGTCTGCTGTAGGCGCGCATTGTAAGTGCGCCACTAATAGTGTTCAAAGTAATTTATGTTCTACTATATAAACCTAAGTTGCTACGGACAAGATTTCAAGTTAGCAAACACTGCTTTTTACTGAAAAAACAAGGCTTTTTCGCTGATTCTTATGTTTTTTGTTCTAAAT
>LXNJ01001025.1_pt1 | contig 17406 bp, 17 predicted proteins | sample 809081 | NCBI WGS metagenome assembly LXNJ01 (sample SAMN04870510, study PRJNA318959) | sponge metagenome | biome: sponge; feature: marine sponge reef; material: water | host: Petrosia ficiformis | place: Greece: Milos, Mediterranean Sea | collected 2013-05-29 | depth 5-7 m
CCCCTCTGACTCCCTGCTTGTCGGCAGCGTCAATACAGACCAGCTTGAGGGCGACCGCCTACAGGTTGCGGGCAAGGCATTCCGACTCGATGGGGAGCTCAATGTCGCCAACCGCGGCATGATTGAAATGGTCGAAATGTTCAAGGCAGACAGGCATCTGCTGACGACGCTCCTGAGCCTTGCACAGGAGCAGATCATCAAGATGGAACGGTTCGGCTCCGTCTACGCCGACGAGGTCATTGTCGGTCATTCAAATCAGGGCGACTTCGAGGAGTTCTCCAGGGACAAGAGTTCCGAAGCCCTCAAAGATCGCATCATCGCGGTGAACATCCCCTACAACCTGAAGGTGACGGAAGAGGTCAAGATCTACCAAAAGATGACCAAGTCGAGCCTTATGGGGAACGCGCACATTGCGCCTTTAACCTTAAAGGTGGCCAGCGCATTCTCTGTATTGGCGCGACTGGATCCTCCGGATCGCCACGGGATGTCCATGCTGGACAAACTAAAGCTCTACGATGGTGACGTTGTGCCCAACTTCACCCGTCGGGATGCCCGTGAGATGCAGCGCCACCATCCGATGGAAGGCATGTCCGGGATCTCGCCCAGGTACGTGATGAATCGTATTGGGGCGGCGGCCAGCGAGCCCAACCTTGAGTGCATCACCCCCTTCGCTGCTCTGAGCAGCCTTTGGGAAGGCCTCGATGAGAATGTCAGCTACGAGGCCGACATCGCGACAAAGGTCTCCCTTGTAACTGACGCGGTCAAGGCCTACGACGCTCTCGCCATTCGAGATGTGCAGATGGCTAGCGAGGACGGGTTCGAGGCAAGGGCCAGGGATCTGCTCACCAGCTATCTGGCTGACATCCGGGCGTACTTGAAGGACATCTCCAGGAAAGACTACAAGCCCACCCGCGCCGATGCTGAGAGGGAGCGCGACATGCGGGCAATCGAGCGTGTCCACGGCATCACTGATCGCAACAAGGAAGAGTTTCGCCGTGAGATAAGCGAATACGTGGCCGCGTGGCGAAGCAACGGCATGCCCTTCGAATACGACTCTGAGCCTCGTCTCAAGGAAGCGATCGAGAAGCAGCTCCTTATCTCGCGGGACGATCTCAACAAGAGCCTGACTCGCCCCCGCTTTGCCCGGCAGCGTGCCAACTGGACACAGCGTTGGAAGAGCATCACGTCCAGGCTGGTCAATTCCTATGGCTACTGCAGTACATGCGCTGATGACACGGTCAACTACGTCAACCACATCTTGAAGGGCCGTGCGTCCGTCAAGGTCCCTAGAAACGAGGGCATTGAGTGGCTCTGGGAGAAGTATCCCAAGAGCGGTTCCAGCAGGTAATCGACTACGCCGTTCGCCGCAGTGCCAGGCGCCGTAAGACGGTGCAGATTAGCGTCGTGGATGGAAACGTCATCGTCGCCGCGCCAAAGCGAACCCCGTCGCGCGAACTCGATCAGATCGTTCGGGACCGAATCCCCTGGATCAGGCGCAAATTGTCGGAGGAGGCGGGGAAACCCGCCCCTCCGCAATTCGTCACCGGCGAGAAACTGCCCTACCTTGGCGAGGACGTTTCGTTCACGGTCTCGCTGTCCCACGATCCCAAACCGTCAGTTTGTCTCGCCCGCCGCCGACTCCAGGTTTCAGTTCCCGCCAACGTAGTCGATGAGCAGCGAACAGACACCATCCGCGCAGCCCTCGCCGCATGGTTTAGAGATCGGGCCGCCGAAACACTCCCCGACATAGTCAAGCGTTGGTTGCCCAGCCTCGGCGGCGATGGTCCGGCCAGGATCCTTATCCGCAATCAGAAGCAGCGTTGGGGCAGTTGTTCAGCCGACGGCACCCTTAGATTCAACTGGCGCGTCATAATGCTCCCGCCCGAGCTCATCGACTACATCGTCGTCCATGAACTGGCACACCTTAAGCACCAGAACCACTCTCGCGAATATTGGGATCACGTCACCGCCGCCATGCCGGACGCCATTCAGAGGCGGAAGGCCTTACGAGAAGCCGGCCGGAATTTGCCGACGCTCTAAGCTAAGGAGCCCCCCGCCCTGAGAGCCATTCTCACGGCGAGCCTGACGTAGGGTCGCCCCCTACACCTCCGTCCCGAGCGCCTCCAAAGCCTGCCGCACGATTGACCGCCGCAGGTCCTTCTCCTCTTCGGAGTCGAGCTCGGCGTCGCCCAGCGGATACACGATTCCCTTGCCCTGGATTACACGATTGGAGCCGACCATCTTGGCAACCGGCGTCACCGCCGTCACCTGCGCCACCGGAATTCCCGCCTTCTCAAGTTCCGTTGCGATCGCAGCGCCGCTGCGAGTGCTCGTCCCTCAAGTGGATGTCAGGATCACGGCGTCGACTCCGGCGCTCTTGAGACTCTCAGCAATCTCCTGCCCGATCCGTCGACTGTTCGCAATCGGGTTGGCCAGACCGGTCATGGACAAGAATTGTTCATACACCTTGCCGACCTCGCCCGCCTTTTCCAGTTCCTTGAGAACATCAACAGGCACCAGCCGGTCCGGGTCGTTCAGCACATGGCGGTTGTCATACCCGCGGTGGTAGACCTCATAGTCCTCACCTTCAAGGTCATCAACGGTCGCGATGTCATACGATCCCCAGATCGTGGACGCGATGGCGGGCATATTGTCCGGGTTCCCTGCCGGAACAAGACCGCCGTCCGTCACAATGGCGACCGTCGCATTGCTCAGGTCCGCAACGGCGGGCGGCGCGGGAATCGGCTCGAATCCCGTCTGCGTCAACTCGGTCTCGTAGGACTGACCCAGTGTCTTGGCAACGATGATGTTCGCCAACCGAACGGCCGCCGATTCCTCGACGATCTCGTCACGCATGATGCCGCGCGGAATGTAACCCCACTCCGCCGGTCTGCCAACGTCCTCGCCGGACGCCGTGACCTTTGCAATGGCGGCCATCTTCGTCAGCACATTACGCATGTCCGCAACGTTTTCGCCGGAATCGACGATGTACAGCTCTTGCCGATACAGGTCGACGCCCGGGTTCTCAACGCCCATGCCCGTCACGACTGGAATGCCAAGCTCCGCCTGCACCGCCGCGCACAACGCGCCCGCTGCGACACCGTAGCGTCCCGCCACGAAGCACGGCCCCGCCACAAAGAGATCAGCCCCTGATTGCCGTACCTCATTAACAACGAGTTCCATGACGCTTTCCAGGTTCTCGGCGGCGTAGTTGTCGCCGCAGACGATCGTCTTGACGACCGCTGAGTCGTCTCCGAGCACCTGCTCCAGCAAGCGCCCCGGCCCGACAGCCTCGTCGCGCACATCCGCCCCGACGCCCGCATGTTCCTCGCCGCCCAGTCCGCCAAAGAACTGGTTCAAATAGTGAACGACCTTCATTTCAGGCCTCCCCTGTTCCTTTCCATGAGTCCGCAGGTTCCCACGGCTCAGTACACCACCGCCCGTACAACCGATGCGCCCTGCTGATTCGTCACGCCGCAGAGCGCGCCCGCCGGAATATGCGTCATCTGCGCGAGTGCCTGTGCAACTGCGGGGGAACCGGCGATAACTCGCTCAACCGGCTCCGCGTCCCAGCCGATATCCCCGCCCCCGCCGTACACAATCGCATCTACTTCGGGATAGTTGAACAGCATTGCCGATTCCGCCCGACGATCTCCGGATGAGTCGGATACCTGCACCACGGTCTTCATGCCAAGCGCCTCGCAGATGCGGGCCGTCTCGCCCATGTCCACGTGCGGCGCGCCGCCGCCGTACTTGGTCAATACGACGCCGTCCGCGTTCAGGTTCCACTTAGCCTGGTGCGCGGCGAGCAAGCAGTTCCGGTTGCGATCCGCCTCGAGCGAAGCCGCCACCGTCGCCACTGTCCCCACAAAATTGATCTCACCGGCCTCGTGCCGTCGATACAGCTCCTGGATGATTGGATGGTTCTGATAGAAATAGCTCTCCACGCGCATCACCCAGTACGAGCACACAACCGCGCCGTCCATCCACTCGTTCGGGTGCATAGTCATCGGAACCATGCCTTCGGTGTTGCTGCCGTACAGGATGCGCTCATCCTCTTCCACCACCATCTGATGCCCGTGAATCTGCGCGATGTACGCGATTCGCGGCACGCCCTCTCGGTCCGTGGAAGGCCCATCGAGTTCGAATTCCTCTGTGGAGTCAGCATCTTGGCCGATGCCGGCGCTGCCAAGAAACACCGTCGCTCGCGCAGATGCCTGTCGCAGTGCGTTCAACGCTACGTGGCGCGGCGTACCCGGAATCATGTGCGGAACAATTACGACGTGATGAAGGTTACCATAAGGTGAATTGGCTGCCGCCTCTCCGTGCATCTCCATCATCTTTGACGCGATGCCCGGCTCCTGCTCAGCGTCGACAGCAGTCAGCGCCGCGCCCCGCAGGACGTGTGTCGTTCCCTGCCCCGCCACGGCCATCGGCCCCAAAAGGCCGGGAAAATCGGTGCCTGTGCCCGGCTCCTTGGCGCGTGGCTCGAGTATGTCGAACACTACACCAATGCGGCATGGTTGACCGGGATTCGCCACCTCAATGTCAACACTTTCAATACGGCGGTCTTCAAGGATGGCCTCACGAAGCTCGTCCGCGTCGACCGTCAGAACCCCACCCTCAAGCGATGTCCCTGAACCCAGTTTCGCGTCGCTCACCTCATGGATTGCGAGCGTGAGTTTCATCCCAATCCTCCCTTGTGATTCTGGCGCTCAAATCGCCTTTCTCACGTTGACACACAATAGGCGGCGTAGCTACCCTCTGTCAATGACATAACAAGGTGAAACGGCCTTGGATAACATCGTTATCCGGCGCGTATCCACCGCCAAAAAGGGAGTTTGCATGAGCCAGCCCGTCGTTAGGGAAATCAGGTTCTTTCTCGCCCACACACCGGGCCTCGTCAGGCACGGCTCCAAGCCCACAAGAGAGATTCACGCCAATCACAGCGTCTGGCAGGACATTCGAGGAAGCCTCCGTTCCTTCGACGACGCAGTCGCCTATGCCCCCCACCAGGTCATGCTCGGCAACATGCAGCCCGACGACCTCAACACCGCCGAGGCGCCATGGTACGAGAACATGCTGGCCGAATACTCCACGAGTGGCCCACATGGTGAAATGGTGAACGAAGACCAGTTCCATGGCCTCCTTAAAGCAGCCGATGAATTCGACCTCGTCCTGCTCGAAGAGGGCTACGCAACTCGCGTCGCCGCCGAGCTCCGCAGCCATCCCCGCGTGACCGACGAGGAGATCGAGCGCATCCAGGGCGTCCCCTTCTCTCGCATTGAGGAGAGGCTGTCGTCCCGCGAGGGCGCGATTCCTCTCCTGACTCGCGACGGCGCAACAATCGGCCTCGTACAGACCGACTACGTGGACGATCCCTCACTCGCCCCCGATATCCTCCTTGAAAACCTTGCCGTCAAGGCCACCGCGACAATGGCCCTTCGCTCAGTCCTGGCCGAGTCCGGCACGGACCCGGCCAGCCTCCAATACGTCATCGGCTCCGGAGAAGAGGCCATTGGCGACCGCTACAATCGCGGCGGCGGCAATCTGGGCAAGGCAGTGGCTGAGGCATCCGCATGCGTCAACTCAACCGGCGCGGACGTCAAGGCATTCTGCTGTGCGCCCGTCCACGCGATGGTCGTCGGCGGCAGCCTCGTGCAGTCCGGCGTCTTCCCCGAGGTAGCCATTGTGGGCGGATGCTCGCTTGCCAAGCTCGGCATGAAATACCGCGGCCATCTCGCCAAGGAGATTCCCGTCATGGAGGACGTGCTGGCCGGATTCGCGGTGCTCATGGGGCCCGATGACGGCACAAGCCCCGTACTGCGTCTGGATAGCGTTGGCCGCCACACCGTGGGCGCAGGTTCAGTTCAGCAGGCCATCGTTGAGGCCCTTGTCGCCGATCCTCTGGACAGGCTGGGCCTGAAATTCGGGGATGTCGCCAAGTACGCCACGGAGATGCACAACCCGGAAATCACGGACACGGCGGGCAGCGGCAACGTCCCCCGTACCAACTACCGGCTCATCGCCGCCCTCGCCGCCCAACGCGGAGAGATTCCCACCGGATCAGAGTCGCGCGACAAGTTTGTTGAGGAGCACGGCATGCCTGGCTTCTCCCCCACACAAGGGCACGTCGCATCCGCCATGCCATTCATGGCGCACGCGATGGACGACCTGAAAGCGGGTGAATACCAATATTCGATGTTCCTGGCCAAGGGCAGCCTGTTCCTTGGACGCATGACCCACATGTCTGACGGCGAGTCGTTCATCATGGAGGCCAATTCAGGTGCGGGGTAAACCGCATTAAATTGGCGTATTATGTGCATTAGCGGGAATAAACCCGCCGCGCAATAAAGGGAGAAAGTGACATGGATCTTTCGGGCAAGAGAGTGATCATCGTCGGAGAGCGGGACGGCGTTCCCGGCCCGGCCATTGAGGCATGCGTGCGCAGCGCCGGCGCGGAGCCGGTGATGGTGCAGACGCAGTGCTTCGTTTGAACCGCCGCCGGAGCACTTGACCTTGAAGGTCAAGAAGGAATCAAGGCGACGGTCGATACGCACGGCGCAAATGACATGGTCGTGCTACTCGGCTCACCGACCGCAGAGAGCGCTGAGGTGTACGCGCGAACCGTAACAGAGGGTGATCCCTCGTGGGTCGGCCCATTGGCGGGCATCGCGCTCGGCCTCCCCGTCTTCCACGTCCTGGAAGAAGAGGTCAAGAGCCAGTTCGACGCCGCAGTCTACAAGGAGCAGGTCTCAATCATGGAATCCGTCCTTGATACGGATGACATCATTGACGCCATGCGCCAGGTACGCGACGCCGTCGGCGTTTAGGCGCGCACCAAATAAGGAGCACACAATGGCAACTCAAACAAAGACCATCGTCCTCTACACCAAGAAGGAGAACTGCCCCGACTGCGAAGTCGCGAAGCGGTTCCTCGCCGACCACGATATCGGCTACGAATCAAGGGATGTTGTTGAGAACCGCGACTACATGCTTGAGCTAGTCCAAAACTATCGCAGCATGTCCGTCCCAACCCTCGTCGTAGACGGCCAGGCCATCATCGGCTTCAAAAAAGACGAGTACGAGGAAATCCTCGGGCTGTAGCAGCGACCGTCCATACACGCCTCTAGCATGGGGCGCCCACTTTGGGCGCCCCTTCATCGTTTAACTGCCTTCAAATGGGAATGGCGAGCAGGTCCTGGGGGCCTGTAAGCCGGGTTCTGTCCCCGGCCGGCGTCACCGCCAACCGGTCGATGGCCATCCATCTGGGCGTCGACTCGCGCCGACGCTCAAGCAGCCTACCCGAGGACGGGGTGGGCGGTCCCCTGCCCGTCTTGCGACAGGCGTCCTTCTATTTGGCCTTGCTCCAGGTGGGGTTTGGCCGCCGCCGCGTCACCACGGTCGGCCGGGCGCTCTTACCGCCCGTTTTCACCCTTGCCTGTGCCCAACGACGAATCGTCAGGCCATCGGCGGTATCGTCTCTGTGCCACTATCCGTCGCCCCGCGGCACAACACCGCGAAACGCCTGGGTGTTACCCAGCACCCTGCCCATGGAGCCCGGACTTTCCTCCCAGCCCGCCGAAGCGGACTGCGCGGCCATCCGGCCCCCGGCCCTGCTCGCCGTTGCCAAATATAGTGACGCAAAGACGTGGGCGCAAATCTCTCCCAAGAATCCCCTCCCCCGTCTCGTGAGGAAGGGTCAGGGTTGGCGGCGTCATTCTGAGCGCAGCGAGGAATCCAGAAAAGCCTTAAGCACCTCATCGGATACGTCCGGCGGCACATCATCCCGCAGCCGACCCCGCCCGATGCCGTCGCACAGAATCCACCGGGTACGTCCCGCCGCCACCTTCTTGTCAACGGCCAGCGCGGCCCTGATAACATCCATATCCAGATCCGACGGGGCAGTTGTCGGCAAGCCATAGGTGTTCAGAAGATCAATCTGCCGTTGCCGTTCTGCAGCCGTAATCGACCCAACCCTCTCCGCGAGATGAGCTGCAAAGCTCGTCCCGATCGCGACAGCCTCCCCGTGCAGGATGCCTGTGTACTCCAGCGCATTCTCCACTGCGTGCCCCAGGGTATGCCCAAGATTCAGCCGCGCCCGCAGCCCCGTCATCTCGCGTTCATCCAGTGAAACGACACGTCCCTTGATTGCAGAGCACCGAAGCACCGCGTGGGCGCGCTTGTCCTCATCGCCGGCAAGAATCGCCTCTGCGTTGGCCTCAAGAAAATCAAATAGTTCGGCGTCGAAAATCGCGCCCGTCTTGATAACCTCAGCCCACCCCGCCGTCAGGTGGCGAGGCGGCAGTGTATTTAGCGTCCGCGTGTCTGACAATACAAGTCGCGGCTGATAGAACGACCCCACGAGGTTCTTTCCAGTGGGCAGGTCGATGGCCACCTTGCCGCCGATTGAAGCGTCCACCATGCCCAGCAGCGTCGTCGGTACTTGCACAAAAGCGATTCCCCGCAGGTACGTCGCCGCCACATAACCCGCCAGATCGCCCACCACGCCCCCGCCCAGCGCAACAATCGCATCTCGCCGCTCGATGCGGTGAACGCCCAGCTGGCTGAACAGGTCGCCCGCCTGAGCAAGGTTCTTGGACGGCTCTCCCTCCGGAATTTCGAGAATCACCGGATCGAATCCGGCCTCCGAAAGGCTGCCAAGCGCAGTCTCCCGCCACTGCCCCGGTATGCCGCTGTCCGTGATGACGCACACCCTGCCTGACAGTCCGAGTTCGCTCAGGCGTTGCCCCAGCGTCTCAAGTGCCCCCGGCGCAACCACAATTGGATACGCCGCAGTCTCCGTTCTCACCCTGAACGCAAAGTTGGAATCCGCATCATCCGCCACTGGCTCCAGCAACCGCCCTGCTGCCAAGCGCTCCCAACCCTGTTCCGCGCCGCGCTGAGCCTCTGCAGAAACCTCCTCCATCGTCAGCTGGTCTGTGTTAACCGTCCAGTCAGCAATGGCATACGCAGCCTGCCGACTCGACTTCAACGCCGCGATCCGGCCAAGCGGATCGCCCGCCGCCAGAAGTGGGCGCTCCGTCGCATCGGGCTCTTCGGCCTGCATTCGGGCGAGAATCGTCGACGGCTGAGCCTCGAGGCTGATCACCGCGCCGGTCCGTTGCATGACATCGCGATTCGCTGGATCGAGTACGATGCCGCCGCCCGTCGCAACAACCATATTCGGCCACTGCGAAACTTCACGTAGCACCTCAGATTCCAACTCTCGGAATACGGATTCCCCCTCAGTGGCGAAAATCTCGGGGATAGTCTTGCCGGCACGAGATTCGATAAGTTCGTCCGTATCAGCAAAATCGATATGAAGATTGACCGAAATCTGCCGCGCGACGGTGGATTTTCCGGTATAGGAAAATCCGATCAGATAGATATTGCGGCGTGGCGAGGACACACAAGTACCTCAGACCGTTGGCGAAGGCGCGTGGCTCGGCCCCGCCGTCTCCATGTACGCCTGCACGTTGCGCACCGTCTCATCACGATGGTCGCCGCCGAACTTCTCAAGTACGGCGTCCGCCAGCGCAATGCAGACCATCGCCTCACCAATCACCGCGCACGTCGGAACAAACGTGATGTCGCTCCGCTCGTAATGCGCCCGGTCCACCTTGGCGCCCGTGCGCAGATCAACCGTCTCCAGCGCGTTCATAATCGTGGCAATCGGCTTGACCATCGCACGCACAACAACCGGCTCACCCGTCGTCATTCCGCCCTCAAGTCCGCCGGAGTTGTTGGAGCGTCGCGGCCACGGTCGCACCCACGTCCCATCGGGATTTCTGTCCCATTCGTCAATTGGCTTCACAACGTCATGTACCGTTGAGCCACGCATCGCCGCCTGGTCAAACCCCGCCCCGAATTCCACACCCTTGACGGCGTTAATGCTCATCACGGCAGCGGCCAACCGCGTGCTCAGTTTGCGATCCCACTGAATATGCGACCCCAGACCAATGGGCGCGCCGGTCGCAACGACCTCAAATACACCGCCCAAACTGTCTCCGTCTTGCCTCGCTGAGTCGATAGCTTCAATCATGGCTTCGGTAGCAACGGGATCCGCACATCTAACCGGAGACTCCTCGAGTTGCACCCAGTCGATGGCCTCCTGCGGCGCGGCAACAACTCCACCAATGCCAACAACGTGGCTGTGTACCTCGATTCCAATCTCCTCAAGGAATCTTCGCGCCACTGCCCCGGCCGCCACGCGCGCGGCGCTCTCACGGGCACTCGAACGTTCAAGGATATTCCGCGCGTCGTCGTGCGAGTACTTGGTAATCCCTGGCGTGTCCGCATGACCCGGTCGCAGCTTCGTGATCGGCTCAAAGGGAACGTCCGACGGATCGATGGACATCTCGTCCACCCATGGCACGCCGTCCGGCCCCGTACCCGTTGAAAAGTCGCGATTCTCAACAAACATGGCAATCGGCCCACCGAGCGTCAGCCCGTGCCGCACACCCGCCGAGATACGCGCGCGATCCGTCTCGATCTGCTGCCGTGCCCCGCGACCATACCCGCGCTGCCGGCGTGCAAGATCCTGCCGAATATAGTCTTCGGAGAGAGCAACGCCCGCCGGTATGCCCTCAACAATCGTCGTAAGGCCCGGGCCATGCGACTCACCCGCCGTCAAGAATCGAAACTGTCCCATTGAGTTTCAGTTGCTCCTGTATACGCCGTGCATTGCGGTCTCCATTCAGATTACATCAGCGCTTTCAAAGCCGCCGAATACATTATGTCCTCCGGCGGCTCACGGTCCGTCCAGAACTCAAACGCAGCCGCGCCCTGGTACACCAGCATCCCGATCCCGCCCAGCACCCGCGCGCCACGTTCCCATGCCAGCGCCAGTAGCGGTGTCTGTTGCGGGTTGTACACAAGGTCACAGACAAGAACTCCGCGCTTGAGCAGGTCCTCAACCGGCGGTATTCCTTCCGGGTCCGGCCCGCCCGCCATGCCCATCGACGTACAGTTCACGATAAGATCGACGCCGTCGCTGCCTCCGATGTCTTCAAGGCCCCCTCCGCGTGTCTCAGCAGCCGTCGCCTCGGACACGTCCCGTGCCAACTCGGATGCCCTCTCCGGCGTTCGATTGACAATGACCAACTCCGAAACACCCTCCCACGCAAGGCCGAATGCAACGGCGCGTGCAGCACCCCCTGCCCCGACAATCAGCGCCCGCTTTCGAACAGTGGCAAACCGCGCCTCCTGTTCCAACGAGCGCGTAAATCCCGCCGCATCCGTGTTCGCCCCAATCAAAAAACCCTCGCGGTTGATGATGGTGTTGACCGCGCCGATTGAGTCCGCCACTGGGAGAATCTCGTCCAGCAGCGGCATGACGGCCTGCTTATGAGGCACCGTCACGTTCGCGCCCAGCACGTCCTCCGCCCGCAGCGACTCCACCCGCGCGGCCAATTCTTCCGGGGGCGTCGCCCACGTCTCATAGCGCGCGTCGATCTCGAGTTCATCGAACGCCGCCTGCTGGAACGCGGGCGAAATAGAGTGCCCGAGCGGATAGCCGATGATCCCCACGCGCGATGTCATAACCCCAACCTCTTCATTCACGACCGCCCCGCAGCCGCTGCTCATCCAGGTACGCCTGTAGGACCACGGCTGCGGCAACCGAATCCGACGGGCTTGTAATGCCGCCCTTGCGCCCGCCCGCCTCTCTCATCGCCCGTTCTGCAGACACGGTGGACAACCGCTCGTCCCTGCCCTCGACCGGCACTGACAGCCCGCGCTCACAGGCGCGCCGAATTCCTTCCGCCCATTGCGCCATCTCACCCATGCGGCCCTCCATCGTTCGGGGAATGCCGACAATCACGCGTTCCGCCTCATACTCGGCCACCACGCCCCCAAGCTGCTCAACAAACGTTGGAGCGTCCGCTCCGGGCAAAAGGTCTATCGGTTGGGCGATGGTCTGGGTTGGATCGGACACGGCAACGCCGCTCCTTGCCCTCCCGAGGTCCAGTGCTATGATTCGTCCGCTCATGCCACAAGGATAGCCGAGCGCGATTATCCATTGCCATGACGCGGCGACAATCGTTAAGCTCGAAGAAAGGGGGAATTATGCCAGACACCTACATGGTCGCAGGCGCCGCATCCGGCGTCGGTATGCACGTCACTCGAAAACTCCTTGAGCGTGGCGAGAACGTGCGCGCATTCGTCAGGAACGGACGCAAACTCCGTGACATCTTTGGAACGCCGGACAACCTCGGCATCTTCGTTGGTGACATCGCCGATCACGCAGCCGCCTTTGAGGCTGCGGAGGGAGCGCACTACGTCATCTCTACCGTCGGCGCAAAGTTCCCGGACGGCGAGCCGGAGCGGGTCGACTACCAGGGCGTCCATACGCTGGTCAATGCCGCGGCGGAACACGGCCACATCCGACAATTCGTCCTCGTGTCCTCTATAGGCGTCACCCAGGGCGACCATGACCTGAACGCGCGATTCAAGAACGTCCTTCGCTGGAAGATGTTCGGCGAAAACTACCTGCGCGGCAGCGGCCTTTCCTACGCCATCGTCCGCCCGGGCGGCCTTTCAGACGATGCCGGCGGCACAAAGTCTATTGAGATTGGCCAGGGTGACAACATCCACGGTGCCATCAGCCGCGAGACTGTTGCCAATGTCTGCATCGCAATCTGCGACGCGGCGGAGCACGTCGTCCGTGAGGTGACGTTCGAAGTCATCGAGGGTGACGGCCCGCCCCCTGCAGACCTGGAGAACATCTTCGACAACCTCAAGCGGGACTAGCCACCGTGGAATTAGATCTCGCCGGTCGCAGCATCCTTGTCACGGGCGGTAGCGGCGGCATCGGTTCGATAGTCGCCGAGTATTTCGCGCGGGAGGGCGCGGACGTAACAGTTTCCGCGAGGGGACGCGAGAAACTCGAGCAAACTAAAGAGGAAATCAAGTCCCGAGCAGGCACGGACATTCGCGTCGCGGAGATGGACGTCACAGATGCTGAGTCCATTGCCATCGCCGTGCAGTCGGTGGTCGACGCCACGGGCCGCATCGACGCCGTCATCAGCTCTGCCGTCGACGTTGTCGGAGGGCTCCCGGGCAGTCCGTCTGAAGTAGACGTGACGTCTCTGAGCAACGCCATCGACGTGAAAGTCCTCGGCATCCTGCGGCTCGCGCAGGCTGTCATCCCCCACATGAAATCGAATGGCTACGGCAGAATCATCGGCGTCGGCGGCGCCTCTGCGCGGCAGATTGGCTCTGCCAGCGCCAGCGTGCGCAATTCTGCCCTGGCCGCCCTGTGCAAGAACATGGCAACAGAGCTCGGGCCGCACGGCATCACCGTCAACGTCATCCACCCCGGAGCAGTCCTCACAGAACGAAACCGCCCGCGTGTTGAGGCGGAGATGGAACGCAACGGCGGAACCTTCGAGGAGGCCGAGGCGCGTATGGCAACCACGATCCCTGTCGGCAGGATGATTCACCCGGAGGACATCGCCTCCCTTGCCATGCTGCTGGCATCCCCCGCAGGGGGAGCCATCACTGGCCAAACAATCGCCGTAGACGGCGGCTCCACCACTGCCATCACCTACTAGGTCGATCACTCAACCCGTTGACATTCCACCCCTTACTGACTAGTCTGGTAACTAGTCAGTTCTACCATCAACAAGAACGGGGGACAGCATGGAAGGTGATCAGACGAACAGGTGGCAGGTTCAGGAGGCAAAGGCGCGTTTCAGCACGCTGGTAGACACCACGCTTGAAGACGGTCCTCAGATTGTAACCAAGCGAGGCGTAGAAGCAGTGGTTGTCGTCCCATACCAACAGTGGCTCCGCATGGAGCAATCAAGGAAGCCGAACATCAAGGAACTGCTCTTGGCGCCGGAGGCGCGAACGGAGACCCTCGTGCCCCCACGCCGTAAGCTCGCCCGTCGTGAGCCACCCACGCTCCAATAGCGGCCAACAGTGTACCTTCTCGATACGAACGTCATTTCGGAGTTGCGCCGACAGCGCCCAAATCGTTCCGTTGTGAGGTGGATTGAGGGTGTGCCGGCGGCGCAACTCTACATCTCGGCAGTCACAATCGGCGAGATTCAGGACGGCATTGAACAGATCCGGGAACGGGAATTCTATAAGGCTACGGAGATTGAATCGTGGTTGAATGATGTGCAGGCAACATACAGTGTGCTCCCCGTGGATGCGGACGCGTTTAGGGAGTGGGCGAGGCTGATGCAAAAGCAATCCCGCACACTGCTGGAAGACGCCCTCATAGCCGCCACCGCCATCGTCAATTCACTGACCGTCGTTACCCGCAACGTCCGCGACTTTGAGCGGTTGAGCGTCCCGATCCTCAACCCGTTCGACCACCGGGAGTAGCCCCTACTCTGTCACCCAAACCCCAATAAGCCGCTAATGCCGGAACGCGGCGGCCAAACATAGTCAGGCTAGCAACTTTGATCGCGAACCTTGGCTGTAGGCACTGCCCGCTCGTTTCCCAAATCCCAGCAAGCCGCTAAAGCCGGAACGCGGCGGCCAAACATAGGCAGGCCAGCAACCTTGATCGCGAACCTTGGCTGTAGGCACTGCCTACCCCGTCACTATCCCCACTACCGCCGCTATAGCCTCATCCAGCTTGGAGGCATCACGCCCCCCCGCGCTCGCAAAGTCCTTGCGGCCACCACCACCGCCACCAACGATTGCGGACGTTTCTTTCACGATGCGCCCTGCATCATACGAGCCGCCCCGTTCAACGATATCCGCGCTAATCGCGCATACAAGCGAAGGTCTTCCCTCGATGTCCGCCCCTAGCACAACGATTCCTGATCCAAGCGCCGCACGCGTCCTGTCAGCAACGTCCCGGAGCAGGTCCGCGTTCGCAATACCCTCCACACGTGCGGCGAGAAGCGTAACCGGCGGCTCCCCGACCTGCGCCGCTTGAGGCAACAGCGTCTCTATCTGCGACCGCGCCCGTTCCCGTTCAAGCTCCTCAGCACGACGGCGCAGTCTGTCCGACTCCGCCATGTGATCTGCGATCCGTGTCTCAATTTCATCCACCGGCACCGTCAACTGTCTAGACAGCCGCTCAAGTACGGTCATTCGGTCACGTAGTAGACGGTCCGCGCTCGCGCCCGCCACCGCCTCCACGCGCCTCATCCCTGCCCCGATGGAGCTCTCCGCCACCACGTAGATGAACCCCACTTCGCCCGTCGCGTGTACGTGCGTGCCGCCGCACAACTCGTGGCTGAACGGCGCGCCGTCTTCCTCACCGTCAATAGAAACCGTGCGCACCTCGCTGCCGTAGCGATCACCAAAGAACGCCAAGGCTCCGGACGCCAGCGCATCCTGGATCGGTTGCACCTGCGACTCCACAACGATGTTGCGAATAACCCGCGCGTTCACCGCATGAGTGATAGCTGCAATCTCATGCTCGTTCAAGGATGCAGTGTGCGAGAAATCGAATCGCAGATGGTCAGGCGAGACATACGAACCCGCCTGGCGCACATGACTCCCCAGCGTCGACCGCAGTGCCGCGTGCAGAAGATGCGTCGCAGTGTGATGGCGGGTTGCCTGCCCTCGCGCTGTTGGATCAACCTCCAGGGTCACAGCGTCCCCAACGTCAAGCGTCCCCTCTTCGACCACGCCGATATGAACAACAAAATCAGGCCGCTCTCCAACGGGCCGCTGTGTGTCCGTGATCCGTGCCAGCCCGGCAGGTCCGCGTATCACGCCGACGTCGCCCACCTGCCCGCCGCCCTCAGCGTAGAACGGCGTCCGCGCCGTCACGATTTCCACTTGTTGTTGCTGCGAAGCCGACTCAGTCACGCCGCCGCCGACAATCAGGCCGGTCACGTTGCTCTCATCCCGCGCAACCTCATAGCCCGTGAATTGCGTCGTCAGGCTCGAAAGCAACCGATACGCCTCTGACCCTTCAGCCCCGCCGCCGAACGAGGTCGCCGCCCTGCCCCGCTCCCGTTGTGCTTCCATCTCTTGCTGGAATCCTTCGCGGTCCGCAGCCAACCCGCGGTCGGTCAGGATCTCCTCTGCCAGCTCCACAGGAAAGCCGTACGTGTCATAGAGTCGAAAGAGGGCGTCGCCCGGCGCGACCGTCTCACCGTCCGACTCCAGCCGCGCCATCACCTCATCAAGGAGAGCCGTCCCTACGGAAAGCGTTCGCTGGAACTGCTCCTCCTCCCGAGTCACCGTCTGCACGATGTAGTCGAGAGCATCATTCAGTGCCGGATAGGCAGGCGACATTAGTGGAATAACCGCCTCCGTGATAATTCGTCCCAGGAACGGCTCATTCACACCCAGGCTCTGCGCGAACCGTATCCCCCGCCGCAGCATTCGCCGCAGCACGTACCCGCGCCCCTCATTCCCGGGCGTCACGCCGTCCATAATCAGGAACGCGCCCGACCTTGCATGTTCCGCCATCACGCGCAGCGCCCGATCCATCGCCGCATCCTTGCCGTAGTCGGTGCCCGCGATGGCCGCCGCGGATGCGATCAGCGGCTGAAAGAGGTCTGTCGAATAGATATTCTCGGCCCGCTGGATGATCGCCGCGAGCCTCTCCAGCCCCATGCCAGTGTCGATATTCTTCTTCTCAAGCGGCGTCCGTGTCCCGTCCTCTGCCTGGTCGAACTCCATGAACACGAGATTCCAGATCTCCACGAAGCGCCCGCACTCGCAGTTCGGTCCGCAGGCGTCATGGAACGGCTCGCCCGGAGTCAGGTCGTAGTGAATCTCGGAGCATGGACCGCACGGCCCGGTGTTTCCCGCAGGCCCCCACCAGTTGTCAGACGCTCCGAAACGTCGGATCCTCTCCGTCGGAACCCCCGTCTGTTCCCACAACCCCGCCGCCTCGTCATCGTCCGTGTAGGCCGTTGCCCATAGGCGATCGGCATCCAGGCCCAGGTGCTCTGTACACAGTTCCCACGCGTGTTCAATCGCGCCCCGCTTGAAGTAATCACCAAACGAAAAATTACCCAGCATCTCGAAGAACGTCAGGTGCGTCGTATCCCCAACCTCGCCGATATCTGTCGTCCGAAACGACTTCTGTACCGTCGTCAGCGTGCTATTCGGTGGTGCTGATTGTCCGAGGAAATACGGCTTGAACTGCACCATGCCCGCTGTTGTGAAAAGCAGCGTCGGGTCGTCCTGTGGCACAAGCGACGACGATGGCATTCGACTATGCCCTTTGGATTCAAAGAAGCTCAGGAACAGCTCTCGCAGCTCCGGCCCGGTTCGATAAGGCGGCATCTCAGACGTCATAGCGGTAGGCAAAACTCCAGATCTATGTGTATCTCATCTCATTGTAGTAGAGCGGAGCCCCCTATACTCAATCCATGAACTACTCGGAGGCGGTGGCGTGGCTGCTCGGCATGACCAACTTTGAGCGCCCTGTCTCGCCGTCAGACCCCTCTGGCACCGACAACCCGGATGTCCCCA
>LXNJ01001026.1_pt1 | contig 17397 bp, 15 predicted proteins | sample 809081 | NCBI WGS metagenome assembly LXNJ01 (sample SAMN04870510, study PRJNA318959) | sponge metagenome | biome: sponge; feature: marine sponge reef; material: water | host: Petrosia ficiformis | place: Greece: Milos, Mediterranean Sea | collected 2013-05-29 | depth 5-7 m
GTCTAGGTTCCAAGGGTTCTTGGTCGGGCCGAACGCGTGGGGCTCGGTGGTGGCCGTGAGTCCGAACTCCGGGGTGTTCGTCTTGCCGACACAGATCAAGCCGGCGCGCCTGTGCCGCCGGACAATTTCGCTGTCGTACGCCTTTGGCACGTCACGCAAGGCACCGCAACCATCCGAGGTGGGCACGCCGGTGTAAGCGGCGCGGATGTCCTTGAGCAGGAAGGGCACGCCGGCAAAGGGAGCGCTCGAATCGACGGCTGCGCTGCGGGCGTGGTCGCGAGCCATCTCAAACATCGGCGTGATCACCGCATTGAGGTCGCCGTTAGTGCGCTCGATCGCATCGATTACCGAGTCGACCAATTCCAGCGGGTGGACTTGGCCGTCCTTGACTAGTTGGCCAAGGCCAACCGCATCCGGGGCAAGTTCCGCAATATTCAGGCTCATTCCAACCATGGTAGCCAGCACTTCCGGACGATTGTCACAGGACTCGGAAGAGCATGGCTCTGCAAACATCTTAGGCACAAATTGTTTTCCATTCCGCTCTCGCTTGTGCTAATCTCTGAGTGAACTCAGGCATGCTCTTCCGAAAGCATCTAGACCGGCGGCTGTTTCTGCGAGGTGTCGGCGCCGCTGTCGCGTTGCCGTATTTGGACGCGATGGCACCAGCATTTGCCGCGACCCGCCGCTTGGAATCCAACACGCCGCGCAGGCTTGCCTTTGTATATATCCCTAACGGCGTGATCCAAGAAGCTTGGACTCCGCTCGCCACGGGTGCCGACTTCGAGTTCACCCGCGTTCTGAAGCCGCTGGAGCCTTACCGCGACGACCTGCTAGTGCTGTCGGGGCTGACGCACAACAATGGCCGAGCTTTGGGCGACGGTGCCGGTGACCACGCCAGGGCTGCTTCTAGCTTCCTGACCGGGATTCACCCCAAGAAGACCGCCGGGGCAGACATCCAACTCGGCATTTCGGTGGATCAGGTCGCTGCCGAAGCGATTGGAGACCAAACTCGGTACGCTTCCTTGGAACTCGGGATCGAGCCCGGCCGGTTGGCGGGAAACTGCGATTCCGGCTATAGCTGTGCCTATTCGAACAGCATTTCATGGCGTGGCGAGCAGACGCCCAATCCGCCCGAGATCGATCCGAGCCTCGTCTTCGATCGCATGTTTGGCGATATCGAGGCACCATTGAGCCCGGCACTTCGCGCCCGGCGCGCAGCGCGCCAGCAGAGCGTGCTGGATCACATCCTTGCGGATGCCAATCGGCTGCGCGGTTCGGTAGGACCGACAGACCGGCAGAAGTTGGACGAGTACTTCTCGAGCGTCCGTGACGTGGAGAAGCGAATCTTCAACACAGACCGGCAGGGCGAAGCACCAAAGCCGGAAATGGCGCGCCCGCAGGGCATCCCAGCCGACTACGCCGACCATGCCCGCCTGATGTTTGACCTAATGGCGCTGGCATTTCAAGCCGATTTGACACGCGTCGCAACCTTCATGATGGGTCGCGAAGGCAGCAACCTGACCTATCCTGACATCGGCGTGAAACGGGCCCATCACGGGATGACGCATCACAGGGGCGATCCAGAAAAGATCGAAGACATCACCAAGGTGAACGCCTACCACGTGGAGCAATTCGCGCACTTCGTAGACAAGCTAGCCTCAACCACCGATGGCGGCGGACGATTGCTGGACAACATGCTGGTGGTCTACGGCTCGGGCATAGGAGATGGCAACCGCCACACGCACCACGATCTGCCCGTGCTAGTGGCCGGCTCTGGCAGCGGCACGCTGGCCTCCGGACGCCATGTCCGGTACGCCGACGAGACGCCGATGAACAATCTATACCTGTCCCTCTTGGATCGGGTCGGTGTCCGTCCTGAGGTCTTGGGCGACGGTACCGGCAAGCTGGGCCGCTTGAGCGGTATTTGAGCTAGGGAACCAGAACACCCCGGCCGCACGCAGCTCGGCGGCTGCACAACTTCGCAAGGGTCGCATCCGCATGCCTGCGCCAAGCCGCCCCCAAGTTTCGTCCGCACCCGTCGCTATCGTCACGCTGCAATTGGGCGGGCCGACATCGCCCGAAGAGGTTCAACCATTCCTCGAGAACATGTTCCGGGATCCGGAACTGTTCGACCTGCCGATCCCGGCCCGGGCCCAAGACTGGCTCGCCACGCGGTTTTCAAGACTGAGGGCTAGGCAAGCGCGCCCGCTGTATGCCTCGATCGGAGGACGGTCGCCCATCGGCGAGATCACCGCCCGGCAGGCTGACCTGCTGGAACGGGAATTGAACCGTTCCCTGCGCTGCCGCGTGCTGGTGGCAATGCGCTACGGCACTCCCTCGACGGCAGCCGCCGTCGAAGCGGTACTGGAAGCGAATTGTCAGAGAGTCGTCCTGCTGCCCCTCTACCCGCAGTACTCTGCCGCGACCACAGGGAGTTCTGTGCGTGAATGGGAGCGCTGTGCCGCAAGGCGCGAACTTGACCTGCCCACCGCGATCATCGATTCCTACTCATGCCACCCCACCTACATCGCGGCCATGGCGGAGCGCGTGTCCGAGGCACTGGCAGGGCTTCCGCCGGAGTCCGAGCCACATGTCTTGTTCAGCGCACACGGCTTGCCTCAGAAGTTCATTCGCCAAGGGGATCCGTACCAGCGCCAGATTGAGGACACCGTGCGAGAAGTCGTCCGCGAGTGCGGCCTGAAGACACCCTACACGCTGTGCTACCAGAGCCGCATCGGCCCGCAGCGCTGGCTCAAGCCCAGCCTGACCGAATCCCTGCGCCGGCTTGGCCGAAGCGGCTGCGATGCGGTGCTAGTAGTGCCTGTTTCGTTTGTGTCCGACCATCTCGAGACCCTTTCGGAAATCAATATCGAGGCACGCCGCGAAGCGGAATCTCTAGGCATTCGGCACTTCGCGACGATGACCGGATTGAACGACAGTCCCAAGTTCATTCAGGCCCTTGCAGAGATTGTGCTCAAGGAAATTGGCTGCTGATCACAATTCGGGCCTTAAAATCCATCTGCGACCGAATCAGTGGTTGCACCTACACGGTCACCATCCGCAATGATCAAATACGGCGGGCTGCTTCATGCATATTTTCGACTCATAACACATTTATTTTCAATGCTATATGAGTCTTTCTTGATGCAGAAGGATTCAGTAGTCCGGCATATTTGACGGAAGACTCGTTCGGATCTGTGGGACTAGAATGTCACGTCCCACTGCATTCGAATCTGAACCGCTGACCTGCCGGTGCCGTTTGGCTCGGCCAAACCATAGTGCGCGACATCGAACGTCAGCTTGTTGCTGTGTCCTTCCATGAACCAGTTCACTACGAATGCCGACTCGGTGATCCTGTCATACCGTCGGGCATGGTCCTGGTCGACCGTGGCATAACGCAGGCCTAGCTCCATTTGCTCAGGCACCCAAGGCACCACGCGATGTGGAAAGTAGCCGCCCTGGAATGTAGCTCCGCTCATGCTGGTGATGCCGTGGTAGATCCGGTCGCGGACCTTCTTCCAGTGGATCTCGTGCTGCAGGAACAGGCCGCGGTACTTCAGGACAAAGTCCTCGGCGACCTGCCTCATGGCAAACTGCCCCGGAAGGCCCACCTCGAAGCCGTCTAAACTGCCGCCCCCGCTGCCAGAGTACCGGGTAAAGCAGCTGCGGTTGCTCAACCCCGCAATGGCAATTGCGGCCACGGGTGCTTTGTGGTATTCGAGATCAGATTGGGAGAAACCCGGATCGTCCTTCAGAAAATTCCATTGGTAGCACGCGACCCACATTGGAGCCCCGTCTCGATTGTCCAAGCTTCTAGCGCCACTTGAGCGGAAACCCCGTCAGTTTCCAGTGAAGACGCCTGCGTAGTACTGCGAATCTGCGCGCGTGCCATTCTTCACTCGGCCTAGTACCATAAACCCCTTTTGGCGGTCAGCCGTGAATTGCCGATTTACTCGGTCTCCTCTCTACGTCTGTGAAAGTGATCCACGGTCGCAACCGCACCCGTATGTGCTATCGTATACACATGAGAATGCACATTGTGCTTGAAAGCGAGATCGTCGCAGAGATCGATGAGATCGCTGGCTCTCGCCGCCGCAGCGCGTTCGTGCGGGAGGCAATACTGTCTGCTGTCGACCGACATCGGCGAGCGAGTTCGCTGCGCCAAGCAGCCGGAATCTTCTCTGACAGTGAGCACGACTGGGACGATGACCCTGCGGCGTGGGTGCGCCGGCAGCGCGACGGCGACCCACGACGTGTTGGATGAGACTATGTTTGTGCTCCTAGACTCAACCGTGCTGATCGACTACCTCCGTGCAAGGCCAGCGGTCGAGCGGGTCAACGCGCTATTGGACCGTGGCGACGTGCTCTGCACCTCCCCCATCAACGTCGAGGAGATCATTCGGGGCGTGCGGGAGCAGGAAGTCGCGTCAGTGGAGCGGCTCTTCGATGGCCTCAACATCGTACCCATCGGGCGAGCCGAAGGCAGGCGGGCTGGAGAGTGGCGACGGCAGTTTGCAGCCCGAGGAACCACTCTGTCGCAATCGGACTGTCTCATCGCCGCCGCGGCGCACTCTGTGGCGGCGGTCCTCGCGACTGGGAACCCACGTCACTTTCCCATGGATGGTATCGAGGTGGAGCACTGGCCCGTCGGCGCGTAGGTGCGTGCGGCTTGCTCGCTTGGCTCCCGACGGCCTGAGGTTAGAGCCTGCAGCGTGATGGCCGTCGATCGCATGCGCTTAGACGGATCGGCCAATGGCGACCAAGATACGAGGCGCCAAGTGTATCGGCTGTCGAGCAGCAAGATGCGTGAGCGATTGAGAGGGGGGACACATGACAGAGGGGCAGTTGAGTGAGATGCGGGCGGCGCTCTATGAGGAGATCGACCGCATGACCGAGGACGAACTCGTCGGCTTGAAGGAGTTTATAGCCACGTATCCTGATCGGCTAGGGGCCGTGCTCCGCAACGCCCCGTGAGATGACGAACCGGAAACTGAAGAGGAGCGGCGATCAGTCGCCGAGGCAGAGGAATGGCTCAAGCAGAACGGTGGAATGGGCATTCCTCACGAACAAGTCATGCGGGAACTCGGCCTTGAATGATCTCGATCCCGCATCCGGAGTTGAGTCGGGTTCGAGATCCCATTCCGGCCGCGTCGGGCCGATACCGTAGCTAGCGATACCTGCGCTGCGCATTGCGCGGAGCCCTTGGCACCGGTCGACAGAGCGGGCAAATCGACACCCCCCGATACATTCCGCTGCGCCCGGTCTCGAGGGCTAGGAAGCCATCGCTGTTCAACGCGCGACCTTAGAGTCCTGCCGGCTGGCTGCTAGAGCACGTCGCCAACGCCAGCAACACCGGGAGTCCCTCGTAAGTTCGCCCGAATGCGTGCGGATGCATCGTGGTTGAGTCGAGGGCGCCAGCGGTCAGGCTGCACACTGGCGGCTGGTTGCTTTCGCTCTCCAGCGGCCTATACTCCTGTCACGGCACCTGTCAGCCTCTGATATCGTGCACCAACATGCGCAACTGGAGGCCCCAGATCAAGACTCTGACAGTGCTGATCGGCTCGCTCCTCAGCGGTACATCAAGCCTTTCGAGCCAGCCCACGAACGCGCCAGAGTTCACGTTCGAATTCAATCGCGGGCCCCAGGGATTCACTGCAGGCTTCGCCGACTATCCCCCTGCCCACGCGCCAATCTACGAGTTGACTTCCGACTACCGCACTCTTCCGCCTCCGCTCCAGTCAAGATCCGGCCTCTTCCTCTCCGGAGTTAACCGGAGTGCCGATCTTTTCATGTTTCTCAAGGGCTCCATCAGCGGTCTCCAGCCGGGAGCGGTCTATACGGTCACCGTCAACCTGGAGATCGCCACCAACACGCCGACCGGGTGCGCCGGCGTCGGCGGAGCGCCGGGAGAGAGCGTCTGGATCAAGGCTGGTGTGTCCGCCGCGGAACCGCTCCCGGTCCTCAAAGGCTCCCACCTGCGCATGAATATCGATGTCGGGGTTCAGTCTAATGGCGGCGAGCAGGCCGCGGTGCTTGGCAATGTCGCAAACTCCAGGAGCCGCGAGCAGCCCCGCCATTGGGAACTCAAGTCCTTCGAGGACCGCCCGATGCCAGCCCCGATCGCGATACCTGCCGATGGACGAGTCTGGCTATTGTTCGGCACTGATCCGGGATTCGAGGCGCGGACGGAGATCTATTTCACCAAAGCGTCGGTCACGTTCAGGCCGATGGCAGCCGCGGGGCGCGGACGTTGCACGGAGAACTACGTGACGGCGCGGGCGATCCGCTCGCGGGAGGTGGTCCCCGCCTTCGTGCAGTGCGCGGCAGAATACGCCCAAATGCAGGGCGAAGCGGAAGCCCGACGCGCGTTCAACGAGGACGCGCGCTGGAAGCACGGGCAGATCCACCTCTTCGTGCACGGGCTGGAGCCATCGGGGGACAACACGCTGACGCATGTGTTCCCGCCGGACCCTTCGCAGGAGGGGACGATATCGGAACGGTCGATCGACGAGTTCGGAACCGACTACTCGTTCGAATTGCACCGGCTGCTATCGCTCGTGGACGAAGGCTGGATTTACTATGCGTTCACAAATGCGGAGACGGGCCTGCGGCAGCCGAAGAGTTCCTACGTGAAGGAAATCGAGTGGTTTGGCGGCCGGGCGGCGATCGGGGCGGCGTACTACTCGCCGGACCTACCGGGGACATGCGGGAGAGAGGAGGTCAACGCGTTCGCCCTAAACGAGGCGCCTAGTGACGAGAAGCTACGGGAGTTCGTGCGCTGCGCCGCCCTGGAAGTGGAGGCGTTGGGGTATTTCGCTGGGCCCATGCTGTCGGAGGACCCGCGCTGGAAGCATGGGTCGATCTATGTGTTCGGCATGGACGCGGAGACAGGGGATGTAGAGTTCAGCGGCAGCGAGAGCATGTTCACCTTCTCCGGGCGGATCCCGGAACTGTTCGACGGGCGGGACATGATCAAGGCATCGGCGGAATTTGGGGAGACCTTCTGGTACTACAGCGTCATGAACCCGGAGACGGGGGCTGTCGAGCCCAAGACGGCGTTCGTCAAGCTCGTGCGGGCGCAGGGAGCGCCGCTGTTGCTAGGTGCCGTCTACGAACCAAGCGCTGTTGCGCCGTCGAGATAGTGCATCGGATCGAGATTTTCCGACTAATCGGGTGTGGCCCTCTCTCGGGTACGAGGGTTGAAAGAAACGCACGCCGGAAAGGCCTGCCTACTGCGTGCCAGCGATCTCCACCACAACGTTCCAAAGGATTTCGACATAGTCTTGGTACGGCTTGACGTACAGGTACTCGTTACGGCCATGGATGCCACTCGCAAGATCCCATTCGGGCCGCGCCGGCCCGAAACCGTAGCTGGCGATGCCGGCACTGCGCAATTGTGCGGAGTCCGTGGCGCCAGTCGACATCGTGGGCAGAATCGGCACGCCCGGATACATGCGGCTTAGCACCGCCTCAAAGGCCAAGAAGGCATCGTTGCTCAATGCCGAAGGAGAATGCGACGGGCGAGTTTGGGGATGCGGCACAAGGTCGACCGCCGGTTCGTCCATGATTCCTTTCAACAGGCTGAACAGTCGTTCAGGATCTTCGTCAGGCAGGGCTCTGATGTCTACCGTGGCATGGGCCTCGGACGGGATCACGTTCTTCAGGTAGCCGCCCTGCAGGATCGTGGGAACGATGGAGGTGCGGACCATCGAGTGGTAGACCGGCGACAAATCCCTGAGCTTCTCATAGTCGGCAGCCGTGGGGTTCTCATTGATAACGGCACGAAATACCTCGGCCTTGTCGGGTGAGGAGATTTCGGCCAGCCGGCCGAAATACTCACGGGTCGTCTCATTCAACCGCGGCGGCATCTCATGCTCGGAGAGGCGCGCAACCGCGCGGGCCAGCGCCCCGATCGGGTTGTCCCTGAGCGGAATGGAACCGTGACCGGAAGTGCCGACAGCTTTGAGGTCGATCCGGCGCGGCGTCTTCTCGGCGGTCTGGATCTCGAACCGCGAGTAGCGCAAGTCTCGGTCGAATACCCCCTTCCCTGCCTCGTTAATCGCGAATTCGGCCTCGATCTTGTCACGATGCTCGTCGAGCATGTAGGTGATGCCTAAGACCCCACCAGCTTCCTCGTCGGCTACGCCGAGGAAGATCACGTCGCGGTCCAGTGGTGTCTTCTGACGCCAGAGTTCCAATAGGACATGGAACGATCCAGCCACGACTCCCTTGTCGTCAGACGAGCCGCGGGCGTAGAGGATGCCGTCCTTGACCTCTCCTCCGAACGGATCGAAGGACCACTCGTCGCGCTCCACCGCCACCACATCGAGATGACCGAGCAGAAGTAGCGGGCGCTTGGTGCCATTGCCCTTTGCCCGTGCTACGAGGCTCGCCCGGCCCGGCGCCGACTCGAAAATCTCGGCTGGGATACCCTCGCGGTCCAGTTTCTCCTTCAGATAGCGAGCGGCCAGAATCTCGTTGCCTTCTGGCTGCGCAGTATCAAGCCTTACCAGGTCGACCAGCGTTTCCAATGCTTCGCTCTTGACGGCTGGCCAATCCGGTTCAGCGGCCACCGACGCTGAAACCAGCATGATCGAGGCAAGGAGTGTCCGGTATGACATTGCTTTCAGGTTAGACGCATTTGCTCCCCAAGACTCTTCATTAAGCTCGCGGTTGCCGCTGGCGAATGCTGAGAACGGACCGTCGCTTTGCCGTCGGCCCAGTTCGGACCGTACAAAACGCTGCAACGCTGGTATTCTTGATTCGGAATTCGGCCAAGCCGCGGCTAGTGTCGAACCGCCCTCGGTACCACGAACCCACAATGCAATCCGCCAGCCTACGCCGAACGATTCTCGCCCTGGCAGTGGCGACGCCACTATGCGCACAGCCTGCTCTGGAATCTATGAATCCGCGCGGCGGACAGGTCGGCAGCGCGGTGCGCCTAGAACTCCATGGCAAGCGCCTCGGGCCGACGCCTCGGCTGCACAGCGATGCGGCCTTTGCTGCGACCCCATTGGCGATTCCGGGAGAAGGGGGGCAAGAACCACCGGAGTCTCTTGTTTACTTGCTGGAGGTTGACAGCGAAGCACAGCCCGGAGTCTATCCGTTGAGGATCGAGACCTCCGAAGGAATCTCCAACGCCCTGCTGTTCACGATCGGGGGCTTCCCGCAAGTGCTCGAAGCGGAATCCGATGCAGATGCCGCTGGCGGCGAAGTTTCGAACGACTTCCCCGAAATCGCGCAAGAGGTCACGTTGCCGGTCACCATTGAGGGACGCCTACAGGGCCCGGAACGGGACATTTATCGCGTTCGCGCGACGAAGGGCCAGCGCATCGTGGCCGAAGCCTCGGCCCGCCGAACCGGATCGGCCATCGACCCCAATCTTGAACTGCGTGACAGTGCCGGACTGGTGCGGGCGAGGACCAGCGATTCGCCCGGACTGGGGCTTGACGCTCGCCTAGCCTACGAAATTCCAGAGGACGGCGACTACTTCGTGGTGATCCGGGACGAACGCTTCAGCGCACAGGAGCATGACTTCTATCGCCTGACCATTGGCGAGTACGAGTACGCCGACAGCGTTTTTCCGCTTGGCTGGAGCCGAGACTCCAAGGTGCGGGCGGAGTTTTTCGGCGGCAATCTGCGGCGGCCATTGCAAGCCGAGGTCGACCTCTCCAACGTTCCCGTGAACGCGAGCGAGACATCGGTCCAAGTTCCGGGCACGCCGTCTGTCGTGGCATTCATGCTCAGCGATGACGAGGAAGCCATCGAATCCGGCGCCGCCAAGTCGCTGAGCGACGGCCTGGTCATGAACGGACGGATCTCATCACGAGGCGAGATTGACCGTTACGGTTTGGCCGTGCAGAGCGGAGAGGAGTGGTCCTTCGAACTGCGCTCGGGAGAATTGCCCGGATCCTCGCTCTACGGCGTGCTGACGATTTCGCACGGGGATGAGATCTTGGCCATCGCGGGCAAGGAGGCTGGCGACCCCAACCCATACGTCATCAGCACGACCGGGCAGACCGCCACCTACCCCTTTGTCAATCTCGCCGTTCCGCCCGGAGCGGAGCAGCTTACCGTCGCAGTAGAGGACCTGCTTGGACGCGGCGGCCGGGGATTCAGCTACCGGCTGGTAGCGCGTAAGCAGGGACCGGATTTTCTGCTGACCCTCAACGAGCCGTTCATCAACGTTCCGCGCAACGGCTCCGCCATCGTCACTGTGCAAGCCGAACGGCGCGGCTACTACGGGCCGCTCGAACTGTATGTGGACAACCTACCCGACGACTTGGAGATTTCAGGGGGACATATCGCACCCACGTCTACGCTCAACAACACCCTAGCTCGCTTCGAAACCGGCCTCCTGACCTTGACGGCGAAGCCCGACGCCGAATTGCGGCTGCTCAATCTCGTGGTGCGCGGCCGGGCGACGGCAGACGGCAAGCAGCACCTAGACCGGCGCGCGTCCGGTCCAGGGATTCGCGTCAGCGTCAAGGGCACCGAGCAGGCGGCGGTCACGGCCGCCTGGCTCGGTTTCGACCTGCCGACCCGCATCACGCCCGAACAGCCGGCACAAGTGGCGTTCGTGACCGAGCGGAAGCTGCGGCTCGTCCGCGGCGGCGGCGGTATGCGAGCGAAGTGGCAGTACAAGCCGCGTCGAACGGGCGTGAAGTTGGCCAAGAAGGTGGACATCCCGCGCAACGCCGGCGGTCTGCGCTTGCGGCCCCTCGGTGAAGGTGACGACCCGAACGAGGGCGAGTTCCGAATGTTCACCCATGAGCGCACGTCACTGGGCATGGTCAACTTCAATCTGTCAGCCACGGTCCAAGTCGGCGGGCATAAGCAAACGGTGCTCTCCAAGCCCTTGGAAGTCGACGTGGTCGATGGCTACGGGCTGATGCCGCCGGAAGCCGGACTTTCACTGCAACGAGCGAACGAATCTCTCTGGCAGGGCTCGATTTGGCGCGCGGCGGAATTCCGCCGCGCCGTCACCGTCAGCGCCATCGGCTTGCCCTCCGGCGTCGAGTGCGAGGCGGCCGAGTTACTCGACGCCCAATCTGCCTGGTCGCTGCGGTGCAAGGCGGCCGCCGATGCCCCCGAAGGCGACCACGAGGTCGAGCTGCGGGCCGAATCGATACTCTCGGACGAAGGCACTACGCCCTACGTGGTCGAACCGGTCAAGGCCACAGTGACAATTCGCCGCTGAGCGCAGCGGGCAGCAGCAACCATCGGGGCCTGAGTGGCCGGAACCTGTGGAACAACCTTACCGCTGTGGGCGGACGCGCTTGGTGCCGCGAGCAAGGCGCAACTTGAAGTCTTCCGCTGTAAGTGACGGATTCAAAGAAATTTCCGAATATGAGAACAGTCGGTAGTCCCCCGGGCTCAAATCGTGAATCTTCTGCTGCACCGGCTGCCAAAGCTCAGTTGAGACCCACATCTCAATGTGCTGGTTGTTTAACTCTGCCTGCGGATCCTTCGGTTGCAAGTCAAGATGCACGACGGGCTGGTCGTTGACAGTCGCCGCTCCTACCATCTCGATGTCGTAGTACTGGTCGAGGTAACTGCCAGAAGTGCCAAAGCCCAACAGCAATGCGTTTTCCATCTTGGCCTTGGAATCGCTCACGTCATACTCCTCGACCGTCTTGATCTTGGGTTTGTAGATCTCGACCTTTGCCTGCTTGACCGAAAGGAAGTAGACGTTAGGCTCTTCGAACGAGATCAGCATCGAGGCACCGCCGTCCGCCGCACGACGGACGGCAATCTTGCCGGACTCGACGCTCGTGTCGTCCACCAAAGCCATGTACCGGACCCATTCGAGCTTGGCACGCATGCCCTTCCAGCCTGCAGCGGCCATGTCCATCTCGGCAAGCACCGTTGCCAGGTCCGGCGTGGCGGCCGATATGGGCCCGAAGAAGCCCAAAGCAACGGCCAAGACCGCCACGGCGTGCCTGCCCCAGCGGCAATTGCGGGACGACGAAACCGAGCGCGGCATGCCTTTCAGCCCCTTGGCCGGCGCGCTACTCGCCCGCGGGTTCCGCGAAGACCAAATAAGCCTGGATATTCCCAGCGTCGTCGGTAGCGGGCTCGGTGGAGACAATCCGTAGGGACTCCCCGCTGTGGCTGGCCAAGAGGTGCTGCAAGCGCTCGCTGGCACCCTCCGGATTGGCGCGATCCAACGCGCCTGGATCGATCCAGAACACCCGTGCATCGCTTCCGGCGTGCTCGACCTCCTGAACCACGGGTTCGCTCGGCCGATCATTGAACAGCGCGGGCGGCGTGAGGAAAATGAACGCCAAGATCAGGGCCACGATGATGTCGTACTGCCATGAGCCGCGGGGGAATTCCCAGAACAAGGCCGGGCGCAAACGTGACCAGAACCGGCCCGACATAGTGTCAGTGTATCCTAAACGGTAGGATCGAGGCTTCAGCCCGGCCACTAGAGGACACCACCATGCGGGTGCTACATAGATTCGCAAGACTGTTCGCGGTCGGCACTCTCGGGCCGGCCTTCAACAGCGACGGAGACCCGCTAATCGGCGGGCAGGCGGTGATGGAGGGCGTGATGATGCGCACGCCCCAGTCCTATTGCGTGGCCGTGCGGAAGCCCAACGGCGAGATCACGACCAAGGAAGAGACCGCGACGCGCCTGTCGCAGCGCAGCCGTTTCTGGGCCCTGCCCCTGTTGCGCGGCTGCGGCATCCTGGGCCAGTCGATGACGTTGGGCGTGAAGGCCCTGAACTTTTCGGCCAGCCAAGCGGTCGAAAGCGAGGAGCCGGACGATGGCGCCAAGAGCGACGAGTTGTCCGGCTGGGTGCTGGGCCTCAATATCGCTGTTTCGGTGGGCTTCTTTATCGTGATGTACAAGTTGGTGCCCCTGTTGGCCACCAATCAACTGCAAGAATGGGTGCCGGCCCTCGACAACCAAGTGGGCTTCAGCTTCGCCGAGGGCGGCATTCGCATTGCGATCTTCCTTAGCTTCTTGCTCGCGCTGTCGCAGATGAAGGACATCCGCCGGGTGTTCGAATACCACGGGGCCGAGCACAAGGTCGTCTACAACTACGAGTCCGGCCAAGACCTCACGATCGAGAACGCTCAGCGATTCACGACCTTGCACCCGCGCTGCGGGACTAGCTTCCTCATGGTCGTCATGCTGGTCGCGATCGCGGTTTACGCGTTGGTTCCCTTCGAGGGCTTCGTTGGGCCGTTCATTGCACGGGTCGCACTGTTGCCGTTGATCGCGGGCATAAGCTTTGAGATCATCCGCTACACGGCCAAGCGTCAACGCGGAGTGTTCATGCTAATGGCCCGCCCCGGCCTATGGCTGCAACGCGTCACAACCAAGCAGCCCGACGACAGCCAGGTCGAAGTCGCCATCCACGCCCTCAAGACTGCCTTCGATTTCGAGCGCCGGGCAGGCGGCAATCCGGTTGTAGCGTAGCGGCCCAGGCCGAAGGCAGAGCCGCCAGCGCCTCGGGCGCGGCGGCGGTCGAGAACTGACGGGGAAATGGCTACGGGAGACAGGCGATGAACTGGGTTAGCAGCATCGAAGAGGTCGAAGCGCGCTTCGAGGGACTGTCCGAGAGGCTGGCCGACCCCGCTCTGCTGGCGGACCAGAAAGCTTACCAGCAGTGCGCCAAGCAGCACTCCTCGATCGCCGAGGTGGTGGAGAAGTACCGCTCGTGGAAGAGCGTCGTCTCGCAGATGGACGAGGCGAAGGAACTGCTCAACGAGTCCGATCCCGAGATTGTCGAGATGGCGACCGAAGAGATGCAGAGCCTGCAGCAGAGGCGGGACAAGCTGGCAGCCGAGATCCGCATCCTGCTGCTGCCGGTCGATCCGGCGGACGAGAAAGGGGCGGTGCTGGAGATCCGCGCGGGCACAGGCGGAGACGAAGCCACGCTGTTCGCCGGCGAGATCTTCCGCATGTACAGCAAGTATGCCGAAGTCCGCCGCTGGAGCATTGAGGTCACGTCGCGCAACGACTCGGAGGCCGGTGGGATCAAAGAGCTGATCGCCCTGGTGAAGGGCCAACGCGTCTACTCGCGCCTCAAGTACGAAAGCGGCGTGCATCGCGTGCAGCGCGTGCCCAAAACCGAGTCGCAAGGCCGGGTGCATACCTCGGCGGTGACTGTGGCAGTGCTGCCAGAAGCCGACGAAGTGGACGTGGCAGTGAACGAGACCGAATTGCGGGTCGACACGTATTGCTCGTCCGGCCCCGGGGGACAGTCCGTGAACACGACCTACTCGGCGGTCCGCATCACGCACCTGCCTACCGGTCTGGTGGTGACCTGCCAGGACGAAAAGTCCCAGATCAAGAACCGCAAGAAGGCGATGCAAGTCCTGCGCTCGAGGCTGTACGAGATCGAACGCGAGAAGCAGCACTCCGAGCAGGCCCAGCAGCGGCGGGCGATGGTCCGCAGCGGCGACCGCTCGGAGAAAATCCGCACCTACAACTTCCCGGAGATGCGCATCACCGATCACCGGATCGGCCTGAAGGTCCACCAGCTCACGCAAGTGTTGGACGGCGGTCTCGACGTTCTGATCGAGCCGCTCACAACCGCCCAGCAGGCCGAGGAACTGGCGACACAGGCGGCTTGAGCCAATGGGTCGCTGGTCGGGCAAGCGGGACATGTCGAGGATCGTTCCGCCTCTACTGGCAGCACTGGCGGCCATCGCGCTGTGCGGACCGGCGGCCGCAGCCGAATTGCCCAGCCACGAGTTGGCCGACGGCTTCGTCGCGCTGTTCAACGGTCGGGACTTGACCGGTTGGGACGGCGACCCGGGCCTGTGGGCCGTCGCCGAGGGTGCGATCATTGGCAGCTCGGACGGGCGTCCTCTGAGCGAGAACTCGTTCTTGGTCTCCGAGCGGGAATTCGCCGACTTCGTGCTCAGATTCGAAGTCAAGCTGCGCAATGGCAACAGCGGGATGCAGTTCCGCAGCGAGCGGACGAGGCGTTGGACCGTGCGCGGTTACCAAGCCGATCTCGCCTCCGCCAAGGGCTGGGGCAACCTTCACGGGGAGGGCCTGCCGGGCGGGCTCATTCTCGACGGCTGGCAGCACCGGGCCGAGCACGTTGTGCGAGATGGCTGGAATCAAATCGAGGTTTTCTGCAAGGGCCACCGCCTCCGCATCCGCGTCAACGGCACAGTGACCAACGATGTACTCGATCCGGGGGCATTGAAAGGCGTGCTGGCAATGCAGTTGCATCGGGGCGAGCCGATGCGCGTGGAGTTCCGCAACATCCGCATCCGTGAGCTCGCCGGCGAGTGAGACCCGCCTGTCGCGAACCTAATCAACCAAGTTGTTCAGCGTGTACGCTGCGATGGTTGTCGCGAGCGGTTCTCCGTCAAGCCCGCGGATGCCGGACGGCCGCAAGTCGTAGAGCCAACCCTCTCGCAGGTCGGCAACGCCGAGCGACACGCGCAATCCGTCGGCAGATACCGCCACATCCGACACGGTGACGGGAGTCAGCTCGGTCTTCGGCGAGCCGTAGGTCGAGTGGTAGCGGTAGTAGTAGCGCGTCAGAGAATAGTTGGCCGGGCGACGCGCCGATTCTTCGTCCACGGGCTTGGTGAAGGTCAGGTCGAAACCGCGCTTAGTCAGCTTCATTGCCAAGATGTCGAGCGGCACCCTGCCCTGCCAGACGATGCGCTGGAGCCCCTCCGTCGAGCCCCAAATCCGCGAGGTCTGCGCAACGTACAAGCTGCTGCCGTCGGGCGAGAACGCGAGGCGGTTGTTGGCCATGCGCAAGCCGTTGCCCTCGACGAACAAGAATGCAGCGCCCTGGTACTCGCCTTGCACGCGCTGCAGGTCGACGCGCAAGATGCGCGGATATGTCCACTCGGCCAAGAACAACTGGCCCTTATACGGTCCGAACGCACCTCCCGTCAGATCAAAGGCAGGGCCGGCCGTGGACCCGCCCATCTCGCCTTGCGGGAACAGGATCGCCGGTTTCTTGCGGCGGCGGTCCAGCTCGGCCACCTCCGCCTCGACGGGGTTGACGCCTAAGAATTCCGGATGCCAGTGCAGGGATGCGGGATGCCCGTGGAAGGCACCGTCGGTGACGTGATGCAGGGGAGACGTGCCGACCCAGTCGCCTTGGTTGTCCGCCACGAAGACATCGCCCGACGGGCTGGCAACGATGCCATTGGGCTGGCGGAACCCGCACGAGAATGCACGCACCGATCCGTCACCGGAAATCTGCAGGGCGCAGCCGCGATAGGGTACCGGCGAATAGTGCCCGAATCTGTTCACCTTGCCGTCCTCCGGATCGGCCGCTCTGCGGGGCCTGCGAGTCAGCTCCCCGCGCACTGGCGGGCGCGGATCGGCGTTGCCCGAGGCTAAGCCAAGAGAGACATACAGGTTCCCCTCCCCGTCACGGACCGGGCCGGCAATGAATTCGTGGTAGTTGCCGGACAGCCCCCAACCGTCCGAAACCGTCTCGAACACGTCTGCCGTCCCGTCGAGGTCCGTGTCGGCCACGCGCGTCAGCTCCGGAACCTGCGCGACCAAGAATTCACCCGGCCTCGCGCCCTTGGCGATGCCTAGCGGAGTGTGCAGTCCTTCGGCAAATCGGTGCCAGCGGTTGGAGCGAGGGTCAAAGGAATAGATATAGCCCCTCCGAAAAGCAGCATAGAGCCTGCCATCGTGTCCGAACTCCACGGCCGTCACTTCTGGCGCGACATCGCGTGGGCCGGCTATGGTCTCGACCTTGTATGCGCTGCTGGGGACCTGCGCAAGGCCCGCTGCGACGCAGCCGAACATGGCCCAGGCCAGTGCCGTCCCAATTCCGCAAGTTCTAGTGCGCGACAACGGTGACCTCGAATTGGACATCGACCCCCGTCGGAATCTCGGCCCCTGGCAAGCTAGACTCGATTCGCACGCCTTCGGCCTCCCTGGGCACAAACCACATTGGCTGCGAGACCTCCCCGATCCGGAAGCGCCGAACGATGCCGCTCTCAACGGGGGCGATCAGTTCATAGACGTCCACGCCGTCGAGCTGGTAGTGAAACTCGGGTAGCGAATCCACCAGTCGATACCCTCGAAAACGCCTTTGCGGAATCCGCTCCCGGTCTCCGGTGCGAATCGGCGCAAGCCCTTCGCGAAAGAAGATCTCTCCGACGATCTCGGCTGTCTCCGTCAGGTTGGTTTCGCGGTTCTTCTTGCTGAGCAGGGTCCGAGTCATGTCCACGAAACCCCCGCGCCATACGTAGCGCAGCCTAGATTCGCCGGCATCGAAGCAATACGACACACCGCCAGGCAGCCCGACGGCGATCGCAGCCGGGCTAGCCTCGGGCATGTCCCAGCGGATGACGATCGCCCGATCCACCGGCACCGGTCTGGTTTCTCCGTCCTGCGACATGTCAGCGAGCCGAAACCCGAACGGCGGGGGGGGGTCGGCC
>LXNJ01001027.1_pt1 | contig 17361 bp, 13 predicted proteins | sample 809081 | NCBI WGS metagenome assembly LXNJ01 (sample SAMN04870510, study PRJNA318959) | sponge metagenome | biome: sponge; feature: marine sponge reef; material: water | host: Petrosia ficiformis | place: Greece: Milos, Mediterranean Sea | collected 2013-05-29 | depth 5-7 m
GCGAGCGTGAGCGCGGTCTGCAGCTTGTTGTCGGTGTGGCGGCCGGCGGCGCCGTTGGAGTCGGAGACCGGTTCGGCAAGCAGCGCGAGGAGTTCGGCGGGAATGTCGGATGGGGGGTCATCGCCGCTGTGGGGGTCGGGGGCCGCCTGTCCTGCCGTGCCCGCCTGCTCTTCCGGGGCGGCGAGGAAATACATGACCCGCTCGTGCTGGACGATGATCCGAAAGAGTTCGCGGGACAGCTCATCGACCACTTCGAGGCCCCGCCGCTTGGAGGGACGAAAGTTGAGGAGGGGGTTGCGAAGCGAGAGGTCGAGGACGTCTCGGCGAGACTTCTCAAGTTCAGCAGAGATGGCTGTCCCATCGGGACCCTCGGCCGCGAGGGACTGACCGGACGCGCCGCCGCTCGCCCCCATCGTTACTCGCGGAGTGTTCGTGCTCTGCGTCATGTCTGGTTTCTTGGTTTCGATATCGATTCCCCCGACCGCCCGATCACAGCCGAAGCACATTACAATGGAGGACGAGGGGGCGCACCCGCATAGGACGGTGGCGCCGACTTTTCCCATCCCCAGAGGAAACGCATGCGTACGCTGAAATCCAGGGACGCGAAGCACATCTTCGGTCGATTGATCGGCCGCGCGCGTCCGCTGACGCTCGTCCTGTGTCTTGCGCTCTCTCCCGCGCTCGTCGTTCCCCGGGCTTCGGCGCAGGAGCCGGAGCGAGCGTATGTGTTCGAGGGCAATGTGCGCGACGCGGGTACGGGTCAGCCCCTGGCGGGAGCGCAGGTATCGGTGGTCGGGGGGGAAACCAGGGCGGTGACCCGCGGAGACGGGAGCTTCCACCTGACCGGGTTGGCCGCCGGCGGGTACGTCCTTCGAGCCGAACGCCTGGGATACCGGGGCGCCACCGTGGTGGTAAGCGTGGGGACCGAGCGCGCGCGCCGGGCGGTGGCGGAGTCGGCAGAGGTCGTGATCGAGCTGACACCGTCTCCGATTGCGCTGGACAACCTGGTTGTGACGGCCACGATCAGCGAGCGCGCCGCGGCCGAGGCGCTCCGGCCGGTCAGCGTCATGACGGGCGATGTGCTGCAGCGCCAGATGACGGCGACCGTAGCGGGGACCCTGACGTCCATGCCGGGGCTGGCCGCCCTATCGGGTGGTGTTCTGACCGGCCCCTACCCCACCCCCTCTCGAATCCCCTCCAGCCGCCTCGCCACATCCCGGCTCCGCAGATTGCTCACGTACACCTTGTCGGCGCCGATCGCCCTCAGTCCCCGGATCGACCGCAGGCAGATCTCCTCGGCGGTGGCCCCGCTGTCGAACTCCCGCGTGATCTCGGGGGCCGGCACCGGGAAGTAGCGGCCCAGGTAGTCCAGCGTGCGGGGGTTCGCGCTGTGGTAGTGGAAGACGCCGTAGACGACCGGCAGATCGACGCCCAGCCGCTCCAGCTCCTCCCGGAAGCGCTCCACGCAGCCCAGTGAGTGGTGCGACACTATCTGGGTGAGCACGAAGTCGGCCGTGAAGTCGGAGGCGGCCACGAAACGCGCCTGCTCGATGGGATCCCGATGCGGGTTCGCCCATCCGCCCAGAGGCAGCCCCGGCTGATCGGCGCGCAGGATGCGGCGGAGGTCCTTCCCGTGCGGCACGCACCGCTCGGGCCCGACGGCATGATCCCCTCCGACCACCGCAACGGCCGCCACCCCCAGCGCGGAAGCCCGCCGCGCGAACATGCGGCAGTACTCGAGCGGATGCTTGCAGGTCAGAAAGGGCACCACGGCGCCCAGGTCGGCGCTCCCGCCCAGGTTCGCGGCCAGGTGGGCCAGACTCTCCTCCTCGTGGTCGCCCGCGGCATCGTCGGTGAGGAGGATGAAGGTGTCCTGCCGCGCGAGGCGCTGGACCGCGTGGTGCATGTCGATCCAGACACTCATGCTGCGCGTGGTGCCCATCCCGAGCCGGGGCGGCCGCAGCTCCACCGCGACCAGGGGCTCGGGCTGAACGAGGCGCCGCAGCAGCGGGCCGGGGTCGTGGCCGGCCGCCGACGGCCCCGGCGATCTCACGACGCCGCCCCCACCAGCGGTACCAGCTCCTCCACGTCGACCGGCAGCTCGTCCGTCAGCACCTCGGCGCCGTCCCCGCCAATCAGCACGTCGTCCTCGATCCGGATGCCGGTCCCCTCCAGTTCCGGAACCCGGTCGCAGCTGCCGGGCGCAAAGTACAGCCCGGGCTCGACGGTGAAGACCATGCCGGGCGCGAGCACGACCGGCCCGCCGCCCCCCTCCCGATACGGCCCCGCGTCGTGCGTGTCCAGCCCGAGCCAGTGCGACGTGTTGTGAGGGAAGAACGCCCCGTGGGCGCCGCTCTCCAGCACCTCGTCCGCCGTGCCCTCCACCACCCCCATCCCCACCAGCCCTTCCGCGATCGCGCGGCTGGCCGCCCGGTGCACGTCGTCCAGCGTCCCACCCGGCCGACACGCCGCCAGGGCCGCGCGGTGCCCTCCCCGCACGACCTCGTACGCCTCGCGCCGCGCCCCCGCCAGCCGCCCCGACGCGGGCACGGTGCGCGTGATGTCGGCGGCGTAGCAGTCGAACTCGGCGCCCGCGTCCATCAGCACGAGGTCCCCCGCCCCGATACACGCATCGTTGGCCGTGTAGTGCAGCGTGCACGCGTTCGCGCCCGCGGCCACGATCGACGCGAACGCCGGCCCGTTCGCACCCCGGCTCCGGAACCCCGCCTCCAGCGCGGCCTCCACCTCCCACTCCCCCGCCCCGTCCCGCACGCGCCCCAGCGCCTCGCGGAACGCGGCCACCGAGATCCGCGCCGCCTCGCGCAGCCGCGCGATCTCGGCCGCGTCCTTTTTCACCCGCATCCCGTCCAGGACCGCTCCCGGATCGACCACCATGTACGCGCCCACGCCCTTCCGCCCCCGCCGCGCCCGCCCGGCCCGCAACGCGTCCCGCACCACGTCGTCGCACAGCGCCGACGCGCCCAGGCGGTAGTGGATCCGGTCGCCGTCGGCCAGCAGCTCCGGTCCCCGCTCCCGGAACTCCTTCATCGGGAACACCGCGTCCGCGCCGAAGCGGTCCTTCACCTCTCCCGGGTCCATACGGGGGCCCGTCCAGCGCTCCATCTTCGCATCGCGCTCGGGCACGAAGAGCACGAAACGACGCCGCGCGCCATGACCTCTCAGCACGGCGACGCTGCCCCCTTCCCCCCACCCCGTGAGATAGAGCAGCTCCGAGTCGGGGCGGTAGCGGTACTCGGAATCGCCGCTCTTGTACCTCACATCCGAAGCGGGCAGAAGCATGGACCCGTTCGCCATGCGCGAGAGCGCGGTCTTGCGGCGCTCGGAGTATGGAAGCGGCGGAAGGCCGGTCAACGGCGTCCGGACTCCGCTCCGGCGCGTCTCAGGGGCGGATTCCGGATCAGGAAGTGCTCGAACCAGCTCCGGATGCGCTCCAGGCGGTCCACGAGCAGCCACGGCTCACCGGTCCGCGACAGGCCGTGCGACGACCGCGGGTAGCGGACCAGTTCCACGGGCACGCCCAGCTTCATCAGCGACATGAACCACTGCTCGCCATCGCCGATCGGGGTGCGGTAGTCCTGCTCGCTGTGGATGATGAGCGTCGGCGCGGTGACGTTTTCCACGTACGAGATGGGCGACAGCCGTCGGTAGAGGTCGCGTTGCTCCCAGGGGGGGCCGTAGAACTCGTACTCGGTCAGTCCCTGCGCGTCGGAGGTGCCCCACCAGCTCTCCCAGTTGGTGATCGAGCGGGACGTCACGGCGGCGTGGAAGCGTTCCGTGGTGGCGGTGAGCCAGTTCGTCATGAAGCCGCCGTAGCTGCCCCCCGACACGCCAAGCCGGTTGGCGTCGATCTCGGGATAGGCCGCGAGCGCCGTCTCGACCCCGGCCAGGTAGTCCTCGCGGTCCACGATGCCCCACTCGCCGCGCGTCGCGTACTGGAAGTCGTGCCCGTAGCCGGACGAGCCCCTCGGGTTGGTGTAGAGGACGAAGAATCCGGCGGCGGACAGGACGTGGAAGGTGGGGAAGAACGTGTTTCCGTAGGCCGAATGCGGTCCGCCGTGGATCTTGAGCACCATGGGGAACGAGCCGCCCTGGCGGAAGTTGAGGGGCCTGACCATCCAGCCCTGGACCACGGTCCCGTCCTCGGCCGTCCAGGTCAGTTCCTCGGCGGGCATCAGCGTCACGTCGGACAGCCAGCCGTCGTTGAAGCCGGTGACCTTCTGCTCGCTCGAGCCGTCGCCGGGGCCGACGTAGAGTTCGGTCGGCGTGACCGGGTCGGTTGCCGTGAAGGCCATGACGTCGCCCGCGTCGGAGAACGAGAAGGAGGAAAGCCGGCGGGCGCCGCGGGTGACCTGCTGGACACGGTCCGCCGTCGGGGGTCCGGCAGCGGGGCCCACGGACGCCCGGAAGAGGTGGCTGTCCCCGGCCACCCCGGCGGAGAAGAGGACGCTGGCGCCGTCGGCCGACCACATGGGGGCGCCGGGCCGGAGGTCCCAGTCGGCGGTCAGGTTGGCGGGCTCGCCCCGGAAGCTTCCGTCGGGACCGATCTCGGCGACCAGCAGGTCCGACTGGCTCCCGCGGGCGGGGGACGACAGGAAGGCCATGCGGCGGCCGTCGGGGGAGATCGCCGGCGCGCTTTCCGTGCCGGGGTTGGAGGTGAGGCGCCGGACGGTGCCCACGTTGATGTCCACCGCCCAGATGTCGCCCGTGTTCTCGCTGTCGAGTTCGTCGTCCTGGCGCTCGTCGCCGGTGAAGAAGATGACCCGTCCGTCCTCGGACCAGACCGGGTTGCCCACGTCGAAGGCGACCTGCGTGAGCTGGGTGGGTGTGCCGCCACCCGCGCCGACGACCATGAGCTGGCGCTTCTCGCGCGTCAGGTAGTGCGGCTGGAACGCGAGTCGGCCGTCCTGCTTGTAGCGCATGGAGGTCACCACCCGGCCGTCGAAGCGGGTGGCGTCGAGGGTGCGGGAGACCGCGTCGGGCGCGATCCAGCCCTCGCGCTCGGGCGGCGAGGCGTCGGCGTCGCCGGGTGTCTCCCGTTCGGGCGCCTTCACGTACGCGATGGACGCGCCGTCCGGAGACCACACGGGCGCCCCGTCGACGCCCTCGATGTGGAAGGCCTCGCCCCCGGGGCCCCGGACCCTCACGAACCAGATCGGGTTGGGGTCGTCTCCGCGCGATGACGAGAACGACAGGAGCGAGCCGTCGGGCGACCAGCGGGGCCCGCTCGACTCCTCGTTGGAGCTGGTGACCGGGAAGGCGTTGCCGTCGGCGCGCCCGCCGGACAGGGGCTGCACCCAGATCTCGCGGTGGCGCCGATTCTCGTCCTCGACAACCGTGGTCACGGTAAAGGCCACGTTCGCGCCGTCGGGCGAGACCGCGACGTCGCCGACGACGACCAGATCGTAGTAGTGCTCGGGCGCATACCCGCGGGTCTGTCCCGCCAGGTCGCCGACCCCCAGGAGGGCGGCTGCGACCACGGCGGCAGATGCGCCGAGGCCGAAACGACTGTTGCAAGGTGCCATTGCTGACTCCCATCCTGCACGGAATGTTGGCAAGCCAAGGTAAGCCGCGACCGGGATGCGGCTCAAGGGAGGCCGGTGTCATGCCGCGGGCGTTCCGGCGTATTACCTTGTAGCGAGTATCAACGCTGGAGAATGCCCGTGCCGCGCCCGCCGTTTCCGATGGTTCGTCGTCTCACCTTCGCCATTCTGCTGCTCGGTGGCATCGTCGCGCCCGCCACCGGACAGGTCGTCCGTGGCCGGCTCGTGGACTCCGCCGACGACGCGGCGGTGGGCGGCGCGATGATCAGCCTGCTCGATCGGGACGACAACCAGCTCTCCCGGGTGCTGACCCGCGACTCCGGGCTGTTCGAGGTGAGCACGCCCGCCCCGGGGCGATTCCGGCTGCGGGCCGACCGGATCGGGTACGCGACCACCTACTCGGACTTCTTCGACCTTGCGGCCGGCGATACGGTCACCATCCGGATGGCCTCGGCGGTGGCGGCGGTCTCGCTCGCGGGCATCGAGGCCGAAGCCGATCGGCGCTGCCGGGTCCGCCCCGAGGACGGTCTCGCGGTCACGCGGGTGTGGGACGAGGCCCGCAAGGCGCTGGACGCCGCGGCGTTCACGCAGGAGCGGGGCTACTACCGCTACGAGATGATGGGAATCCTCCGCCAGCTGGGACCGGAAGGCCGGCAGGTCGTCTCGGAGGACCGGAACTACGAGCGCGCGTACCGGCAGTACCCGTTCGTCTCCCTCTCGGCGGACAGTCTGATCGCGGAAGGGTTTGCGAAGATCGCGTCTAACGAGTCCGTGTACTGGGCTCCCGATGCGGGGGTGCTTCTCTCCGACGCGTTCCTCGACACCCACTGCTTCCGCCTCAGGACGGACGGAAGGGAGCCGGGGCTGGTCGGCCTGGAGTTCGAACCGGTCCCCGGCCGCAGGATCGAGGAGATTCGGGGCACGCTGTGGATCGACGCCGAGAACTCGGAGTTGAGGCGGATCGACTACCTCTACCAGAACCTCCAGCTCCCGGCCGGACTCGATCGCGCGAACCCGGGGGGGACCGTCGAGTTCGAGGCGCTGCCCAACGGCACCTGGATCGTGAGCTCGTGGCGGATCCGCATGCCGCGCGGCAAGGTCGAGGTCAGTCCGTTCGATGGCAGGGTCGTGACCGTGCTCGAGGGGATCACGGAACAGGGCGGCGATGTTCTGAGGGTCCACGGCAGTGAAGGGACGGTCATGGAGGCGGATCTGGGTGGACGGATCGCGGGCGTGGTGTTCGACAGCCTCCGTACCGGACTCCCCGGGGCCGTCGTCTTCATCGAGGGGACGACGATCGAAACCACGACCGACCGCGAAGGCCGCTTCGAACTCAACCAGCTGGAGCCCGGCGTGTATTCGGTCAATTTCACCCACCGCTACCTGTCGCGGTTCTCCTATCTCCCCGAACCCTGGGAGGTGGAGGTGGTGGACGGCGCGGAGACTCCGGCGCAGGTGAACTTCGCGGCCCCGCGGGTCGGCCGGGTTCTGGACCGGCTCTGTGCCGACGTCGAACCCCCGGACGAGTCGACCACGCTGCCCGGCGGACAGGTGCTGCGCAGCCACGCCATCCTGATCGGCCGCGTGACGAACGACGGCGGCGATCCCGTTTCGGACGCGACCGTGCGCGTCCTGTTCCGCGAGTACGACATCTCCGCGTTCCAGGGGGCGTCCGTCGTTGACCGGCGGCTGCGGGCAGGGCGTGCCGGCGTCGCGGTCACCACCGATGCCGCGGGGTATTACCGTGCGTGCTGGGTGCCCGTGGATACCAGCCTGCGCGTGGCGGTTCTCGAGCCCGGCGAAAAGCTCGATCCCGACGCGCTGGAAGTCGCCTATTCGCCGTCCGAATTCGTGGCCTCGAGGGAAGAGGAGGTCATGATTCCCTCCGCACAGCGCTTCGCCACCCTCAACCTGCGGGTTGAATCGAAGCCGCGCTGAACGGTAGCTTCCCCGCGACGTCTTTCGACCCCGCCGTCCGCCGGCGGCCGGATTTCACGGCTCCCCTTGACCGATTGTCGACCAGCGTGACCAAACGAACCCCTCAGGCCCTGGCGATTGCGGTGCTCGGCGCGGCAACGCTCCTGCCCGCTCTGCCGGCCGCGGCCCAGACCGAGGCGGCGGACACCGTCGAACTCTCGCCCATTGTCGTCTCCGTCCTGCGGTCGCCCGTGCGTCTCGACAGGCTTCCGTTCTCGGCTTCGATCATCGCGGGTCCCGATCTCGCACAGGGCAATGCCGGGCTGTCGCTGGAGGAAGCGCTGCACGCGCTCCCGGGCGTGCGCGTGCAAAACCGGTACAACGCGGCGGTTGGCGAACGGATCTCGATCCGCGGATTCGGCGCCCGCTCGCAGTTCGGCGTGCGCGGGATCAAGATCCTGGTGGACGGGATTCCCGCGACGCTTCCCGACGGCCAGAGCACGCTCGATCACCTGGACATCGGGTCCCTCGGCCGCGTGGAGGCGCTGCGCGGCCCGGCGGCGGCCCTGTACGGCAACGGCGCGGGCGGGGTCCTCCTGTTCAGCAGCGCGGAACCGTACGCGGGACGCTACCGCCAGGAGGCCACCTTCGTGACCGGGTCGGACGGGCTGCTGCGGATACAGGCCACCGGATCGGGTACGGCGGGTGCGCTCGGCTTCCGCGCCAGCGTCGCGCGGTCCAGCTTCGACGGCTTTCGGGACAACCTCTCGGAATCCGGCGAGGACCCGTACAGCCAGTCCGACCGCACCACCCTCAACGCGGCGTTCACCACGGCGGTCGGCGGCGGCACGCTGGCCGTGCAGGTGAACGGCCTCGATCTCGACGCGCTCAACGCGGGGTCTCTCCCGGCGAACCTGTTCGACGAGGGGAGCAACCAGGCGTGGGGGTTCAACGTGGCCCGCCGCACCCGCAAGTACGTCCGCCAGGGTCAGGCCGGCGCCAGCTGGACGGGTGGCGTCGGGAGCATGGAGGGCGCGTTCTCGGCCTACGGCGTGAGGCGCGAACTGGACAATCCCATCCCCACGCGCGTACTCGCTCTGAACCGGAACGGCGGGGGCGTGCGCGTTGCGCTGGGGCGGCAGTGGGACTCGCAGGCGGGCCGGGGCCGGCTCGACTTCGGAGTGGAGGGCGAGCTTCAGAGCGACGATCGCCAGAACTTCGTCAACGACGGTGGCGAAGCCGGTGCCCTGGTGCTCGACCAGGATGAGCGGGTCCGCGCGGCGGCGCTCTTCGGTCAGCTCCGCGTGCCCGTTGCCGGGCGGCTGAGTGTCATGGGGGCGGTGCGATTCGACCACTTCAACTTCAGCGCAGACGATGGCCTGGTCGCGGCGGACGACCCCGACGACTCGGGCTCGCGCACGATGAGCGGGCTGAATCCGTCCCTGGGCCTACACGTCGACCTGGGGGACCACGGCCTGTTCGCCTCGCTGGCCCGCTCCTTCGAGACGCCTACGACCACCGAACTCGCCAATCAGCCCGACCGCGCGGGCGGCTTCAACCCGGGCCTGGAACCCCAGAGCGGGTGGACGGCCGAAGGAGGGATCCGCGGCGTGCTGGGCAGTCGCTCCGCGTACGACCTCACCGCATTCGCGTCGAACCTGTCCAACCAGCTTGTGCCGTTCGAGGTCCCGGCCGCCCCGGGGCGCCGATTCTACCGCAATGCGGGCGGGTCCACCGTGCGCGGTTTCGAGGCGTCGGCGCGGGCGGTGCTGTCGCCGGTCCTGACCACCCGCATCGCCTACGGCTACGTCAGCGCCCGGTTCACCGAGTTCTCCGTGGGGGAGGACACCTTCGACGGCAACCGCGTTCCCGGGATCGCGCCCCATCGCCTGGAGGCGAGCCTCAGGGCGGGTCGCGGGGCCTGGTTCGGCGAACTGCGCGTGGAGAGGCGCGGCGAGGTGCCCGTAAACGACGCCAACGACGCCAGCGCCCAGGGCTACACGCTGGTCGAGCTGCGTGGCGGGGCTTCCGGAATCCGGGCGGGGAACGTGCGGGTGTCGCCCTTCGCGGCGCTCACGAATCTTACCAACGTGCGCTACGCGTCCTCGGTGGTGGTCAACGCCTTCGGGGGACGGTTTTTCGAGCCTGGACCCGACCGTGGCGGCTACCTGGGGATATCGCTCGCCTGGGACCGGGACCGCTGACGTTTTGGGTGCCGAGCCCGCCATGACCCCACGGCCGCACCTCCTCCCGGCGGCCCTCCCCGCGCTGTGGCTTTCCTGCCTCCTGACCGTCGCCACCGCCGCCCCGCTCGCCGCCCAATACCGCTTCGGCGTGTCGCTGTTCGGCGCGAGCATGGCGGCGCTGGTCGGGGAATACCGCTGGGGCAACCGGGGAGTGGAGGTCCAGGCGGGGACATGGCGGTTTCGAGACCTCAGCCTGTCGGTCACGGCCAAGCAGTACCTGGGGTCGCGTTCGCTCGAGCCCTTCGTGGGCGTGGGCCTGTGGGGAATCGTGGCGCGGGAGGACGGAGGCACCGGAGCCGGCCTTGTCGCGCGGATTCCCGTGGGCGTGGGCTGGGACTTCGGATCGCGCCACAACGCGGCCTTCACGATCCACCTGAATCGCGCCCTGGCGGTCAGGCGGCCCGGCGCCGAGCAAGTCCCCCCACTTCGCACGAGCCTGGTCCCGCTGCCGGAATTCAGCTACCGCTGGAAGCAGTCCAACGGACCCGAAGAGTCCAACTGAACGGCGTCACCCCACCGGCTCCATCCCGACGTACTTGAGCCCGCTGCCGGTGTTGAAGAGCACCACTTCATCGCTTTCGCGGATCAGCTCCATCTCGAGCAGTCGCGGCACCGCTGCAGCCGTCGCCCCGCCTTCCGGCGCTCCGAAGATCCCCGTCGCGGCTCCCATGGTGTCCACCCACTCCGCCATCGCATGGTCGGTGACCGCCACCGCCCCGCCCCCCGACTCCCGTAGCGCGCGCAGGATGAGGAAGTCTCCCACGGCCCCCGGGACCCTCAGCCCCGCCGCGAAGGTGGCCGCGTCCTCCCACACGCCCGCGTCGTCCCACCCCTCCTCCCACGCCCGCACCATCGGAGCGCACCCGGTCGCCTGCACGGTGAACATGCGCGGCCTCTCGGCGCCGATCCATCCGAGCGCCTCCATCTCGGCGAAGGCCTTCCACATGCCGATCAGCCCGGTGCCACCGCCCGTCGGGTAGACGATCGCGTCGGGCAGGCGGCCCCCCAGCTGCTCGAACAGTTCGTAGCCCATCGTCTTCTTGCCTTCCACACGGTACGGCTCCTTCAGGGTGGACAGATCCCACCACCCGTCCTCTTCGCACCGCTGGCGCACGACCTTGCCGCAGTCGCTGATCAGGCCGTCCAGGAGGTCCAGGTCCGCACCGAGCGCCCGGATCTCGGCCAGGATGGGGGCCGGCGTGTCGGTGGGGACGACCACGTGGACCGGCAGTCCGGCGGCCGCGCCATACGCCGCTGCCGACCCGGCCGCATTGCCCGCCGACGGGATCGCGAGCTCTCGGGCCCCCAGTTCCAGCGCACGCGACACCGCCATGCACAGTCCCCGGTCCTTGAACGAGCCGGTCGGGTTCTGCCCCTCGTCCTTGATCCACATGCGGCGCACGCCCACGCGGCCCGCCAGGCGCGATGACTCCAGCAGCGGCGTGAACCCTTCCCCGAGGCTGACCTGGCAGGCGCGGTCCCGTACCGGCAGGACCTCTTCATACCGCCAGAGCGTGGGTGCTCTCGCCGCGACGGCTTCGGGGGTGAAGCGGTCCCGGATTGCGTCGAGGTCGTAGCGGGTGAAGAGCGGCTTGCCCGCAGGAGAGAGGCCCCACAGGACCTCGGAATCGAAGGTGGCGCCCGTGGCCGTGCATTCGAGATGCGTGGCGCCGGGAAGCGCTGGGATGGAATCGTTCATCGTGTCGTCGGGAAAGTGGAGGGGTCGGCGTCCGCGGAGCCCTGAGGCCGCGGCCGGACAGGGGTAAAAGCTGGCATGCAAGGCACTCATGTGGAACCTTTGTCGGGTGCAACCCTTATCCCGGGTGAACGCATCTCAATCCCCGACAGACGGTAACCCCGGCTCACAATCGGATCCGGACACATCGAAGCCCAACTGATACGACGAGCGTGTGAAGGAGACGGACAGGCCGTCCGGGCGCTCTACGACCGGTATTCACCCCGGGTGTACGCGGTCGTGCGACGCATTGCCGGTGACGACGACCTGGCGCAAGACTACGCCCAGGAGACGTGGATTCGGGCCCTGCGCGCCCTGCCTTCCTTCCGCGGTGAAGCCCGGTTTTCGACCTGGCTCCACCGGATCGCGGTGAATACCGCATTGCAGGCGGTCAGGAAGGCCAAGACGAGAAGGATGCGCGAAGTGCCGCTGCCCGATGTCGTCGCCGTGGGTCCGCAGGTCGGCGACGTCCTCCTGGAGCAGAAGCTGGAGGAAGCCATGGACAAGCTGCCGGAGGGTATGAGAAAAGTGTTGATCCTGCACGACGTGGAGGGCTACACACACGAGGAAATCGGTACCGCCCTGGGGGTGACCTCGGGCACGTCGAAGTCACAGTTGTTCAAGGCGCGAGCAAAGATGAGGCGCATGCTGCGAGGTTTCGAAACACAACCGAAGGAAGTGGAAGCATGGAGCGTTTGAGTCTCGAACAGTTGGCGCGGCTGGTTGACGAACGGCCGACACCCGAAGAAAGAGCAATGCTTGATGCAGACCCCGGCCTGCGACGTGAACTGGACGCGTTGCGGGCCCAGCGGGGAGCGCTGAGGGATCTGCCTGCCATGCTGCCGCCCCCGGACAGTTGGCCGGAACTCGAAGAAAAGCTGGTGACCGAGGGCCTCATCCGTGGCCCGCGGGGGGGTCCCGCGTTTTGGCGGAAGTGGACGCGGATTGCCGCCGGGCTGGTGCTGTTTACCGGGGGAACCGCGTTCGGCTGGGCCGCGGGCGGCGCTCCCGCCGGGCCCTCGGACGGCCTCGCCGCGGGTTCGGAGGCGGTGGGGACCGAAACGGTGTCCTTCGCTTCCCTCGAAGAGGCCATGCTTGCCGTGCAGGAAGCCGAGCAGGACTGGGCCACCGCGTTCGCCGAGTTCCGCCGGTTGCTGGGCACGCAGAGCGAGCGGGAATTGCCGGCGGATCCGGCCGTGAGGCTCGCCGCCATCGACGCGCTCCTCGCCGCGAGCAGGGCGGCGGTGGAGGAATCGCCGGCGGACCAGTTCTTCAACGGGCTGGTGGTGAGCACGCTCGCGGAGAGACAGCAAACCCTCCGACAGATCAGCCAGGCGAACTGGCATTGAGTGTGATGAGATTCGGTTCCCTTCTCGTCGTCGGCGCCCTGTCGGCCGGTCTGCCCACTGCGGCGGCGCCGCAGGACTCGCTCCCGGTGGCGGGGGGAGATGGCTGGCTGGGCATTCGCCTGGACGTGAGCGTGACCGCGATGCCCTACGCGGACAGCGCCCACTTCGAGATCGTGATCACCGACGTGTATGGCTCCGGTCCCGCCGACCTGGGCGGTGTCGTTCCAGGAGACCGGGTTGTTGCGGTCAACGGGAGCCAGCTTGCCGACTGGGAAGCGTGGTTGCATGCCGTGGGCAGCCTGGGGGCCGGGCAGACCCTCCACCTCACGGTGCAGCGGGGCGCCGACGAACACGACGTGGTGATCGTCGCTGGAAGTCGTCCCGCGACACTGCAACCTGCAATCGCCATGGAACGCTTCTTCGACGCCCAGGATCGGATGAGCCGGCATATCGACTCGCTGTTCCAGGTGGTCGTCGACTGGGGAAACGTCGCCGAAGGCATGCTCTCTGCCGAGCAGCGTCTGTGGGAAGCCACGCGAGCGCTGATCGACGAGGCGAGGGCGGGAATGGATGTCGGCGAAGGCGAGCAGCGTCTCCGGGATCCGATGGAACCCCCGGCCGCGGGCGGTGGTGGGGGACCCGGAGCACGCCGGATCGAAGTGGTTGAATCCACTCGGCCAAACCTGCTTGCGCCGTTCATTCTCAGCACGCCGGTGGTCCTCGGCGGCGCGTTCGTCCGCGACCTGACCACCGACATGGGGGAACAGTATTTCGGGGTCGAGTCGGGCGTACTCGTCACGAATGTGATGGCGTTCAGTCCCGCCGCCGGCGCCGGCCTTCAGGCGGGCGATGTGATCACGGCCGTGGGCAGCGAGACGGCGGGCACGGTGCTGGAGCTGCGCGCCCTGCTGACGCAGGCTTTCTTCCCCGTCGAGCTGACGGTCGTCCGTGAGGGGAATCGCCTGGTTTTCGCCTACCCGCGCTAGCTGGCGGCTATTCGTACCGCAGGGCGTCGATGGGATCGAGCGTCGAGGCCCGCCGGGCTGGCCAGATTCCGAAAAAGAGGCCGATCGCCGCGGAGAACCCCAGGGCCACCACAACGGCCTCCGCCGCCACGGCCGTCTCGGCCTGGAACATCTGCGAGATCAGCCTGGCGCCCCCCATGCCACCCGCCACACCGAGCATGCCGCCAAAGACGCACAGCACAAGCGCCTCGATCAGGAACTGAAAGAGAATCGTCTTGCGCGTCGCACCGAGCGCCTTGCGCACGCCGATCTCACGGGTTCGTTCGGTCACGCTCACCAGCATGATGTTCATGATCCCGATCCCGCCGACCAACAGGCTCACACCGGCGATTCCCGCCAGCAGCATGGTAAACGTCTGGGTGGTTTCGTTGAAGGTCTCGAGGAACTCGGACGATTGCTGGATGCTGAAGTCCGCCTCCTCGGTCGGAAGGATGCGGTGCTCGCGCCGGATGACCCGGTCGATATCCGCCCAGGCGGGGTCCAGCTCTTCGGGAGACGGAGCCGCAACGTAGATCGAGCGCAGCCGGTCCCGCCCGCCCATCACGCGGTACATCGCGGTCGACAGGGGAATGTAGATCTGGTCGTCCGGCTGCATCCACATCGCCCCGCCCTTCTCCTCGAGAACACCGACCACCTCGAAGCGAATGCCCTTGATCTGAATCGTGCGGCCCACCAGGAGGCCCGGAGGGGTTCCCAGATCCTCCGGAACATTCGCACCGAGGACCGCAACGCGCCGCCGGCCCTGCACCTCGCCCTCGTCGAAGAAACGCCCGTACGCGACTTCGTGGCTGTGCAGCGGGAAGAACGAGGGCCAGGTTCCCACCACCGAGTTTGACGAATTCCAGCGCAGGTAGGACACCTGGAGGCGAGACTCGATTTCGGGCGCGATCTCGTACTGGTCGCCCACCTGGTCACGCAGCGCGACGGCGTCGTCCTCCTCGAGCCGGCGGCTCCCGCTCGCCACGCCCCGGAAGAACCCCTGGCCGGGCCGCACCGTGAGGATGTTCGTCCCCATGTTCTCGATCTGCTGCTGGACCTGGCGCTGTGCGCCTTCACCAAGCGCGACCATGGTAATCACCGCGGCCGTACCGATGACGATTCCGAGCGTCGTGAGTCCCGAGCGCAGCGCGTTGGCGCGGATCGAGGCGAACGCGACGATGATCGTTTCCTTGATGACGAACATTAGTGGCTATCCTCCAAAGGGACGCATGCGGCCGCGCATGCGGTCCATGCGCTCCTGCTGCTGAGCCTGGAGCTGGGCGGCGCCGATCAGAGCGGTCTCCTCGCCTTCCTGCAGTCCGGCGAGGATTTCGACGTAGTCGTAGTCGCCGATTCCCATCACCACGGGCCGCGGGGTGATGTTTCCGAGTTCGTCCACCACGAACACGACTGCGGGACGAAACGAGGGGTCTCCCATGCTTCCGCCCATTGCTCCCATCATGCCCGGACCGAAGCCCCGGTTGCCCCCCGGGCCCGCGCCCTGACCGCGCTGCCAGCCCGCGCCGGGCCCCGCGCCGCGGGCTCCCCGGGCGGTCTCCGCCCCGTCGGCGTTGTCGGCGGCGGCGGCGGGCGCTTGCGCAGCCTCCTCCGTCCCGGCCTCCTCCTCTGCCCCCGCCCCGCCCGCGCGCCAACCCTCGCGCATGGCGGCGGCCAGCACACGGGCGGAATCGGGCGTGATTTCACCGGACTCGATCCGCTGGCGGATATTCGCCATTTCAGTGGCCGCCGATCCACCACCCATTCGGGGACGCTCCGAACCGGCGCGCTCGCCCATGTCCGTATCGACCCCTGTCCGGCCCGCCGCCTGGGCCATCAAGTCGCGCCAGACGGCGTTGTCGAGGGCGACGGTCTGCGGATCGAGACCCAGCACCTCGGCCGCCGGTGCGACTTCGTAGGGCTCGACCACGGCGCTGTTCGGCACCGTGAGGGTCTGCAGGCGCTCGTCGACCAGGATTTCCACCTCGGCGTTCATGCCCGGCTTGAGGAGGCCCGCGCGATTGTCCAGCAAAACGATGACGGGGAACATGGTCACGTTCTGATTGACCACGGCCTGGGGCTCGATCTTCTCGATTTCCCCCTGAAAGGTCCGGTCCGGGAAGGCCTCGACCCGCACGGTGGCGACCATGCCCGACGTCAGCTGTCCCATGTCGGTCTCGTCGACCAGGGTGCGCACGCGCATGTCATCCAGGTTGGCCATCATGAAGAGCGTGGTGCCACCCGACACGTTCTGGGTGGCGGACTGAATCACCTGCCCGGCCTCGACGAGCTTCTCCAGGATCGTCCCGGCCATGGGCGCCCTGATGGTCACGTCCGTCCGGCGCAGCGTGGCCAGCTCCAGATTCGTGGTCGCGCGCACCAGCGACGACTGGGCATTGGCGTACTCCAGCTGCTTGGCCTCGTACTCCTGCGCCGTGATCACCTCGACCTTCAGCAGGGTGTCGCTGCGTTCAAGCTGGCGCTGGGCGATGTTCATGCGCTCGCGCGCCACGGCGAGATCCGCCGCGGCCTGCTCGTAGGCGTTGTCGACGTCACGGGGGTCGACCTGGGCCAGGAGGGTTCCCGGCTCGACCTCGTCTCCCGAGTCGACATGCAGTTGGAGGATCTCGCCGGACGCCTTGGACTTCACTTCGACCTTCAGCACCGGCTCCAGTTCACCCGTAGCCTCGGCGGTGATCCGAAGGTCGCGGACCTCGGCCGCGGCGGACTGGACACTGAGCACCGCTTCCTCGGGTGCGGCTTCACACCCGGAAACGGCCAGCCCGCCCAGGAGGGTTGCGGCAATCACGCCTGATCCTTGCAGTCGCATCAACTCATCATCCCTTCGTTGAAAAAATCGCGCTCCACCAGCCCGTCCGTCAGATGAATCTGGCGTGACGACGCCGCGGCAATGTCGGATTCGTGCGTCACCAGCAGAATCGTCTGACCCGCCCTGTTCAATTCCACGAGGATCTGCACAATCTCGCGGGACGTCTCCGAGTCCAGGTTCCCGGTCGGCTCGTCGGCCAGAAGCAGCGCCGGATCGTTGACGAGAGCCCGGGCGATGGCCACGCGCTGACGCTGTCCCCCGGAGAGCTCGGGCGGCTTGTGGTGCATCCGGTCGCCCAGGCCCACGCGTTCGAGTTTCTCCTCGGCAAGCTTCCGGCGCACCTTCGCAGGTACTCCGGCGTAGATCAGCGGGAGCTCCACGTTGTGCAGCGACGTGGCCCGCGGCAGAAGGTTGAAGGTCTGGAAGACGAAGCCGATGTCGCGATTGCGCACGCGCGCCAGCTGGTCGTCCGACAGCTCCGACACCTCTCGCCCGTTCAGCCAGTAGCGGCCGTCGGTCGGCGTGTCCAGGCAACCGATCAGGTTCATGAAGGTGGACTTGCCGCTTCCCGACGGACCCATGATCGCCACGAATTCGCCCCGGCTGACGTTAAGATCCACCCCCCGCACCGCCCGCACGGTCTCGGCTCCGAGCACATAGTACTTGCGCAGCCCCTCCGTGCGAATAATCACCCCGTTTGCCCCGGCACCATTCCCATACCC
>LXNJ01001029.1_pt1 | contig 17353 bp, 21 predicted proteins | sample 809081 | NCBI WGS metagenome assembly LXNJ01 (sample SAMN04870510, study PRJNA318959) | sponge metagenome | biome: sponge; feature: marine sponge reef; material: water | host: Petrosia ficiformis | place: Greece: Milos, Mediterranean Sea | collected 2013-05-29 | depth 5-7 m
AACGGCACCGCCGGCGTCGCCGCGGCCACGGCGGTGGGGCAGTTGATCGCCGAACGGGCCACGGCGGCGGGGATCGAGACGGTGGCGTTCGACCGCTCGGGCTACAAGTACCACGGCCGGGTGAAGGCGCTTGCCGAGGCGGCGCGCGCCGGCGGACTGAAATTCTGATTGGATTGAGCCATGGCGTATTCGGAAACCATAGAAGAAGAGGGCATCGTCGAGAAGGTTGTCCACATCAACTTCGTCGTCAAGGTCGTCAAAGGCGGTCGCCAGCGTGGCGTCACGGCGCTGGTCGTGGTTGGTGACACCGAAGGACGCGTAGGGTTCGGACGCGGCAAGGCGCGGGAGACGCCCATGGCGATCCAGAAAGCCAACGAGGCCGCCCGGCGCAACATGATGGACGTCGAGTTGAACGGCACCACCATCTGGTACCCCATCAAGGAGAGCTTCGGCGCGTCCACCGTCTACATGCAGCCGGCATCCGAAGGCACGGGCATCATCGCCGGCGAGAAGATGCGTGCCGTGCTCGAGTGCGCCGGGGTTCGCAACGTCCTCGCCAAGTGCTACGGCTCGACCAATCCGGTCAATGTCGTGACGGCGACTTTCCGGGCGCTCACCCGTATGCGCTCGCCGCAGATGGTCGCCGCGAAGCGCGGCATGACCGTGGAGCAGTTGACGGCCTGATGGCGAACAAGACCCTCAAAGTGAAACTGGTCAAGTCGCCCCACGGGCGGCTGCCGAAGCACCGCGCCTGTGTGGTGGGCCTGGGACTGCGCCGCGTGGGTTCGGTCCGCGAGCTGGAGGACACCCCGGCGGTACGCGGCATGGTGGCGAAGGTCGCGTACCTCCTCGAGGTCGAGAACGGCGGGGACCTGGCATGAGCGACGCACCAACGACGGACGACGCACCGGAGAGCGGAACCGAGTCCATGTCGGCCCGATTGAACACGCTTGCGCCGGCCCCGGGAAGCCGGCAAGCGAAGAAGCGCGTGGGCCGCGGCATCGCGGCCGGCGGCGGCAAGACGGCGGGCCGTGGCCACAAGGGGCAGCGATCGCGATCCGGCGGCAACGTGCGACCGGGCTTCGAAGGCGGTCAGCTGCCGCTGCAGAAGCGTGTGCCGGCGTTCGGCTTCCGGTCGCGCATCGGCACCAAGACCGCCGAGGTGCGCACCTCCGAACTGACCGCGGCGGCCGGGGCCGGAGACGGCGTGGTGGACCTCGACGCCCTGAAGGCGTCGAACGTCGTCGCCAAGAACATCACCCGAGCCCGGGTGTTCCACTCCGGCGCGGTCACGGCGGCCGTCACGGTCAGGGGACTCGGCGTCAGCAAGGGCGCGCGGGCGGCCATCGAAAAGGCGGGCGGAAGGGTCGAGGAATGACCGTCGCGGCACCTACCATGTTGGGAACCCGGACCGGCGGCCTGTCCGAGCTGCGTCGGCGCCTGCTATTCGTCCTGTTCGCGCTTCTCGTATACCGTATCGGCACGCACATTCCGGTTCCGGGGATCAACCCCGACCAACTACGCAACCTGTTCGATGCCAACCAGGGCGGCATCCTCGACGTCTTCAACATGTTCTCCGGCGGCGCCTTGGAGCGGATGAGCATCCTCGCCCTGGGCGTCATGCCCTACATCACCTCCAGCATCATCATGAACCTGCTGACGATGATGTACCCGACGCTGAATCAGCTGCGCAAGGAAGGCCAGGCCGGTCGGCGCAAGATCACCAAGTACACGCGCTACGGGACGCTGCTGATCGCCTGCATCCAGGGCACCGCGCTGACCGGGACGCTCGCCGGCCAGGGATTGGCCTTCAACGCCGGCTGGGACTTCTATTTCGCCGCCATCGTGACCCTTGTCACGGGTGCACTGTTCATGATGTGGCTCGGCGAGCAGATCAATGAACGCGGTGTGGGCAACGGCATATCGCTGTTGATCTTCTCCGGCATTGTGTCCGGGTTCCCCGGGGCCGTGGGCCAGTCGATCGAGGCGGCGCGCCAGGGCGACATCAACATCGTCGCGCTGATCGCCGTGGCGGCGATCGGCATCGCCATCGTCGGCTTCGTGGTCTTCGTGGAGAGCGGCCAGCGGCGCATCATGATCAACTACGCGAAGCGTCAGCAGGGGCGACGGATGTACCAGCCGCAGAGCCACCCGCTGCCGTTCAAGATCAACATGGCAGGTGTCATTCCGGCCATTTTCGCCTCGAGCCTGCTGCTGGCGCCCGCGTCGATGGCGCAGTGGTTCGGCCAGGCCCCGGGAATGACCTGGCTGCAGGACATCGCCCTGGTGTTGTCGCCCGGCCAGCCGCTCTACATTCTGCTGTTCGCCGCCGGGATCATTTTCTTCAGCTTCTTCTACACGGCGCTGATGCGCGATCCCAAGGAGATCGCCGATGACCTGAAGCGCCAGGGAGCGTATATTCCCGGCATCCGGCCCGGGCGGCAGACCGCCGACTATCTCGACGATGTGATCACCCGGCTGACGTTCTTCGGCTCGATCTACGTAACCGTGGTCTGCCTGCTGCCGGAATTCATGGTGGTGTTCTTCAACGTCACGATGCAACTTGGCGGCACGGCACTGTTGATCGTGGTGGTGGTTTCCATGGACTTCATGTCGCAGGTCCAGGAACACATGATGTCGAGCCAGTACGCCAAGTTGATGGAGAAGTCCAACCTGCGCTCCTACGGGCGCGGCGGCCGGTCGACGGCCGGGGGACGGCGTGGACGGGGCGTAAATGCGCCCCGTCGGCGTTGATTCGGACAGGGACAGGAGACAGCGATGAAGGTCAGGGCATCCGTCAAGAAGATGTGCCGCAACTGCAAGGTGGTACGGCGCAAGGGCGTGGTGCGCGTGATCTGTCGCGTGGAACCACGGCACAAGCAGCGCCAGGGCTGAGACGCTGGCTTGGCTGGCTCAAACGGTAACCAAGGAGTCACAGTGGCACGAATCGCGGGGGTCAACATTCCCGACAACAAGCACGCGGGCATCTCGCTCACGTACATCTTCGGCGTCGGCCGCTCGAGCGCACGCATCCTGTGCGACGCCGCGGGCGTGGACCCGGACGCCAAGCTCGGCGAACTCGGCGAGGACCGACTCGACGCGTTGCGCGCCGAAGTGACGAAGATGAACATCGAAGGCGACCTGCGCCGCGAAGTGCAGTTGAACATCAAACGCTTGATGGATCTCGGCTGCTACCGCGGCATGAGACACCGCCGCGGGTTGCCGGTGAACGGGCAACGTACCCACACCAACGCCCGGACGCGCAAGGGCCCGCCGCGGCTCGTCAGGAAATAGCGGGGGAGAACGCAATGGCAGAAGCAGCCACGCCGACGCGCCGCAAGGGCCGACGCGTCGTGATCGACGGCGTCGCCCACGTGCACGCGTCGTTCAACAACACGATCATCACCATCACCGACCGCCAGGGCAATGCGCTGTGCTGGGCGACCGCCGGCGGCTCGGGCTACCGCGGCTCGCGCAAGAGCACGCCCTTCGCTGCCCAGGTGGCGAGCGAACGGGCCGCGACCAACGCCATGGAGCAGTACGGCATGAAGAGCGTGGACGTCTACGTCAAGGGCCCGGGCTCTGGTCGCGAGTCGGCGGTCCGGGCGATGAACGCCGCGGGGCTGAAGATCAACAGCATCTCCGACGTGACACCCATTCCCCACAATGGCTGCCGGCCGCCGAAACGAAGAAGGGTCTGATCATCATGGCCAGGTATCTAGGACCAAAGCTGAAGCTGTCCCGACGGGAGGGCACGGACCTGCTGCTCAAGAGCGGCATCCGGCCGCTGGACTCGAAGTGCCGAGCCGACGCGATTCCGGGCCAGCACGGTTCCGCGCGCCGCGGCAAGGTCAAGGATTTTGCCGTGCAGCTGCGCGAGAAGCAGAAGGTTCGTCGCTTCTACGGTGTGCTGGAGAAGCAATTCCGCACGTACTACAAGAAGGCGGACCAGCAGAAGGGTGCGACAGGCGAGAATCTCCTGCGGATCCTGGAGCGTCGTCTCGACAACGTCGTGTACCGCATGGGATACGGCTGCACGCGCGCCGAGAGCCGTCAACTCGTCTCGCACCGGGCCATCCAGGTCAACGGCAGGGTCGTCAACATCCCGTCCTACCAGGTCACGCCGGACGACGCCGTGGCCGTGCGCGAGTCGAAGCGCGGTCAACTGCGGATTCGCCAAGCCCTGGATCTCGCCAGCCAGCGCGGCGCGGTGGAGTGGATCGACGTCGATCCGGAAAAGATGGAAGGCACCTACAAGCGCGATCCGGACCGCGCGGAACTGCCGAATGAAATCAACGAGAACCTCATCGTCGAGTTGTACTCCAAGTGATCGGCATGATCACCGTGATCGCCACGAATTGCGCCGTCGAAGACGGCCGAGAATTCGCTTCGCGAATTCTCCAACGCGCCCGCTAGGGCGCGCCCCATCGGAGGAGTCGAATGCCACAGACGGCAACTGAATTTCTTACCCCACGGCACATCGATGTCGACGAACTGAGCCAGACGCACGCGCGGGTGACGTTGGAACCGCTCGAGCGGGGTTTCGGACACACGCTGGGCAACACCTTGAGACGCATCCTGTTGTCGTCCATGCCGGGTGCCGCCATCACCGAAGTGCAGATCTCGGGGGTGGAGCACGAGTACACGTCCATGGATGGCGTACAGGAAGACGTCATCGACATCCTGCTGAATCTCAAGGGCGTTGCGGTCCGCCTGCACAGCGGCGATTCGACGACCATTCGGCTGAAGCGGGAAGGTCCCGGCGTGGTCACGGCGGCGGACTTCCAACTTACGGCGGACGTCGAGGTCGCCAACCCGGAGCACGTCATCTGCACCCTGAACGAGAAGGGCGGGATTGACCTCGAGGCCAGGGTCACGAGCGGTCGCGGCTACCAGCCGGTGGACTATACCCACGAAGAGGAGGAGACGAGGCTGATCGGCATGCTGCGCCTCGACGCCAGCTACAGCCCCATGCGCCGTGTCTCCTACGATGTCGAAAGCGCTCGGGTGGAGCAGCGCACGGACCTCGACAAGCTGATCCTCGATATCGAGTCCAACGGCACGATCAGTCCGGAACAGGCCATCCGGCGCGCGGCCACCATTCTGCAGCAGCAGTTGGCGGTGTTCGTCGACTTCGACAAGGAGGGCGAGGCCGTCGTCGAGGAGAAGGAAGAGGAGGTCGATCCGATCCTGCTGCGCCCGGTGGACGACCTGGAGTTGACGGTTCGCTCCGCCAACTGCCTCAAGGCGGAGCACATCTACTACATCGGCGACCTGATCCAGCGCTCCGAGGTGGAGCTGCTCAAGACGCCGAACCTCGGCAAGAAGTCGCTGACGGAGATCAAGGACGTCCTGGCATCGCGGGGCCTTAGCCTCGGCATGCGCCTCGAGAAGTGGCCGCCGGCCAGCCTGCGCGACGCCTGACCCGTACGTCGATCCCGAGAAGCCGATCCGAGAAGGAATCCCGTCGTGAGACACAGAAAGAGCGGTCGCCACCTGAACCGCACCAGCTCGCACCGCAAGGCCATGTTCGCGAACATGGCGACGTCATTGATCGAGCACGAGATCATCAAGACGACGGTGCCCAAGGCGAAGGAACTGCGCCGCGTCGCGGAACCGCTGATCACGTTGGCGAAGACCGACAGCGTCGCCAATCGCCGGCTGGCGTTCAGTCGCCTGCGCAGCAAGGCGGCGGTGGGCAAGCTGTTCACGGAACTCGGCCCCCGGTACGAGGAACGTCCCGGCGGCTACACGCGCATTCTCAAGGCCGGCTACCGCAAGGGTGACGCCGCGCCCGTGGCCTACATCGAACTGGTGGGGCGCGAGATGGCCGAAGACGAGGAAGACCTCGAGGACGAAACGTAGGGGCAGGCTTGTCCTCGCCCGTGTTCGTCCAGTGACCGGCTTCGGCCGGTCGGCGCGGGCGACCACAACCTCCGAAAGGGCGCGCGGTCGCCGCTACGGCAATCGAGCGGCGTGGACGATGGAACATCGCCGATGTCCCTTGGACGACAACGCCGTGCTGCGCCCCGTGGACCGCTTGCGGCTCGACTCAGCCAGGACCCGCGTAGGGTTCGAACTCGTACCGGCAGGGCTGCTCCATCAACCGCGGGTCGTCCTGTTCCTCGAGGATCTTCAGGAGGCGGGCTTCCATCTGCCCGCGGACATTGGCGTAGGCCGGATCGCCTGCGACGTTCACCAGGTAGTCGGGATCTTCGCTGAGGTCGTAGAGTTCCTCCCGGGGTCGTTTGCCGAACGCCAGGTCGTAGAGCGGCTCCACATCGCGGTCCTCGCGGTGGTGGATCATCCACGCCTTGGTCGGACTGGCGTCGAGATCCGGGTACGCGGCGAAGGTGTTGGACGCCAGGGTCTCGTAGTCCGGCGGGACGGTATCGGGATCGTCGAGACCCTTGGGATCGCCCATGGGCCAGCGGTCGGGTTCGAAGTTGACGATGTAGATGAAGTCGCGGGTGCGCAGCGACCGCTGCGGGTAGGGTAGGTACTGCTCCCGCGCGAAGGCCACGTGGCGCTCGCGGCCGGTGACGACATGGTCGCGGGTCGGGTCGATCTGGCCGCTGCCCGGGGCTTCCAAGACCCGCATCAGGCTCTTGCCGGTCATGCTCCCGGGTACGGGGATTCGGCCCGCTTCGCAGAAGGTCGGCCCCAGGTCCATGAGGTTCACGAAGTCCTCGACCACGCGCCCCGGGACGATGTGGCCGGGCCATCGGGCGGCGAGCGCGACCTCGCAGCCGATGTCGTAGAGGTTGCACTTCGCCCGCGGCATCCCGGGAATGCCGTGGTCGCCACTGACGACGATCAGCGTATCGTCGAGTTCGCTGGCGGCTGCGAGTTCCTCGTAGAGGATGCCGAGGCCGGCATCCACGGCCAGGCACTCGCCGAGGTAGTCCGCCGCGTCCTCGCGAATCTCGGCAACGTCCGGCAGAAACCCGGGAAGTCGCCCCTCGAGGTGATCGGGCCGAATCCCCCATAGGGCAAGGCCCGAGCCGCGTTCCCAGGTGCGGTGCGTGTTGGTCGGCCCCCACCAGTAGCAGAACGGCTTGTCGGGCGGCCTCGCGTCGAGGAATGCGCGGAAGTTGTGCCGCGTCTCGGCATACAACGCGTTCTTGGCGCCTTCGACCCCGAGTTCGGGCGCATTGGCCGTGACCCAATGGGAGAACTGGTTGAAGTTTCGGCCGGCGGGCTCGAAGCGGGTGCGGGCCGCTCCGATGGGCGCGTTCAGCGTCCGGCCCGGGCTCCACACCTTGTACTGGTAGCCGATGCTGTAGCCGGCCTTCTCAAGTTCGAGCGGAAACGTCGGTATGGACTCGTCCCAGACCGCGCCTTGGAGGATTGCGCCGAGACCGGTCTGCCAGAAGTACTGCCCGGCGAGGATCGAACTTCGGCAGGGCGTGCAGGACGGCGCCGGCACCAGGGCGTTCAGGAACAGTGCACCTTCGGCGGCGATCCGGTCGAAGTTGGGCGTGCGGATGAGAGCGTTGAGCGACGCGGCCCCCTCGTGCTCGGCGTAGGCGTGGGCGTAGCGGCCCCAGTCGTCGGCGAAGGCGAACAGGATGTTGGGTCGCTTCACTGGATGACCTCCTGGAAACCGTAGTGCCGGGCAAGCTCTTCGACCAGGAGCGGAGTCACCTCGTCGATCGAGCAACGGCCTGTCAGGGTCGCCATGCTGGTCATCCCCGTGCCGGCAAGACCACAGGCGACGATACGCTGGTACGGCGCGAGGTCCATGTCCACGTTGAGACTGAGACCGTGGTAGCTGTAGCCCCGACGCACCCGTAGGCCCAGTGCCGCGATCTTGTCCCGGCCGACGTAGACGCCGGGCGCGTTACCGCGCGTGGCGCCTTCGATGCCGTACCGATCCAGCACCGCGACGATGCTGCGTTCGATGCCGCCCACGAGGGTGCGCACGGTCAGACCGAGCCGCCGCAGGTCGAACATCAGATAGCCGACGATCTGGCCGGGACCGTGGAACGTGACCTGGCCGCCGCGGTCGCTCCGCACCACGGGAATGTCGCCTGGATCGAGCAGGAACTCGGCCTTGCCGGCCTGCCCCTGGGTGAACACGGCGGCATGCTCGGTCAGCCACAGTTCGTCCGGGGTGGTGTCGGAACGCGCATCGGTAAAGGAGCGCATGGCCCGGAAGACCGTGTCGTAGTCGGTGTTCCTGCCGAGGTCCTTGACGACGAGAGCCGTCACTGCGGCGCGGGCTGCCCCTCGTCGGCGGGCGGTTGAACTTCCGGGCTGTTGCCGCCGAAGAGGTCCTTGACCATGAACTCCACGCCGTCCCAGAGCTTGGCGAAGAACCCGGCCTCCGGAACCTCGGTTCGCGCCAGCAGGGGCCGTTCGAGCAGCACCTCGCCATCCAAGGCGACGCGGAGGGTACCGACCGCATCACCCGGGGCGATGGGCGCTTCGAGATCCTGGGGCAGGTCGATCACTGCCGCGACCTTGGCGGCATGGCCGCGCGGCACCGTGACGCGGACCGGTTCGCGTACCGTGACGTCCACCGAGTCCACCGTGCCGTACCACACCGGCGGCGATGCCACGAGTTCGTCGGCGGCGAACAGTTCGCGGGTCTGGAAGTAGCGGAATCCGTAGGCCAGCAGTTTCTGGGCGTCACGGGTCCGCTGTTCATCGCTCTCGGCGCCCATGACGACGGCGATCAAGCGCGTGCCCTCGCGCAATGCGGAGGCGACCAGGCAGTAGCCGGCCGCTTCGGTGAGGCCGGTCTTGACGCCGTCGACGGACTTGTCGCGCCACAGCAGCTTGTTGCGGTTGTATTGCGGGCGTTCGATCTCACCGTATTGGAACGACTTCTCGGCGTAGAGCCGATAGTGGTCGGGGAAACGCTTGATGAGCGCCGCCGAGAGAATGGCCATGTCCCGTGCCGAGGAATGGTGCCCGTCGTCGGGCAATCCGGTGGCGTTGACGAAACGCGTCGACGTCAGGTCGAGAGCTCGGGCCTCGTGGTTCATCATGTCGGCGAAGGCATCCTCGCCGCCGCCGATGTATTCGGCCACGGCAACGCTGGCATCGTTGCCCGATTGGACGACGATGCCGCGCAGCAGGTCGCTGAGTTTGACCGTCGTCCCCACGCGCACGAACATCTTCGATCCGCCGGTGCGCCACGCCTTCTCGCTGATGGGTACGTCGTCGTCGGTGGCGATCCGACCGCTCGCCAGCTCGGAGGCTGCGATGTAGCTGGTCATGATCTTGGTGAGGCTCGCCGGTGGCAGGGGGGCGTCGGCGTCGTTTTCCGCCATCACGTAGAGCGTCTCGGCGTCCATCAGGATGTGGCTCTTGGATGCGATCGACGGTGGATCCGGAATGACTCCGGTGGCGGCTAGCGTGGAGGTGGCACCAACCGCTCCCGCCAATGCCGCCGACGCAATCAAATGACGCATGACCTGCTCCTCCTATCGACGACGCCTCGGTGGGTCGACATGTTCATGGCTCGGCGTCGAAGCGACGCCGTATCTCCTGGCTCAACTGCAACACGGCAAGAGCGTACATCGCACTATGGTTGTAGCGGGTGATGACGTAAAAATCGTTGAGGCCCAGCCAGTATTCGGTGCCGTCGTCGGCTTCCATCCTGAACAGCGCTGCGGCTGTCCCGTCGTTCAGGTCTTCGCCGATCAGCGCGCCGCGCTCGCGGAGTTCACCCACCGTGTGGTTGAGATCGAGACCGGTTTGCACGAGTTCGAGGACGCCGTCGTCGGTCGCGTCGACGGCAACGGCCGCAGGGCCGTGCCCGCGCCAGCCGTGTCGCGAAAGGTAGTTGGCGACACTGCCCACGGCGTCGGTTCGATTCGTCCAGATGTCGCGTTTGCCGTCGCCGTCGAAGTCGATCGCGTAGTGCCGGTAGCTCGACGAGATGAACTGCCCGTAGCCCATCGCGCCGGCGTAGGATCCCATGGGCCCGAACGGGTCCTTGCGCTCCTCGCGCACGAGAAGCAGGAACTGGGTCAGTTCGCGCTTGAAGAACGCCGAGCGCCGCGGATAGTCGAAGGCGAGCGTCGCCAGCGCATCGATTACCCGGTGGCTTCCGAGATAGCGTCCGTAGAGGGTCTCGACCCCGATGATCGCGACCACGACCTCGCCCGCGACGCCGAACCTGCGTTCGGCCTCGGCGATGGCAGCGGCGTTCTCCTTCCAGAAGGTGACGCCGCCGTCGATGCGCTTGTCGGTGAGGAAGATCGCGCGGTACTCGTGCCAGGCGAGAACCTTCTCCGCCGGTCGGGAAATGCTCTCGATGACCGACTCGCTCTTCGTCGTCCCGGCGAACACCTCCTCGAGCCATGTGCGGTCGAACCCATGTTCGGTGACGAGGCCGTCGATGTACTCCAGCACCTCGGGACGTGCCGAGTATTCCCCTTCGGCGGCCAAGGCCCAAAGGGCGGAACCAGCGATCAAACCGATGGCCAGGTGAGTCCGTTCCACGAGGCGATGTGCTTCCATGCGTTCCCTACGTGCGTCGGTGAGTGTGAATGGACATCACGATACCAAAACCGACCAGCAATGTGATCGCCGAAGTGCCGCCGTAGCTAACGAGCGGCAGCGGCACGCCGACCACGGGCAGGAGGCCGGAGACCATGCCGATGTTGACGAACACGTAGCCGAAGAACACCAGCGTGAGACTGCTGGCGGCTAGCCGCCCGAAGGTGTCCGTTGCCCGAGTGGCCACGAACAGCGCGCGCGCGACCACGACCAGATAGAGCAGCAGAAGCACCGCCATGCCGCGCAGACCGAGTTCCTCGCCGATCACGGCAAGGATGAAGTCGGTGTGGCTTTCGGGTAGGAAGTCGAGGCGGCTCTGGGTGCCGTTGAACAGGCCCTTGCCCTCGACACCGCCGGAGCCGATGGCGATCTTCGACTGAATGATGTTCCAGCCAGCCCCCTGGGTGTCCTGCTCCGGGTTGAGGAAGGTCAGCACGCGGCGCTTCTGGTAGTCGTGCATGACGAACCATAGGGCCGGTGCCGCCAGCGCCATGAGACCGAAGGCGGCAGCGATGAACCGCCAACGAAGTCCCGACATCACAATGACGGCGAGACCGCCGAAGGCAACCATGAAGCATGTGCCGAGGTCCGGTTGCAGGGCGATGAGTCCGGCCGGCAGGCCGAGAAGCACGGCCGCCATGATGAGGTGTTTCGGTCTTGGTGGCAGCCGGCGTTCGTGGAGGTACCAGGCGATTGCGAGCGGCACGGCGAGCTTCATGATCTCGGACGGCTGGAATCGGGGCAGTCCCGGCAGGTCGAGCCAGCGCTGGGATCCCCTCGCGATTGTCCCGACGACCAGTACGACCACGAGCAGCACGATGCCGACCACGTAGAGTGCCGGTGCCCAACGGAGGTACGTGCGGGGCTCGACCTGGGCGGCAATGAGCATGGCGATCAGTGCGATGCCGATGCGCAGTGCCTGGTCGGTCAGGACCGCGGAGTCCTCGTGGGCGGCGCTATTCAGCACCATCAGGCCGAACGCGAGGATGGCGCAGAGCGTGAACAGCAGCCAGGGATCCACCTGCAACCGGAACAGTCGAGTCCGTTCGCCGACTTCGCCGCGGACGGCATCGAGCATGGTACGCGGGGACAGCATCTCAAATACCCGCGTGAATCCCCGTACCGGCGATGTCCGTGCCGGCGGTGCTGACCGGTCCACGGCGGGTGCCGGCCAGTATCGGCAACAGGTAGGCGTCGATCACTTCGCGGGCGACGGGGCCGGCCACCTGGCTGCCGCTGCCGCCGTTCTCCACTAGGACGGCGACGGCGATTCGGGGCTCGTCGGCGGGCGCGAAGGCCACGAACCAGGCATGTTTGCGCAGGTGTTCGGCCAGTTCCTCCTCGTCGTACTCTTCGTCCTGGGCGATTGCAACGACCTGGGCCGTGCCCGACTTGGCCGCCATGCGATAGCTCAGGTTGCGACCGATGTACGCCCAGGCCGTGCCGTTCTGGCGGTAGCCCTGGTTGCCGCGATGGACGACGTCTTCCATGGCATCGACCAGCCGTTCCCAGTCCTCGGGGGTCGGTCCGGCGACGCGCGGCAGTTCGCCGACATCGAGGCGGGTCAGCAGATTCGGATCGCTTGACAGCAGCATGCGTGGGCGCACGAACCGTCCTCGGTTGGCGATGATCGACGTCGCCGTGGCGAGCTGCAGCGGCGTGGCCTCTAGGTAGCCCTGACCGATCGAGAGGTTGACGTTGTCGCCCGGATACCAAGGTTCACCCTGGGTTCCCGCCTTCCACTCGGCTGTCGGTAGGGTGCCGGGATCGGCGTCGGCCACGTCGAGCGCCGTCACCTGCCCGAAGCCGAACTGGGCGGCGAAATGGGGCAGCGCGTCTACGTCGAGCTTGGCGCCGAGATGGTAGAAGTAGATGTTCGACGAGCGGTAGATCGCCCGGTACAGGTCCACGACGCCTTGGCCTCCGGCGCCACTCTTCGTCCAGTTCCAATCCCGGTAGGCACGACTCTGATTGGACAACCGGAACTCGCCGTTGGTGTCGTTGATCGTTAGCTCCCAATCGGTGATGCCGGCACTCAAGGCCGCGAGTCCGACGATGGGTTTGAAGGTCGACCCGGGTGCGTAGAGGCCGTTGGTCGCCCGGTTGAACAGGGGCTTGGTGGGCGACTCGGTCGTCTCGCGATAAAGTGCATCGTCCATGCCGGTGACGAACAGGTTGGGGTCGTATCCGGGAATGCTTACCATGGCCAGGACGCCTCCCGAACGGGGGTCGATGGCCACGACGGCGCCACGCCGCTGACCCAGTGCGGCGGCGGCGGCGATCTGCAGGCGGCTGTCGAGGTGCAGCACGATGTTCTTGCCGGGCTGGGGTTCGTACTCCGAGAGATCCGGATCGTCGCCGTGCCCACGACCGTATATCTGGCCGTGGGCATCCACCTCGACGCGACTCAAGCCGGCTCTGCCGTGCAGGGAATCCTCGTAGAACGCCTCCACACCGCGCTTGCCGATGAACTGCGTCGCGCCGGTGTAGCGGTTCGGATCCAGGCGTTGGAGGTCCTCTTCGGTAATGCGTCTCACGGATCCGACGGCATGGGACATCACCGCACCGAAGGGATAGTGTCGAACGGTGTCGGAGGTTACGTGGATGCCTTGCAGACGATGGCGGTTGACCTCGATGACAGCGCGTTCCTCCGGACTGATGTCCAACTTCACGGGGATTCGCGAGTGCGGGCGCCGCTTGCGCGCCAGGCGGGCGTGGAAGGCCTCCGGTTCTCCGTTGCTGAGGTCGATGAGCGTGCCGATCTCGGCGAGCGCCGCCTCGACGTCCCCGACATCCTCCGGCACCATCACGATGGAGAACGCGGGTCTATTGTCGGCGAGGAGTTCGCCGTGGCGGTCGTAGATGCGCCCGCGCGTCGCCGCGACGTCGATGTCCTGGATCCGGTTGTCCTCCGAAATCGTGTGGAATTCGTCGTGCTTGAACACCGTCAACCACACCAGCCGCGCGATCAGCATGGCGAACAGCAAGGCGACCACCAGCAGCACCACGAAGGTTCGCGACATGAAGGCGCGCGACTCCTGCTGGGCGCTCTTCAGGACGTGATCGGTGCCGCCGCCCGGTTGCCTGTTTAGCGCGAAGCTGAATCGACCCAGTGGCATGCCGAATGTCACCGGTGGTAGGGATGGCCGGCCAGGATCGACCAGGCCCGGTAGATCTGCTCGGCGATGAGGACGCGCACCAGCAGATGTGGGAAGGTCAGCGGCGACAAGGAAATCACGTGCTCGGCGTTGTCCCGAATCCGTGCCGCGAAGCCGTCAGCGCCGCCGATCAGGATGGCGATGTCGCGGCCGTCCATGCGCCAATCGGCGAGCAGGCTCGCGAGTCCCTCGCTGGACAACGGGCGCCCACCCCGATCCAGTACCACCGTGACCTCCCGGGCGCGTACCGCGGCGAGCAGGCGCTCGCCTTCGCTCTGCCCGGCGCGTCCAGACACCACGACGAGCTCGAGGGCGTTGTCCGGGGGCAGACGTTGCGCGTAGCTGTGAAAGCCCTCGTCGATCCAGGCAGGCGCCTTGCCCACGGCCAGCACCCTGAGCCTCATGCGCCGCTCTGTCGGCCCTGCTGCGGGGTGCTCACGCCGTTCCGGTGGGTGTCAGGCCGTCCCGGGCGGCGTCGCCGCAGGGACATCGCGTGCCACGCCGGGTTGTTCCCACAGCCGCTCCAGGTCGTAGAACGCGCGTGCCTCGGCACGCATGACGTGGACAACAACGTCCGCCAGATCGATCAACACCCATTGGTTCTGTTCGCGGCCCTCGACCCCCAGCACCTCGATGCCGCGGGCCTTGGTCACTTCCAGGACGTTGTCCACGATGGCCTTGACGTGACGGTTCGAGGTGCCGCCGACGATGACCATGGTGTCGGTGATGTCCGTCAGTGCCGTCACGTCGAGCGCCAGCGGCTCGACGCCCTTGCGGTCCTCGACGGATTCCAGGACGAGATCCGTCAGCGAATTCAAGCTACCGGTGTTGACGGGGTTGCCTCCTGCTCTCAAGACTTCTGTGCGTAGAGTCCGTGCGCCCTAATATATGACCACACTTCATCGGTTAGCAATGTACTGGCGTCCTGGCCCCTGGCGATCATCCGGCGCACTTGGCTTGCGGAAACATCGAGCATCGGATCGCTGAGCCAGGCGAGGCTGGCGCACGAACGGGCGGCAAGCTGCCCGGCGTCGTCCACGAGGTCGAAACCGCGCGGTGCGTCGGGCCGAGGACGGCCTTCGCCCGGACGGTCGAGGACGAGGAGATGGCAAAGCGACGCCAGACGTGCGACGTCGTGCCACGAATCGATGTCCGCCAAGGCATCGCGGCCGATCAGCCAGACCAGCGGGCTTCCACCAACCATGTCGGCAAGGGTATCCACGGTGTAGGACGGCCCCGGTCGTGAGACTTGGAGATCGGAGGGCACGAGCGTTGGCTCGGCCTCGGCAACCAGCTCGAGCATGCGCCAGCGGTGTTGGACGCTCGCCTGGGCCGAACGGTGGGGTGGCCGCGCCGCCAGCAGCAGGGCGACGGACGGCGTGCCCAGGGCGTCCCGCGCAGCCCGCGCCGCGTGGATGTGACCGGCGTGGACGGGATCGAAGGTGCCGCCCAGAATCGCAACGACACCGGCCCGGCCGGGGCTGTGGGGGGTCATCCTTTGAGTTTCGACACCAGGCGCTGGATCTCCACCAGCCGTTCATTCGGTAGCTGCATCTGCAGCAGGCTCTGCTTCGTTTCGGGTTCCAGGGGGAGCAGTTCCGCCAGCCGCCAACTGACCGAGCGCGCGTCCTGGTAGTCGATGTCCAGGTTCAGCCGCCGGATCATCGGGTGCTTGGCGAGCACGTGCAGCGTATCGACCAGGGACTGGAACTCGCTGGCCACGGCGCTTGGCCTTTCGTCGTCGAGGAACTCGACCTCGGACATCACCAGGTGGTCGGGCGCCTCCCAGGATCGGTGGATGCGGAATTTCGTGCCGCCGGCGCAGACGATCCCCAGGAGGCCGTTGGCCAGCTGGTTGAAGTCGATGATCTTCGCGTAGGTGCCGATGTCGAACAACGCCGGCGGCCCGTGCCCTTCGAAGGTCTCCCGGCCTTCCCGGATCAGCACCACGCCGAACCCGGAGTCGTCCTTCATGCAACGACCGACCAGGTCCAGGTAGCGGGGTTCGAAAATCTGCAGCGGCAACCGGCCGCCGGTGAACAGCACGTTGCCGAGGGGGAACAGCGGGATTTCTTGCCGTTCGGCCATGGGACGAACCTTAACACCCCGGCAGGCCGCCCAATGATGGGCCGGTGTTCGTAGAATGCCCGCACACGTTGTCGGCCGACCACCTACTCACGCCATGGAACCAAGCCTGCTGCAGATCGTCGTCCTGGCGCTGATCCAGGGTGTCACCGAGTTCCTGCCGGTGTCGAGTTCCGCCCATCTGATCCTGCCCGCGGCGCTAACCGACTGGCCGGATCAGGGGCTGGCCTTCGACGCCGCGGTGCACCTCGGGACACTCGTCGCGGTGATGGCCTATTTCCGCCGCGACCTCACCGGATTCGCGACGAGCGGTCTGGCCTTCGCACGACATCGTGCTTGGGACGGCAATCTCGATCTGGGGGTCAAGGTTGTCGTTGCCACCATTCCCGTGGTCGTGGCCGGCGTGGCATTCAAGTCCCAGATCGAGACACACCTGCGATCCACAACCGTCATCGCCCTCGCGACCATCGTCTTCGGCGTCGCCCTTTGGCTCGCCGATCGCCGACGCGGCACCGAGTGCGACGACCAGCCGAGCTACACGCAGGCCGTGCTGATCGGATTCGCGCAGGCGTTGGCGCTCGTTCCCGGCACGTCGCGTTCGGGCATCACCATCGCCGCCGCGCTGGCGCTGGGGCTCGGGCGGCACGGGGCGGCGCGGTTCTCCTTCATGCTGGCCATCCCGGCGATCATCGGTGCGTGCGTGTACACCCTTGTCAATGCCGACGACCCGGCGGGTTTGCCGTGGATCGACCTGGGAGTCGGCTTCGGCATCGCGGCGCTCAGCGCATTCGCCTGCGTCTCGGCGTTTCTGCGCTTCGTCGAGCGCACGGGCATGACGCCGTACGTCGTCTACCGCGTCCTGCTGGGGGTCGTGCTGTTGACGTTCTTTGCGTAGGGCGACCGCGCGTCCTTCGGGCGCGATGTGGTCGCCCGCGGCGGCCAATCCGGGGAGTGCCACGTAGGCACCGTCGTTGACCGAGGACGGGCGACCACACGGCATACGGGTCAGAAAGGAATGTCGTCCTCGAAGTCGTCGGGCTCCTGCGGCGGGCTCGAAGACGCCGGTGCCGCGGACGGGCCTCCACGGGATGGTTGGTCGCGGTGTCCGCCCCGGTCTGGAGGGCCACCGCGGTCGTCGTCGGGGCCACCGAAACCACCACCGCCACCCCGACTGTCGAGCATCTGCATGTTCCGGGCCACGACCTCCGTCATGTAGCGCGTCTGGCCGTCCTGTTCCCAGGAACGGGTCTGCAGTTGACCTTCGATATAGACCTTGGACCCCTTGTGCAGGTACTCGCCGCAGATCTCCGCCAAGCGACGGAAGCACACCACACGGTGCCACTCCGTACGTTCGCGCCGTTCGTTGGTGTTCCGGTCGGTCCACTGTTCGCTGGTTGCCACGGAGAAGGTTGCCACCGCATTCTGATCCTGGGTGTAGCGCATCTCGGGATCGCGCCCGAGGTTGCCGATGAGAATGACCTTGTTGATGCCCGCCATGTCCGCTCCGATCAGGTAAGTCTGCGAGCAGGTGAGTTTAAGCCTAGCCGACCCCTGAACATAGCGAGATCGACGCACCGTCGTGTAGGTGATTGCCC
>LXNJ01001030.1_pt1 | contig 17350 bp, 14 predicted proteins | sample 809081 | NCBI WGS metagenome assembly LXNJ01 (sample SAMN04870510, study PRJNA318959) | sponge metagenome | biome: sponge; feature: marine sponge reef; material: water | host: Petrosia ficiformis | place: Greece: Milos, Mediterranean Sea | collected 2013-05-29 | depth 5-7 m
GGGTTTATCCGACCAGTGGGAGCGCGGACGCGGTCGATTCGGCGGAAAATCGCTCGGAAATCGGCGATTCATGCGGGCCCGTGACAAACTCGGGCTAGGATTAGGACGAAGCCCGAGAATCTCTCAGGCAATTCCACCGTGCAGCGGCAAAGGGCTGCCACCGCAAGCTGGGCTGCCTATGTGGCAATGCATATGGTGTCTCTCAACCGACGGGTCGGCACGGGCTCAGCATTGACGGATCAGCACAGCACGGGCTGGGTGCGCAGCAACGAACCTCAACGGCTCGCTTTCGCAAGTCCCCTCAAGCGCAAGTGGCTGCCCGGAGGACTACGCACGTGTCCGCAATTCGATCGTGGACTCCGGCTATTCTTCTATCACGAAGCCAAGGAAGACTATCTTGCAAAGCTCGCAGAAACTAGGCGTGGGAACCATGAGCTCACGCCGTTTCTGATCTTCGCACTTGGAGGCGTCGAAGCAGAGGTCTCGAGATTGATAGAGATGCTGCAACACGAAGTCTCAAAGGAGATGTTCCGAAACTTCGTCAACGAGTTGGTTGTTAGGCTCGCGAGCACACGCAAGCGCATCATCATCAAGCGCCAGCTCGCTCTCCTTGGTTATCTCCTCGACAAGGATCAGGCCATGGAAGTTCTGACATTAGCCACGGAACTGCACGACCACTACCGCACTCGCAAATATCCTAGTGCGGCATTGACCCGAAATCTCGTCAGGCTGGAGGCACTCGGAGCGGTAAGAGTCGCGCCCGCAACAAACGGTGCGAAAGGGCGATTCGTGGTTTCCGTCAACCTCGATTGGCCAAGCAGTATGACCGAAACCGAGTTCTTCCGAAAGGTGAGCGAACTCCCAAAGTCCAACAACTATTCGCTGCTAACTCACTGAACAAACGCAAATCGCTACATTCTGGTTGCGAATGCTTCGCTCGAGACCACCCGTGCAATCAGGTCTCGAAACCCGTAGCCGTCCGACGGTTCCTCGGCCACGATTTGCTGAACCGTACGTTGATCGCGTGCGGTCAGTTCCCTGCCCGTACCGTACTCGATCAACAGGCCAGTCAGTGTCCCGGTGAACTCCGCCGCATTGGCCATGATGTAGTCCTTTAAGTCCCGCGCACCCGTCAGCATTGTGCCGTCCGCCATTTCGCTGACAGTCTGCACCGGCAGCCGCGGGCTCGTCGAGCCCTCCTCTCGGTAGTACTCTGTTCTCCAGCCCCCGGACGCATCGTAATTCTCGAGCGCAAGGCCGATCGGGTCGATTGCAGCGTGACATACCGCGCACGACTGAATCTTCTGGTGCGCCGACAAGACTTCTCTCACGCTCGTCGCTTGTGAAATGTCAGCCACCAAAGCCGGCACATCGCTCGGCGGGGGCGGCGGGGGTCGCCCGAGCAGATTCTCCAAGACCCATACACCACGCAGGATGGGCGAGGATTCGACTCCATCCCCGGTCGCTGCGAACACGCCCGACAAGCCCAACACACCGCCCCGCGTCTTGACATGCGCCGGGACATCCGGCCCCAGCGAGGCGAATTCTAGTCGCTCGGGCTGCGGCCAGAGCAAGCTCTGCCTTTGATCTGCCTCCAAACGTCTCAGGTCCACCTCGTTGCCCGGAATACCCCAGGCAATCCGCATCGGCTCGTTGGCATACGTAAAGTCCGAATCGATAAAGGTCCTAACCGAGAGGTTGCGCTGCAGGGTCTCGTCGAAGAACATTTCAGCCGAGCGCACCATGCCGTAGCGAATCAACTCGCTCCAAACATGCCGCACGTCGCAGACCATCACCGCGGATGCCTTGCGGTTGCCTAGCCACTGACCGGTGAAGTGCTTGACGAATTGCTGCGCCTTTGTATCCTTCACCATGCGCGCAATCTCGGCATCTAGGACTTCTGCCTGATTGAGTCTTCCAGCGGCGGCGAGTTCCAGCAGGCGAGCATCCGGCATGCTGCTCCAAAGGAAGTACGAAAGCCTGCTGGACAGCCCATAGTCATCCAAAGGGCCTGAACCTGATTCGCGGTATAGGAACTGTGGCGAAAGCAGGATCTTGCGGATGCCGTAGTGGATGCCGTAAGCGGGAGCGGTCGCCTCTCGTGCGTGGTCCAGCGCACCCGAAATCAGGTCTTCGCGCTCGCCTAGCGTGAGAGGGCGTCGAAAAGCGCGTTCGGCCAATGGGAGCAGGATCGCTTCGATGTAGGCGCGATCAGCGGTCGGTTCCCGTCCCCCCAAGAACTGCACGTGTCTCGGCAACGGGCCGATCGGTCCGCTGATCTCGATGCTCTCGAAACGGATCGTGGGCTCGGTCGATGCCTGCGACTCGTTGAGGTAGGTTGCTAGCAGTCTTCGCAAATCGGCGGTGTTGCCCGGCGTGCGGATCAGCGCCGGGGGATATTGCTTGCGCAGCCGATTTTCGCAGTAGATCTGAAAGTTCTCGCCCTTTTCGAGATGGACTTCGGCTTCCAGTATCGCCGGCTCGCGATTGCTGACATGTAGCTCTCCCACGCGAGGCAGGTCGACCCGCAGAGCCCGTTTTGGCAAGTCGTAGTCGGCGGGATTCAGTGCATAAAAGCCCAAGCGCAGTGGCTTGCCGTCCGCACCTGCCTCGGCCTCGGCGCTGGCTTTGATGCACACGCGGTACACACCCGACGCCTGGGCGATGAAGGCCCTGTCCCACAGCGCCCCGGACCAACCCGCGATATTGACCCCGGTGAAGTACAGGCCGGTCTCGTCACCGTCCCGGAGAAAGTACTTGGTGCGCGACGGGTCTTGGCCAATGCTGGCACGGACGGACTCATACTTTGCAACGGGCATGCCCGGCAGCTGCACCATGCGGTCGGCGATGTCAATTGCGACCTGCTGGTATGCGTCTAGGTGGCCGGGCGTGAGGTACGTGCCTTCGGCCATCGTGTCGAAACGTTGGCCCGGTGGGTCATCCGGGAACGTCACCGGCAATCTGATCTCGCGGATCTGGAACAGATCTCGCAAGGTGTTCAGGTACTCGATGCGATTCAATCGCCTTACCAAGCCACCAGAAGATTCGGGCTCGCCGGATACCAGCAAATCTTGCACTTCAGCGGAGAATCGCTCCCTGGAGTCCGCCGGAGGCTGGGGGGCCTGTGACGGCGGCATTAGCTTGGCGGTCACGAACTCGCTGGCCCGCGCCCACTGATCCCGGGACTCTTCATCTTGGAAGTCATGCGCCGAAGGGTCGGCGAGAAATCCACCGTTGGGGTTGTCGGCGCCATGGCACGCCTGACAGTACGTGGCGGTGAAGTCGCTCGGGAATGCTTCCCTGGCATCCGCGCCGAATGCAGGAGCGAGAGCGACCAGTCCCGCCGCAAGCCCGATCCGCGGAGCAGCCATCATGTCAACAGGCCATTGAGATCGGACTCGCTGGTGCTGAACTTGTCCACTTCAAATCCCAACTGTTGCAGCACGGTCACGTAAAGGTCGCAGGCCATGGTGTTCTTCACCGCGCCATCGCCACAGGTGACGTGGCGCCGGTGCTTAAGGCCACCGCCTGCCACGAACAACGGGTAGTTGGTTCGGCGATGTGCAGCTGCATCGCCCATCGCACTGCCGATCAGCGTAACCGTGGAATCCAGCATCGACCTGCCGTCAACATCCTGCGTGTCCTTGAGGGTTTGCAGGAATCGGGCCGCACCCTGCATATGGCGTTCTTCGACGGTGAGCAAGCCATCGATCTTTTCCTGCTTGTTGCCGTGGTGGGACAGACGATGGTAACCCTCGCTCATGAACTTGCCGTTAATCATCAAGGTTCGGTCCGTGATCGGAATGGTCATTGAGATCACCCGGGTGGAGTCATTCGTAATTGCCAACGCCATCAAGTCCCACATCAGATCCTCGTTGTCGAGCAGGAACGATCCATCGACATTTTCTTCAAGGGGGAGTTCTAGATCTTCCGGTGGCACGGGGAACGGTTTGTCGAGCCAGTCCCGGCGACGCTTAAGCTTCTCCTCAACAGCGCGGATCGATGTGAAATACTCGTCCAGTTTCCTGCGATCGTGAGCGTTCGCACGCACGCTGACAACCTTCGCCTCGCCAGTCAACTCGTCCAGCAGGCTCTTGCCTGAATCGATCAGGTAGGTCTGCCGCTTCAACGCCACCGAGCCGGCGCCGAACACACGCGCATAAAGCGCACTCGGACGCAGCGTCACCGGAAGGGGAACACCGGAGGCCGAAAACGACAGCGACGCTTTCTGCTGCGCTTCGCCACAGCACAACTGCATGGACTCGTAGCGCGTGTCACTGCCCAGAGTTGGAGCGACAAACTGGTCTACGGAGATGCTGCGGACAACATGGCCGGTGTACAGCGTGTAGACCAGTTGGTGGCCATTTCCGGTCGGACCCTTGTGATCGAGCCCGGAAACGGTGGTGAACTTGCCCTCCAACCCGGCATCCGCGATGGGCTGCATCAGCCGTGGGGCATCGCTGTCGGCAAAAAACTCGGGCTTGTAGAAGCCCAGTTGCGTGCCGACACACACCAGACGCTTGGCCTTGCCATTCGATGTCTTGGGCATCGCTGCCGACGCTCCGGGTAACGATGGCAACAGCGGCAAGGCGAGCGCATAGCTCGCCCCCTTAAGGAACTGTCGGCGATCTCTGGGTTGCTTGCGAGTCATGGACTGGCACTCGGGGCTGCACTAGGATCGTATCCAAACTGCGTGGGTTCGGCAAGTAACCAAGCCCAAAGTCTGGGTGCTGGACTAAGAATCGACGGGGTCCGGGGCTTGCAATTTGGTCCCATCCCAGGTGTGCCAAGCGCACGAAGTGGAGACTACCGCAACTTCGCGCTCTTCTCGTACTTCGAAGACGCACCCCTAGGCGTTGTCGTAGTAACCGTCAACTGGTGTCGGTCGGCCGCAGAAGGCAGCCAGTCCCAACTCATGGTCCGGCCCGGCAACCGCTGACGACACCGTGCGGATGCTCTCGTATACCATGCGATCGTGGAACGGGGACCGTGACGGAGTCCCCTCCGCCAGCGCATTGACCCAGATCAGAGCGACCGCCCGGCCTTCGCAGTAGCCGGGAATCTCCCGGCCCCAGTAGTCCGGAGAGACACGAGGAGCGCCATATAAGTCGTTTGGTTTCGGACTACTTCCCAAAAATCTCCTCAATGAAGGGATCGATGTCTCGGTTTCGAATCTCGACGGGAATCTGGTGCCCAAGATCCGGATAGATGATCGCGCGCGCATTGCCTCCATGCCGGTTGATCTCCTCAGCGAGTTTGCGGGCCTGGTCCGGGTCTGTACGATCATCCTTTCCCCCACTCAAGATCAGGGTCGCTGCCTTGATGTCGATCGCAGCTGACATCACAGAACGTGTTCGGAGCGCATCATCTCCTCCCCCGGTCTCCGCGACCACAGCATTCAAGATGGCCCGTTTCATCTCATTACCACTCGCCCTTTCTCCGAGATCATGCAGATCGAACAAACCAGAAATGAGGACAACACCTGAGACTGAGCTGTCTTTCGCCGCTATCAGCCCTGCAACCAATGCTCCCCGGCTCGTGCCTACAATCACAAGCTTCTCAGGAGAAACGTATCCCTCTGCACGGAGCTTGGCGATGACCGCTATGACAGCCCGCTGCGTAAGAGGCCCGCAGAAATCCGCCTGTCCGGTAGATCGTCCGTAGCCCGGTTGCGAAACAGCCACCGCGAGATATCCACGTTTAGCGATCTGATCGAGGACGCCCCATTGAACGAAGACTTTGCCCCCAGTACGAGGATCCTCTTGATGCCCGTGCAGGAAGATCAGGGTGGGCCACGGACCCTCCCCAGTTGGCCTTCGCATGAAGTACTCCACTTGCTTGGACGTATCCTTGGAGTGCGGAATGAGTAGGCTCTGTGGTTGTGCGCTCGAAGGACTGGCCTGATTCAGGAAGCTTAGTACGAGTACCAACAAGAGTCTCGACATTTGGACGGCTGATGTCCTTTGTCCCACGGCCACCTCCTACCAAGACATTTAGCCTTTCACTATAGGCGTGCCCCACCGCTATTGATTTGTCCAGCCGAACGGTTTGTTCACTACGGCTCTTTGAGTGGGCTCCAGGCCCACTGCCCGTCGAGCGGCAGCTCATAGTAGTTTTCCTCGCAGACCGTCGCGCCTGCCTGGCGGAAACCACTCATCGGCCCAGCACCTGACGTGCCACCCTCTCGGAGACACCAAGCACTGAGCGAAGGTCGGACGAAGTAGAGTTATACCGACTGCGGGCGCCTAGGTCCGCAATGACGTTGCGGCCGTCTGGTTCGGCAAACGCAGAGATGATAGCTTGGCTATCCGGATCTCGCGAACGCGACGAGTGCGGCCTCAGGCCCGAAACCTGTCGCGATGACGACGAACTGCCGTCCCGAATTTGCGCGATACGTCATCGGGTTCGATTGCGTCGGAAACGGTGTCGCTCCACGCCAGATCTTGGTGCCCGTCGCGCTGTCAAACGAATACAGATAAGGCGCGCTGCCGCCGAGGAACAGAAGTCCCCCCTTCGTCGCCATCGGACCGGAGTTGCCACGCGTGCCCAGCCGCTCCGGCAACTCAACTCCGCGCAGAAGCGGGTGTTCGCGCAGGGCGCGGCTCCCCTCGCCAAACAGCACCTTCCACGCTATCTCGCCCCCATTCAGGTCGATTGCAAATCGGATTGGGTACTGGAACCGGGTTTCGCGGCTCATTCTCTTGTGTACGCTCTCAACTCGGCTTCGAAACGTCCGGCCAGAAGGTGTCGATACAGCTTCAGCGCCAGCCCCTCCTCGTGCTCCTCTAACCAGTTCCGGGCAGCCGCCGTCAGCACCATAGTCTCGCAAGGCTCGTCCGCACTGACCGTGGGCGCTTTCTCGTCCGAGGGATCGACCGGCCAGATCGCGTCGCCGGGACTGTACTGTCGGAATCGCGTACCCGCGGCTTCATGGGCGGAAGCGCGTCCGGATGTCAGCAGTTGCAGGCCTTCTCTCGACGCACCCGGCCCGGCGAGGGCTTCCCCAGCGGCGTAGCGGCGCGGACTCAACCAGCTTCGGAGCTCGCCCATCAGGTCCTCGAAACGGATCTGTCGCTCCAAATGGCGCTCGAGGTCTTCGGCAGCCCGCTCCAGCAACGACGTGCGCCGCTCGTCCACGTTGCTCGCCGATGCCCTCCACGCGGAGATGACAATCTCCTCGCAGCGCTCCAAGGCGCGGTCCGCGTTCGGCTCAAGCAGCACGTGCGCAAGTCCCGAAGGCGGAAGGGTGCGGTTCAACCCAGTCCTGAGCTGTTCCGACGGCGCGCTCAGGACCACGTACACCTTAGCCGCATTCGCCGATTGCAAGAACCTCGCAAGGACGTTGACCGCGGAGAAGTCAAATCCGGAGACGGAGGCAAAGTCCAGCATCAGGCAGGCCGGACGCGAAGCACCGGTCAGGGACTCGTGAAGGTGGTCGGCCAGAGGGGAGACACTGCCAAAGAAGAGGTAGCCGCGCAACTGGTAGACCTGCACGCGCTCGGATTCCTCCAGCAGGATGGCCTGGTCCGGGACGGGACGGGCTTTCGTGCTCCGGCGGTCGCAGACGGTGAAACGCGCTTCGATCGGATCCACGCGGCTCAAGCGCACGGCGAAGAATACGAGCATGGCCAGCATGCCGACACCCACACCCTCGAACAGCCCAAAGGTGTTGATGACGACGACGATCAGCACGATGATGCTGTACTCGGACCGAGGAAGACGGTGGCGGCTTCTCACCAGCCCTTGGTCCAACATCCCAGTCCCGGCAAAGAACAGAAGCCCTCCTACCAATGGCAGCGGGACCAGCTCCAGCATCCCGTCGCCCAGGAACAGTGCGGCTGCGATGACTAGGGCAGCCACGACACCGGTCAGGCGGGTCGAGGCACCGAAGAGCTTGCTGCGCAGCGACGCGGGAACGATTATGCTCGCCACCGTGCCGCCACCCAGTCCGGCCGCCACGCTCGCGAACCCTGTCGCCCTAAACTCGCGATCCCAGTCCAGATCTTGGTTCGCCGCCATCTCGAGGCCTGCGACATTCATGATCACGACGATGAGCGCGACCACCATCATCATGAACATAGCCGGGACTTGCGCTGCCATTGCGTTCAAGTCCACATTCACGAGGTCGGCGGGCTGCAGCGCCGGCCACAGGTTGCCTTCCGAGGTGCTCTCCAGCAGCAGACCCGCCGCCCTGGCTTCTTCGCCGGAGATGCCAAGTGCGTCGAGCAGGAGGTGGTATCCACCGACGGCAACCGCGACGCTGGCAGGCAGGATGAGAGGATGGCGCCACCGCTTCATCGCGAGATACAGGGCAATCCCGAACGCAGCGCCTAGACTCCATTTCCAGAGTTCCGAAAATTCCACAAGAGCCGGAATCGCGCGCCAGTCCGTATCCACTCCCATCAGGGACATGGCGGACAGGCAGACGGCTGCCCCGATTCCGGCCACGAACCCTCCCGCGACCGGGTAGGGGACGAAGCGCACCAGATTGGCGAGCCGGTATCGCCCCATCAGGACAAAACACACTCCGGTCGCGACTGCGCTGATCATCAGCGCCCCCGCAGTAGTGACGAATAGCGCATCGCCGTCGGCATCCATCGTGGAGCCGATTCGAGCCATCACGATCACAAGGGCTGGAGACAGCCCCGCAATCGCCCCACGAAAACCGCTTGTCAAGGCGATGACGAGACAGGCGGCGAAGTTCCCGAACAAGACCAAGCCGACGCCTTGGGAGGAATAAGGGGCCAGCGGCCCGGAGAATATGAAAGTCCCGAAAGCGATCTGGGCGACGAGTAGACCAAGGCCCGCGGTAAAGCCGGCCACAAGCGCCGGCACAGCCTTCGCTGACAAAATGTCTGCGCGTAGCTCCGAGACGAAATTGCGGAGCGAGGACATTGCCGTCACGGTCTCGTGCACGAGCGATTCGCGGCGCAAAGGGACATAGTTCGATGCTGTGGCCCCAACCAGCAGAATTCGGCTTGCATGCGAGACAGCAAGAGGCAAGGTACTGTCACGGCGTTCAGGCCACAGGTGCTGAGCAGCGGCAATACAGCCATGGCGCACACCGCTCGATCGAAGCGCCAACCGTCAAGATTCGCCACAGAATAGGGTCCGCGGACGGCAAAGCCAAACCGACCCCTGAACGATCAAACCCACCCGTCGAAACCGCCCTTCTTGGCCGGAACTTTGGGAACCGGACTCTCGCAGCTGTCCGGCGTGATCCACCAACGAGCTTCTCGCCGAATCTCGCGACGACATCCGGCCGAGCATCGGCGAACATGACCTGTCGGGTAACCACTGAAGGAATGCTCGATCAGTTTAGTCTTCCTTGTGTCGGGAGAGCAAGCCAGCGCCAAACGCATGTCCCATACTTGCAGTTGAGCCCCACTTGTCCATCAGCCGCCGACGGTGTGCCAGCAAGTCCGATCTTGCACAGGCTTGCTCGACGCTGTTTCCGACATTGTGAGCGAGGCTCAAGTCCATGACAGGCTGAAAGGTGCCCGTGCGTTCCGCAGCCCAATCGTGGAAACTACTGCTGACTGCGTACACGGGCGCCCGTCCAGCGAAAATACTCTATTTTCAATAACTTCTGAGAATTAGAGGGAAATCAAACACGGCAGCCGGACCGATGAAAAATGGTGGACCTGGAGGGATTCGAACCCTCGACCTCCTCCATGCCATGGAGGCGCGCTCCCAACTGCGCCACAGGCCCACTCTCTGAAGTGCTTCCTTAATTTAGCACAAGCGCTGCGACCAGGCAGACCGCTTCTAGCTCTGTGAGCAGCTTGAAGCTACGAACGAATGGGCTCTCGAAACTGAAGCCGTCACGCTTGATCAGCTCATACGGCGTGTCACGAACAGTTGCGCTTCAACTGGTCTTCGAGCCCCTTCAAATCTCCCAACACCCACAGATTGGATACCTTCTCACCTTGGAACGTGAACAAGGCACACCCGGACCAATACACACGCTTGCCGCTGGGTTCATAGCCCAGGAATCGGCCTCGGTGAACACCGCCGAAGCTCATCTTTGCAAACACCATGTCCCCCTCTTCAACCAGGACTTCGATTACACATCGATAGTCTCCCAGCGCACTGTGAACTTCGTCGACGTACTCCGCAAACCCTTTGTGGCCTCGCCTCTCGTCGCCCAAGGATCCGCGGAAAGCGAAATCATCGTGTAGCACCGAGGGGATGGCATCTCGATCATGAGCGTCCCAAATGACTTTGTAGAACCTGCGTACTTGCTCTTTCCGAGCGGTCGTCCTGCTGGCATTCGCGTCTGCCTCTCGCATGGTTGAGTAACACTCTAGCCCAACGCGTCCCGTGCTATCGCAGCGGGTCTGGCCACAAACCTCAGTCGCCAAAGCGAGCGTTGCAGATCAACCTTGCCGCTGCCACCGAAGCAGGTTAAGGAATCGACTGCATTGGCAACTCAAATGCGAGGCCGCACCGCTGCCTCAGACCATGCATCGGCGGCCGACACTCGCACCGCGCTCCCGAATTCCACCCGCGCAAGCGCTGAGTCGGAGGATCCTTGATATACTTTGCGCCCATGGCGGAAGGCAAGCTCCTCGGCGTTACGGTGCTCCCCGAATACATCCAGAGTGAGGGAATCGAGGGGCTCTTGGACAATCTCACCCACATCGGCGCCAACGCCGTTGCTACGTCGCCATACCTGATGCAAGAAGCCGACCGCGAGACCGGTCAGCGCGAGCCCCCGGCCGACGCCAACGCCGGCGCAGTGCGCTTGCTGGACCGCCCACTGTTCGGCAAACGCGAAGTCTGGGTCAGGACGGCACCTAGCTTCGAGCCCAACCTCTCGCTCTATGCCGGCCTGCGCTACCGCCCATCCAGTCCAACCGACCTGACCCGCAACGAAGGACACTTGCTGCACGACTTCATTCCAGCTGCAAAGAAGCGCGGTATTCGGGTCTACTTCCAAGTGCAGGCCGCGATCCCGCCTGGGTATCGGGTGCAGTTCGGCGGTCCGATCGACGCAGACAGGGCGCTCTTACCGAACGGCACCATCCCGCCGCGTCGACTCGCCAAGAACGGAAGTTTGGCCAGCCCGCACATCTTGGCATACGAACATGCGCTGATCCGAGACATCGTCCAGCAGTATCCCGATCTGGATGGGCTGCGCATTGACTGGCCGGAATACCCGCCATACTTCCTCGACTCGGTTTTCCTAGATTTCTCGTACCACGCCGAGCGCGCAGCGGAGCGCATGGGATTCCCCTTCGAGCGCATGCGCCGGGACGTAGGCGCACTCTACGCGAAGCTGCACGGCGGCCTGGCCGACAGTGACCTCACGCCTTGGGCGGAAGATTCTGATGGCGGTCGCTACCACCTGCTCCGGCTCCTGTCGGACTACCCGGGCGTCGCCGCTTGGTTGCGCTTCAAGGCGGCCTTGGTCGAAGACATGATTGCCGGTTTCCGGTCCACCATGAACGAGGCGGGTGGGCAATCGATGGAACTGCTGCCCAATGCATTCCCGCCGCCTTGGACGATTCCGTCCGGCATGGACTTTCGGCGCGTGGCCAAACACTCGTCAGCCATCAGTTGCAAGTTGTACACGATGCATTGGCCGATGATGCTGCGTTTTTACGGAGACCAAATCTTGGCAGCAAATCCCGGCCTGTCGAGCAGGCTGCTTGCGCGGGCATTGGTGCGCTGGCTCGACATCGCCGATGACGATGGCCTTCCCACCGTTGAGGACTACGCGTATCCGCCACCGGATGTGCCGCATCCGGTCGGCCCGCTTGCCCAGGCCCGCAAAATCCACCAAGCCCAGCGGGACGCAGGTGATACCCCGGTCTACGTCCTCGCACACGGCTACGGGCCGTTGGACGACTTTCGGAAGCGGCTCGTGGTAGCCCGCGACGCGGGCCAGCATGGCTATTGGGTGAACCGCTACGGCTACCTGAGCGACGAAAAGTTGGGCGTCATTCGCGAGGTTGGGGTATGAACCGCGACCAGCCCGACTTGCGACAGCCCTCCCAAGAGCAGGCGGGTCGATCGCAACCCGCCCGACGCGCTCAGACAAAGAGCGCGGAGCAGAATGCAATGCTTTACTGCCCGAATTGCTCCGAACGCTTGGAAAGCCGCAGTTGCAAGTTGCGCTGCGACCGCTGCGGCTACTTCATGGACTGCTCAGACTATTACTAGGAAATCTCCGCGCATAAGCCCGCACGGCCCCGGTCCAACTGGGGACTGTATCGGCGACAACGACCATGGCCGCAATCGGAAGCCCGGCAGGGCATTGTCCGTGTCTACCGGCACCGCTTTTGCCCGCTCTGCGAACACGCTCCTACAATGAAGGTTCCGGTCCTGCCTAGGGCCGAGCCTTCCCCGTGTCTCCCGAAGATCGCATATTCCAGCAGCGTTTCGAGAAGATCGCCCGAATCTCCGAGCTGGGTTTCGAGCGCTACCCACACAAGTACGACGCAACGCACACGGTCGCCGAACTTCGGGACGCCTTCGACTCGTACGATGGCGAAACACTCGAGGCCGAGCAGCCTAGTACCCGCATCTGCGGCCGCTTGGTGACCAAACGCCGCCAAGGCAAGGCGGGTTTCGCCAACCTGAAGCAAGGTGGTGTTCAGATCCAGATCTACGTGCGCCGGGACGAAGTCTCAGAGCGTGACTTTGAGCTCTACAAGCTGCTCGACGCCGGGGACGTGATCGGCGTGACCGGACGGGTCTTTCGCACGCGCACCGGGGAGCTCACGGTCAGAACGACCGAGCTGGCGTTCCTATCCAAGAGCGTGCTTCCACCGCCCGAGAAGTTCCATGGCCTGCAGGATGTCGAGATCCGCTACCGGCAGAGGTCGCTGGACTTGATCAGCAACGACTCGGTCCGGCAGACGTTTGTGACCCGAGACAAGATCATCCGGCAGCTCCGCACGTGCTTCGAGCAGCGCGGTTACATCGAAGTCGAAACCCCGATGATGCAACCGCTCTACGGCGGTGCACTGGCACGGCCCTTTCAGACGCATCACAACACGCTGGATGTCGATCTGTTCTTGCGGGTCGCCCCGGAACTGTACTTGAAGCGCCTGACTGTGGGCGGTCTGGATCGGGTGTACGAAATCAACCGCAACTTCCGCAACGAGGGGCTGTCCAAGCAGCACAACCCCGAGTTCACGATGTTGGAGTTCTACGAAGCCTACAGCGACTACCGCGACCTGATGGACTTCAGCACACAGCTGCTAAGGGCCAGCGCTGAGGCCGCGCTCGACGGCGCAACGGTTGCAGAGTTCGGCGATCACAGAATCGATTTCGGCTCGCTGAACCGCCTGACCTTTCCCGAGGCGATCGCGGAGTACTGGCCGCACGAAGATACGCGGCCAGATGTGGGCGACCTAGCCGATATCGGCAAGATCCGCGAACTAGCGGCGATCCACGAGCGCAAGGAAGGTCAAACCGTCCACTTGCCCGAGGGGATTTCGGCGGGCAAGGCCCTGCTAAACCTTTTCGAGGCCGCATGCGAGCACCGCCTGATTCAACCGACGGCGATCTACGACTACCCGGTAGAAGCGTCGCCGCTCTCCAAGCAGAAACCGGACGATACAGCCTGGGTGGAGCGGTTCGAGATCTTCTGCGGCGGGATGGAGATCGCCAACGGCTACTCCGAGCTAAACGACCCGCTGGAACAATTGGGGCGCTTTGAGGAGCAGGCGCTGGCTCGGGCCGCGGGCGATCACGAGGCTCACGGCATTGACGAGGACTATATCCGGGCGCTGTGCTATGGCATGCCGCCGACCGCTGGCGAGGGAATCGGCATCGATCGCTTGACAATGCTGCTGACCAACTCGCCAACCATTCGCGATGTAATCCTGTTCCCCCTGCTCCGACCGGAGTGCGACATCGGCATCGCAGAGCGCTTGCACCGAGCCTCGGGGACCGCCGCGCCTAGTGCCTGACTGCCCGGTCAGCAGAGATCTCCACTTCGTGTCCGAGTTTGAGGAGCACCAACGTTGAGAGAGCTAGTCTGGCAATGGCCGGATGATTCCACTGATCGGCTGCAGCGGGGAAAGAGGATCGCTCAGGTTTTGGGTGTGCCGGCCGCGATCGGCGAGGCGCTGGCCAGCCGCAAGCCGGACGCGTTCGATCCTCGGGGGTTGGCGGAGCGATCCTTAGGCGACTGCACCGCCTCCATGGGGGAGCCCCCGCGCACTGCCGAGGCCGCAACAACGCTGCTCCATGCTGTGCGCAGAGGAAGCATCGGAATTCTGTGCGACTTTGATGTCGATGGATCAACCTCCCAAGCGATATTGGTCGAAACGCTCCGTCTAGTCAGCGGTCGTAGCGACCTACAACCGGCAGTCGCGGTTCCCGAGCGCAACACAGAGGGTTTCGGTCCGAACCAACGCTGCCTCGATCTGCTGGCCGGTGCCGGCGTCAACTGTGTCGTCGTGCTGGACTGCGGCACGGCGGCTGGGAGCCTCTTGGATGAATTTCACGAGGCTACCGGAATCGACGTCGTGGTAATTGACCACCACCCCGCACACGGCGCCCGAACGCCAACCACCGGAATGCTCCTCAATCCTTGGGTCACATCGCCCACATCCCCTGGGGAGCACGGCACACTCTGTGCAGCCGGCTTGACATGGTTCGTGGCGCGTTCAATTCTGCGCCAGTCCGGGCTGTCCAAGATGGAGACCAAGAGCGTGCGTCAGAGCATCACGCTCTATGCGGCCCTCGGTACTGCGTGCGACCTGATGCGTCTCGACGTGCCGTTCAACCGCTCGCTGATCCGCCACGGAGTCCGCTTGCTCAACGATCCCGCCGCGCGTGGCAGGGGCTTGGCCGAGCTATGCGATGTCGCCAAGCTGAGACAACCTCACTCGGCCGACGACTTCGGCTGGAAAATCGGCCCCAGACTCAACGCCGGCTCGCGCATGGGGGAGTCCGATTTGGCGGCGCGCTGCCTGCGCGAAACGGATCGAGATGCGGCGCGAGAATTGGCGGGCCGGCTCGACCGGCACAACCATGATCGCCGGGAACTGGGCAGAGAGGCACGGGAAGAGCTGGCGTCGCATCCGGACGCAGCGGAATTTGAGCGCGGGCCGGTGAATGTGTTCATAGCTTCCGCTGCGACGCCTGGCACGGTCGGTCTGGTGGCGTCAGAGCTTGTCAAGATGTCAGGTTGGCCGGCCATTGCACTGACTCAGCGAGACAGCGGCACGTTTGCAGGCTCGGGGCGGTCGGCGTTGGAGTTCAACATTGGAGAGGCGGTGGTCTCTGCCGTCAGGGACGGCATCGCGCGCAAGGGGGGTGGGCACGCTGCGGCATGCGGCGTGGAGATCGACCCCCAGAGGCTGGAAGACCTGCGGGAATTTCTCACCAAGCGCTTCAACGAGCACGCGGCCAAGACGCCGGTGCCGTGCGAGCCTAGCCGCGTCATTGATGCAGTCTTGACACCCAACCAGCTGGCAGCGGACGCGTTGCTGGCGATTGCCAAAGCCCAGCAACGACTCGAACCTTGGGGTCCAGGACTGGCATTCCCGCAGTTCGGTGTCCGCCAGTGCGCACTTGTGCGCCACAGGCTAACGGCCAACGGGCACCTATTCGCGACATTGGAATGCGGAGGCAGCCGCTTCGAGACTGTCTGGTGGAACGCACCGGAAGACTGGCAGGACCGCCTCGGGGCAAATGCTTCAGACGCTCGGCTGGCTGAAGTAGTCGGAGCGGTCAAACTGGACTCGTGGAACGGTCGCCACAACGGGCGGATTGTGATCGCCGATGCGCGCGTACCATCGGGCTGATCTCTGCTCTACGGCGGTCCGGCCGAGAACCGCTTACGGGATTTCCGCAAGCGCACCCGCGGCAGCATCGATCGCGAGATCGATCTCTGCTTCGCCGTGGCAGTTGGCGACGAAAACCGCTTCGAACTGCGAGCACGGCAGATAAACCCCGCGCGCCAGCATCTCCCGGAAGTAGCGTCCGAACAGTTCCGTATCGCAGCTAGCTGCACCGTCCCAGTCGCATACCTCTTGGTCAGTAAAGAAGAAAGTCAGCATTGAGCCGACCCGATTGCTGGTCAGCTTGACTCCCGCAGCGCCGGCGGCGGACATTACACCGGCCTGCAACCGGGCGGCTGAGGCTTCGACTCGATCATAGATGTCGGCATTGGCGCGGAGCGTGCGCAGCATCGCGAGACCACCCGCGACAGCCAGCGGATTGCCGGAGAGCGTGCCACCCTGGTAGACCGCTCCGAGCGGGGCGACGTGCTGCATGATCTCCCGCCGTCCGCCAAAGGCACCAATCGGTAGGCCGCCGCCGATGACCTTGCCCAGCGTGGTCATGTCAGGTGTAACCCCGTAGAGGGCCTGGGCACCTCCCAAAGCGACCCGGAATCCGGTCATCACCTCGTCAAAGATCAGCACCGCACCGTGGTCGGTACACAATTCCCGCAAAGCTTGCAAGAATTCCGGCCGAGGCGGCACGCAACCCATGTTGCCGGCGACCGGCTCTAGGATCACTGCCGCGATTCTGGCGCCGTACTTCGCAAACGCTTCCGCAACTGCTGCTGCGTCGTTGTAGGGCAAGGGCAGCGTGGTGGCGGCGAAGCCTTCCGGCACGCCCGCCGAATCGGAGATGCCCAGCGTAGCCAGCCCCGAGCCGGCCTTGACCAGCAGCGAATCCACGTGCCCGTGGTAGTTGCCGACAAACTTGATCGCCAGGTCCCGACCCGTGTAGCCGCGGGCCACGCGAAGCGCGCTCATGGTGGCCTCGGTGCCTGAATTGACCAGCCGCACCATTTCGATGGACGGCACGATCTCGCAGATCAACTCAGCCATCTCGACCTCGGCCACCGTCGGCGCACCGAAGCTCGTGCCAGTCTTGAGGGCGCGTTCCAAAGCTGCGATCACTTCGGGGTGGCGGTGGCCGAGAAATAGCGGCCCCCAAGATCCGACGAAGTCGACGTACTCGTTCCCATCCACATCCCACAAGCGGCAGCCATCGCCACGCTCGATGAAGACGGGTTTGCGGCCGACGGCGCGAAACGCGCGGGCGGGCGAATTCACCCCCCCGGGAATGACCTGCTGAGCCTCGGCAAACAAGGCGTTAGAGATATCGTGCTGCATTACTCCGTTCAGTCTCGAATCCTATCTAGCGCTGCCCACCGTCCAGCGGGGGGTGCCCGGGAGGAAGTCCTGTGCTGGGTTGTTCAGCGGGAGGGTGTCCGGGCGGCAGTCCTGATGTCGGCGGGTGGTTCGGCGGCAACGGCGCAGACGAGCCGCTGGCGGGTTCTGGCGGCAGCACCCTCCAACCGTTTGGGCCGCGTTGCAGCTGATACAGCATTTTCATGGCCGCTTTGGGGTCGTCGGAAGCCACAATGGAT
>LXNJ01001031.1_pt1 | contig 17341 bp, 17 predicted proteins | sample 809081 | NCBI WGS metagenome assembly LXNJ01 (sample SAMN04870510, study PRJNA318959) | sponge metagenome | biome: sponge; feature: marine sponge reef; material: water | host: Petrosia ficiformis | place: Greece: Milos, Mediterranean Sea | collected 2013-05-29 | depth 5-7 m
GCGCGTCGAGCCCGCCTCCAATCCTTTCATCATCACACCAGGAAAACTGTAAACCATGTCTCCGGTACAAACTGTAAAGGATGTCCCAAGAAAGGACCACTGAAAAGTGGTGGGTCGTCTGGGATTCGAACCCAGGACCAACAGGTTAAAAGCCTGGTGCTCTACCAACTGAGCTAACGACCCCGATTTTGAGGTGCGGATTTTAAGTTCTGGAATTCCGAATTGTGTTTTTTGGGCGTATTTAGACTCGCACGCGTTAAATTCATTACTGTTTGTCACGATTACGAGACAGGGTACCAACGCTTATGTCACTGACCACCTTGAGTCGATCTATCGAAGGCAGAGTTGCGTTAATTACAGGCGCCGCAAGTGGTATGGGACAAGCAACTGCCGAATTGTTTGCTGAGCAGGGCGCTAAGGTTGCACTCACAGACGTATCCATTGAAGCGCAAGAGCAAGTAGTTGAACGAATCACATCTGCCGGATTCGTAGCACGAGGGTGGCAGCTCGACGTAATGGAACCGTCACAAATTGAGGAGCGTGTCGCTGAGATCGCCGAACACTTCGGAGGTTTGGATATCCTGGTGAACAATGCGGGAATCGGTGCGGGCGCACCGATTGATGCAGAGGACTATGAAGTGGTGTGGGAGCGTGGCATCAACACCCTGCTTACAGCACATGTTCGGATGATTCGCGCGGCACTACCGTATTTACGTCGGTCAGAAAACGCACGTATCGTCAACATCGCGTCCACCGAGGGATTAGGCGCAACGAAGCGAAACAGTGCGTACTCAACGGCCAAAACCGGTGTCATTGGTCTTACGCGCTCACTCGCAGTTGAATTCGGGACTGAAGGTATCACGGTCAATTGCGTCTGTCCTGGACCGATTCGAACCGGCATGACCGCGAATATCGACGAAGCTGACAAGCTCGAATACGCTCGACGTCGTGTTGCTTTGAAGCGATATGCAATTCCTGAAGAGGTTGCACATATGACACTAAGCTTGGTGCTACCGGCGGCTTCGTTTGTGACTGGAGTCGCCCTGCCGGTAGATGGTGGACTCACGATTAAGAACGCGTAGGTTCAATCATGAAATGGCAAGTTGGGGACGTAACCGTCACGAAGGTCGTCGAGTTAACTTCTGCGAGCCTTGGCAAACATATCCTGCCCGACGCGACTGCCGAGGAACTGAGGAAAATCCCGTGGATTGGCCCGTTTGTAGACTCAGACCTAAACATGGTCCTCTCGTTTCATAGTTTGATAGTTCAAACAGCTGATCGTCTTGTAATCGTTGATACCTGCATCGGCAACGATAAAACGCGGAACTATCCAAAGTGGAACAAGATGCAGACTAGCTTCCGCGACGACCTTCGCACCGCTGGCTTCCACGAGAGTGCCTTCGATACCGTGTTGTGTACTCATATGCATGTTGACCACGTCGGGTGGAACACGTATCGAACCGACGAACGATGGCTGCCAACTTTCGAGAATGCACGATACCTCTATGCTCGAGAAGAGTGGGACCACTGGCAAGCTGAGAGTCAAGACGAATATGGTCCGGTTATTGAAGACTCGGTGCAACCAATCTTCGATCTTGGCTTAGCTGATCTAGTTGACTCGTCTCATCGTGTTTGCGACGAGATTCAGTTGGTACCGACGCCTGGTCACACGCCTGGACACGTAAGTGTCTACATCAAGTCCCGAGGCGAAGAAGCGATCATCACTGGCGATATCTTCCATCACCCGTGCCAAATAGCCAAGCCGGAATGGTGTGCGACAGCTGACAGTGACCAAGATGCTGCACTACAAACTCGAAAAGCGTTTCTGAGTGACTATTCGGATCGCCCCGTCCTTTGCATCGGCACACACTTCGCGGGCGTGACTGCCGGTAAACTCGTTAGCGACGGCGATACGTATCGACTGGATTGCTAGTCTAGTCTTGAAGCGCTCGCTTCAGCACATCGACTAGATCTAGCCCGAACATCGCTAAAAAGTGGTCTGCGTCCTCAATGACGTGCAGAGATCGATCAGGATTACGTTGAACCCAGCTAGAAAGAACGCTTAGCTCGCTGATTGGATCGTTATCACCGACTACCAGCTGAACATTGTTTGTTAGCTCTGGTAGCCCATTTTGGGTGGGCGGCGCAATCAACAGCAAGTCTCGATTGTCTGAGGAGTCAGCCGCGTATTTCAAAACGACGCCGGCACCGAATGAGTAGCCACTAAGTGTGATCTTCTCAAATCGAGTTTCAAACTCCTTGACCACGCTGGCAAGGTCAGCGACTTCGCCAATTCCTTGATCGTACGAACCAGTGCTCGCGCCTACTCCACGAAAATTGAATCGTATGGTCGAGATGTTTTGAGACTTCGCGACTTGTGCGGCAATTTCGAGGACGCCATCAAGCATTGAGCCACCATACAGCGGATGAGGGTGGCAGAGAATTAATGCATGCGGAGTCGAAGCTGACTCAAACAACCATTCGAGGTCGCCAACTTCGCCTTTTGTCGTACCGAGTTCCATAAGTCACCAGCTCATCGAGATAGGTGGAACTTTAGCGTGTGAATCGAGTGCGTTCAGGCGCGGTCAGGTTCGAATGGTTCGTCAACGAACCCGCGTCGAAGATTGATGTATCAATCATCTCTTGTAGCGAAGCTAGAATCATCACCCAAATCGGCGATGCCGCGTTCGTGCTCCATTGCCTCAAACCGTCGCGCGGAGACAAGACTTGGCTACGAAGATCGGATTAGTGTCTGACACCCACATCCCAGAGAGCCGCAAGGAACTTTGGCCACAGGTGTACGAAGCCTTTCAAGGCGTGGATTGCATCTTCCACGGTGGTGACATTCACGATGTTGCGCTACTGGACACGTTCGAACAGATCGCTCCAATCTACTGTGCTCGTGGAAATGGAGAAGACGGTAGTGGTGGTCGACCGATACAACCAGAAGATCCTCGGGTTAAGTATTCCTGGTCCCTGCAAATCGAGGATCTCACAGTCGGACTAACGCACTACATTTCGATGTTACCAGGCGACGACACGTTCTCGTTCAAGAAGTCAATAGAACGCTATTTCCCGGATCAACGGCCCGATGTGATCGTGTTCGGAGATACCCATACTGAGTTAATCGAAGAGGTTGAAGGTGTGCTATGCGTCAACCCTGGTTCACCGACTTACCCCCATAACTACGACACGCAGTACGGTACGATCGGATTTCTAGAGATTGACGGTGCTGACTCCGCTGCATCTGTCTGGTTGATCAACGATGACGGAATCGAACCGTTTCAATGGGACGAAGCGCCGCCATGGAAGCGCCGCTAGTCGAGATGGAACTCGCCGCACGCCAGCGTGCGCGCGGCAAGAATCTGTAGTTCGGTTAAACCATCCCGCGCATCGGGTTAATGGCTGGCCATGAATCCTTCGTTGCGAAGATCGCTTCGCCTACCTCTGCGACATCCCAGGACCCATCCGACTCGTCTTGACGAGCGATTTCTTGTAGTTGCCAAGAGAGCATCGATACGCGATTTCCTGCCACTAGCCAAGTTCTGCCAGTCACTTCTTTCGCTTCGTCTGAACATAGCCACACGACCATTGGCGATACACGTTCAGGTGGGAAGTTATCTTTTACCTGGTCCGGGAATATATCGTCAGTCAGTCGCGATAAAGCCGTAGGCGCGAGAATGTTGACGGTAATACCGTACTTCATACCTTCTAGATAAAGGCAGCGAGCTAGTCCTGCGATACCTGCTTTGGCGGCGCCGTAGTTCGTTTGCCCAAAGTTCCCAAGTAACCCAGAAGTTGAACTGGTGACGACGATGCGCCCCCCAGTCTCTTGCGCAAGCATTTGATCGTACGCGGCTTTCGTAGTTAAGTAGGTTCCCTTAAGGTGAACGTTTACCACGACATCCCACATGTCTTCGGTCATGTTCTTGAACGACTTATCACGCAGTATGCCAGCGTTAGCTATGCAGATATCGAGCTTGCCGAAGTTCTCCACGGCTGTTTGCGTCATAGCCCTCGCCTCGCCGGGATCCGCAACGTTGCCATAGTCCGCGACTGCACTCCCCCCAGCCGCTTTGATCTCATTAACCACTTCGTCCGCCATACTGTGTCCTGAGCCGGTGCCGTCACGAGCTCCGCCCAAATCGTTTACTACGACACTGGCGCCTTCTTGTGCAAGCAACAGTGCATGTGCGCGACCCAAGCCGCCACCTGCACCCGTAACCAAGGCGACTTTACCGTCAAGTAGTCCCATGAAATATCTCTGATCTTGATTCGATAGTGAATTTGTGGCGGACGATTTTAGTTTTGGTCGCGATGCAGAAATGAAGTCGAAGCGTGACTCAACGGTGTTTTTGCATGCGTCGACGCCTCGACGAGCCTTCGATAATCTGCACGTTAGTAAAGGAGGATGTCATGGACGAATTGTTTCGCTTCGACGGTAAGGTCGCACTCATCACCGGTGGAAGTCGAGGTCTAGGTAGATCGATGGCGTTGGCTCTTGCGGAGCGTGGCGCTGATATTGTTGTAGCGAGTAGGAAGCTTGAGAACTGCGATACGGTTGCGGCTGAGATACGAGCGTTAGGGCGACGCGCGCTAGCCAAAGGGTGTCACGTCGGTCATTGGGATGACCTTGATCGATTGGTCGTCGATGCATATGACGAATTTGGCAAGGTGGACATTCTCATTAACAACGCGGGTATGTCCCCGTTGTATCCCAAACTCTCCGCTGTGACTGAGGATCTGTTCGACAAGGTTGTTGGCGTGAACCTAAAAGGTCCATATCGACTCTCCGCATTGATCGGCGAACGGATGATGGATCAAGAGGACGGTGGGTGCATCATCAACGTCAGCAGCAATGCGGCTGCACATCCATCGCCAAACGCAGAGCCATACGGTGCGTGCAAGGCAGGTATTAACTCACTGACACTATCGCTTGCCCATGCATTTGCGCCTAAAGTACGGGTGAACTGTATTCAGCCTGGACCGTTTCTCACCGACATATCGAAGGCTTGGGATCTTGACTCATTTAATCGGGGGGCGAAAGAGAATATCGCGCTTCAACGAGGCGGCGAACCTCATGAGATCGTGGGCGCTGCTTTGTATCTCGCAGGACCGACGGGTTCGTACACGACAGGCGCCGTCATTCCAATCGACGGTGGGAGTCGCAACTAACGCCGGAAATCTTCGAAGAGTAGTGGTAGTTTCTCGGCGTAGTCCACTCCGCTGATATTCTCCATGGTTTGAAACCAACCTGGATTGATGAAGTTGACATCGAGAAGGTAGGGGTACGCGATATCGACCGCACATACACGTATTCCAAGTTCAACTAGATCTTTCGCGATAGACTTTACAAGAGCGACTTCGCTCGACTCTGGTTCGCAAACACGTGCGGAAGCTTCCGCCCTTATGCTGCCACGAAGCCCGGTCTTGACTTTCTGATAAGCGCCAAGTTCCGTGCCCATCGTTAGAAACCAGCGTTGTTCCCGTGACGTCTCCACTCTCTCTTGAACAACCGCGTAATCCTCGCGAGTGAGGGTTTCGAGGATTTGAACTAAATTCGGATCAGTTGCTGTCAGCTCGAAAACATCCCGGCCGAAACTCCCAGCCGTAGGCTTCGCGACCCAAGCTCCGCCGGCGCGAACATGACTCGTTAAGAATTCAACGTTGGATGAAACGATCGTTTCAGGGGAATACTTACGAAGCATTGTCAAAGCGAGCGCAGCCTTGTTCTGGAAGAGCAAGTACGAATCGATCGAATTGACGAATTGACCTCGGTCCATGGCATGTAAGAGCTGCATGCGGTCTAAGAACGTCGATCTTCTCCCAAACCCGAGCAACCAAACCCAGTCGCACTCATCGATATTCACGACGTCTCCGCTGGTTTTTACATACCGCAAGTCGCGACGATCTAAGACGAGCTCGTCATGTGAGGCGGTAATAACGTCCCAACCGCAAGATTGGAATACGCGTTCGAATCGAAGCAGGTTGTCGGTGTGCGAATCCTGCGCCGCACCGACGAGAAGCAACGTGGGCACTGTGATGGAGACTAGGCAAAAGCGGGTGCGAAGTCTAGTTGCATAGGATCTGAACTGACATGGAATGAAGATGAAACATATACGGAAAAAGAAGCCACTTCATCCCAGATTCCATAAACTTTGATGCTCAAATCACGCGTTCACAGGATGGTATTCGCAATTTCTACAGTTATCGAAAGAGATTATGGGTTGGATCCTCAAAAAGTTCCTCTGTACCTCCCCCGAAAAGTTAGTAATCACGATTGCGAGCAACTTAAATCCGAAATCAAAGGACTTCTCGCGGAGTTAGACGCAGTTTTGATCTCCCATTACTACGTTGACGCAGATGTACAAGATCTAGCGCTAGAGACGGGTGGATGCGTCTCCGATTCCTTGGAAATGGCGCGTTTTGGGCGCGACCATGAAGCATCTACGTTGGTGGTCGCAGGCGTTAGATTCATGGGGGAGACCGCGAAGATTCTCTCACCCGAAAAGCGCGTCCTGATGCCAACGCTAAAAGCAGAGTGTTCCCTCGACCTTGGGTGTCCGCCCGATGAATTTAGAGCGTTCTGCGATCAGTATCCGGACCGCACAGTGGTCGTTTATGCAAACACTTCAGTTGAGGTTAAAGCACTGTCAGACTGGGTGGTCACTTCGAGCGTCGGGCTGCAGATTGCCTCTAATCTTTCGGCACGAGGAGAGAAACTAATCTGGGCGCCGGACAAGCACTTGGGTGCATACATTCAACAGCAAACTGGTGCTGACATGATTCTGTGGTCGGGTGCGTGCGTTGTCCACGAGGAGTTCAAGTATCAAGCGCTGCTTGATATGAAGACGATCTATCCGGATGCAGGTGTACTTGTGCATCCTGAATCCCCCGCAGCAGTTATCGGAATCGCGGACTGTGTCGGTTCAACAAGCCAGATACTGAATGCGGCGACTGAACTGCCAATGGATCGATTTATCGTCGCAACGGATCGCGGTTTATTTCACCAACTCCGTCGTGCGAATCCAAGCAAAACGTTTATTGAAGCTCCTACTGCTGGGGATGGGGCGACCTGCCGTAGCTGCGCTCACTGCCCGTGGATGGCGATGAATGAACTGCACGTTCTGCGGGACTCGTTGCTCACTCAAGCGAACGAGATTTTCGTGGATCCAGGGGTAGGCGCGCGTGCGATGAAGCCATTGCAGCGGATGTTGGACTTTCCGCGTCCCTAGCTCTCCTCTGCTCGCTCAGCTTCGGCACGAATGTCTAAAAGACGTTGGTCTAGGCTCTGTGCGAGTCGGTTCTTTTCCTGGACTTGCTCACGCGCGAGTCGGATTTGCGTGATCGCACTCTTGTAGTTCCCTCGGAGAACAAAAAACTCGGCTCTCGCTCGATGTACGTCGACGAGATTTTTCGCCAGACCGGCCGTTTCAGCGAGCTGATACCAAATATCCTGATCTTCGGGATGGAGTTTCACCTGCTCCCAAAGAAGCGTGACGGCTTCTTCATTGCGACCGTTTCTTGACAATGCATGGGCGAGAAATAAGGTGAGTGGCTGATTCTTGGGATAGATGCTGAGTTTCGCTTCGAGCAGCTCGATCGCCTCATTGGTTCTATCTGCTTCGATCAAAATATCCGCGTAGCTGCCGATCACGATGATGTTGTTAGGTAAGCGATCATAAATTGGCTGCATGATCGCAATCGCCTGATCGTGCTGTGAGCTCATGGATAACGCGATCGCCTGTAAATACGGCTTTCCTTCCGCTTCTGCGCTCTGCGCCGTTTCTCTCGCGTTGGTAATAAAGCGACTCGCAACACGTTCGCGAATGAGCTGATAGTCATTCGTGACCGGAAAAATCCCGCGTGGCTTTTTCGATGCCTCGCTTCGCATATCGGAGATTCGGCTCTGCGTGATTGGGTGAGTGCTTACGTACTCCGGTATTTGTCGACGGTATCGCGCCGACTGCTGCATGTGTTCGAACATGCGCGCTGCGCCATATGGGTCAAATCCCGCACGGGTCAGCGTATTGAGTCCCACGCGGTCCGCTTCCCGTTCCTGCGCTCTCGAGTACCCTAAACTTGCAGCATCGGCGATCGCACTGGCACCAAGCATGGTCGCCAATCCTGCGTCTGTTTGACCCGCAGCGATGATGGCTACAGACGTAAGGTATCCAACAAGATTTCGAAACGTGTTCATCTTTTGTTGTTCGAGACGACGCGCAAAGTGGCGTTGACTGAGGTGCGCTAGTTCGTGCGCGATCACCGATGCGAATTCATGGATATCTCGCGCCATGGTGAACAGACCAAGATTGATGCCAATCACGCCCCCAGGTGCGGCGAAAGCATTAAATTGATCTGACTTGATCACAATTGGACGAAGATTGACGTTCGTCAGGTCGGAATTTTCCGCGACACGATAGCAGTACTTTTCGACGAAATACTTGATGAGTGGATCGTTTTCGAGCGGTAACACACTGCGAACCTGCTGAAGAAGCATCTTCCCGATCGCTTCCTCTTCGTGAGGTGCGAGAATTGACGAGCTACTGTCGCCGAGTGCGGGAAGGCGCTGAGTATCGGCAAGTGCGCATCCCGCGAGCACGACAATGACAATTCGACATATGACTTGAACCGCCATCGGAGACTGGCTCATTTTGTTATGGATCCCATTGATTCGAATATGAAACTCACAATTACGAAGAAAGTAGCCGAAGACAGAACTATCAGACCTCAATTAGACTCAACCATTTGTCATCTCTCGTGCGAAAATTGTTTCTATGGCTGATCCGAAAGAAACGTACTTAGACGTCAAGGGTTTGAACTGCCCAATGCCACTATTGAAGGCTAAGCGTACATTGAATGGTATGGAGGCGGGTGAACGACTGCGCGTCGTCGCCACGGATCCAGGATCGATGAAGGACTTTACCGTATTCGCAAGGCAAGCAGGTCACGATTTACTAGAAGCATTCGAAGACCAAGGTGTATTTAACTACCTGCTCGTGAAACACGAACGTCCGTAATGTCGATCATCGACATCCTCCGCGACTGGACCAATAGGGTCTTTGGTCATATCGAGGGGCTCGTATTACTCGGTCTAATTACGATCTGTTTGGTCGTATTGCTCACGGTTGGTTTCTATCTTGCTCCGGTGATCGCCGGATTGGTCGTCGCGTTCGCATTGCACGGCGTCGTCAAGCAATTGATCTTGTGGCGAATTCCGCGCCTCGTAGCGATAGGGGGCGTATTGGTGTTGTTCATAGGCGCAATCATCGCTCTGTTCATTGTGATCCTACCTCTTGTCTGGGCGCAACTGCAGAACTTGGTAACGCAAATACCACAACTCGTATCGGCGTTACAAGCCATCCTCACGGAGTTTGCGATCAACTATCCCCAATTGGTGCCCGATGCCTTCCTCGAGTCGCTGAACGTCACGGCGCAAGCGCAGTTCACGAACCTCGGCGGTCAGATTGTTCAGCAAATCGTGCAACAGCTTCCAAATTTGGTCTGGTTTCTCATTTTCTTGCTACTCGTTCCGATCTCGCTGTTCTTCTTCCTAAAGGATCACAAGCAGATGGTCGAGTACCTCCGACGAGTACTTCCGAAGAATCGCCCGTTACTGGACGAAGTGGGGCGGGAAACTATTGCCCAAATGGGGAGCTACATTCGCGGTAAGTTACTTGAGATTCTGATCGTTGGTGGCGTCTGCTACATCGTTTTCTCGTTATTCGGTTTGCAGTTCGCTGCCCTCTTGAGTCTTCTTGTTGGCCTCTCGGTGATCATTCCGTTCGTCGGTGCGGCGGTCGTTACCGTCCCAGTGGTCATTGTCGCCTTGGTGCAATTTGGGTGGACATGGGACTTCTTTTTCGTGGTCATAGCGTACGCCATCATTCAAGTGCTTGACGGAAATGTGCTTGTCCCTTTGTTGTTCACAAAGGCCAATGACCTCCATCCGGTAGTGATCATTGTCGCCGTCCTCGCGTTTGGCGGTTTGTGGGGAATATGGGGTGTCTTCTTTGCGATCCCGTTAGCAACGTTCATTCGAGCGGTCATAAATGCATGGCCAACTAAAATTTCGGTCGATGGCGATGACCCCGATTCGCCTCCTCAACCTCAATCAGTGAGCGCCGAATAGATGAGTCAGGTCGACCTCAAAGGTAGTCTGGTCGCGTTAGTGACACCTATGAAATCCAGTGGTGAAGTGGATGACGGCGCACTGGACGCATTGATCGATTGGCACCTTGAATCCGGTACGCACGGCGTGGTGCCAGTAGGTACAACGGGTGAATCCGCGACTCTGAACGTCCGCGAGCATCTGCATGTCATTGAACACACCCTCCGACGTGTGGATGGGCGCGTGCCTGTTGTCGCTGGTACAGGGGCTAACGCGACTGCAGAGGCGATCGATCTCACGCGTGATGCAAAAGTGGTTGGAGCAGACGCGTGCCTCTTAGTTACGCCTTACTACAACAAGCCGACGCAGGAGGGTTTGTATCGACACTATTGCGCAATTGCAGAAAAAGTCGATATTCCAATGGTGCTTTACAACGTGCCTCCTCGTACTGCTTGCGATATGTCGGCTGAAACAGTTGCGCGACTTGCACCAGTCCCTCAAATCATCGGAATCAAAGAAGCTTGCGGGGATGCGGATCGCGTGAAAGAAATTCGTGAGTTAGTTCCCGACGATTTCATCATCCTCTCCGGTGAGGACGCACAAACCATGACAATGTTTGGGTATGGTGCAGTAGGAACCATCTCCGTTACAGCGAACGTCTTACCGGGGATGATGTCGAAGTTTTGTGAGAGTTACCTCAGAGGCGACGTCGAAAAAGCCAAGGAACTTGATGCAAAACTCCAACCTATTCACGAGATTCTATTCTGCGAAACAAGCCCTATCCCAACAAAGTGGGCGTTAAATCGGCTGGGTCGAATTCCGGAAGGTATTCGGCTTCCGCTAGTACCACTTTCCGAATCGCATCACGTAGAAATGTGCGAGCGCTTACGCACAGTTGGCGCGCTATGAGACGAATTGCGCTTGCGGCATTCGTGATCGCGAGCGTTCCATTGACATTGGTTGGTTGTGGCTTGTTGAAGCAATCCGCGGGGCTAGTGGTCAATGAGCGTGACAACTACCTCCAAGCAAATGAAGTCGAGACTATTAGCGTGCCTTCGGATCTGGAAGGCGAGCGAATCGCGGACATTTGGGAAATCCCAGATATTGAGGAGATTCCGGCGGCGAAGTACTACGCAAACGCCGCCCCAAGACCGATATCAATTGTTGGTGACGCTGATCCTAATCTGATCCGGATTCAGAAACTGGGTGAACGAAGCTGGATGGTCGTACAGCGAAAACCGGATACGGTATGGCCACTAGTTCGTCAGTTTCTTACCTTCAACGGTGCTGAGGTAGAGACTGAGGACGCAGGTGAGGGTGTCATCGTGACAAAACCCCTTGATGTGACATCAGCCGAGAGCACGAGTATGTTGCATACAACTGTTCGCGCCGAGAATCCTGAAGCGTCGGATGATGATTTCCTAGTATTTCGTGTAGAGCAGGGGATGCGCCGCGGTTCATCGGAGGTACATCTTAAATACCTTGAGGATGCGAATCAATTGAATTACTTGGATTGGAGTCTACCTTCAGCTCGAAGTGAAGTGACGAATGCGATTCTGCGCCAAATTGCTCAATTCGAAGTGGACGACGTTAGCGACGAAGCGGTTTCTCGAGTGGGCCAGGAAGTTGCGGGCGTTCCCAAGATCGAACTTATTCGTGATGACCTTGGTTTCCCGTCCTTACGGTTTAACGTTGACTTCGAACGCACTTGGGCGACTGTACTTTCGGCGATCGAACGAAGTCCCTACGATGTGCTAACGCGAGAACGAACATCGCGCTTGATCGAGCTAATAATTGATGAAGACAAGCTCGATCGATCGCAACGCGATATGTTGGGTCAGCTATTGATCGATGTCAAGAAAAGCGTGGAGGATGAAGAACCTGTCGCGATTCAATTTCGCGTAAACCCGTATCAGCAGGTAAATGAGATCGAGCTCCGACGATCAGATGGGAATGAACTAACACTTGAATTGGCTGAACATTTCCTTGTAATGATTCAGCAATTTGCATCCTAGGGACGAGGTATTAAGGTTGTCTCGCATGGAGTTCACATCTCTAGGCAGCGGAAGTGGAGGAAACGGCACAGTCATTCGTGCTGGTAATACGACGTTGCTGATAGACTGTGGATTTTCTCGGCGAGCGCTTCAGGATCGACTAAATGAGCGTTGTGTTGCGATGGAGCAACTCGATGCGATCTTAGTTACACATGAGCATGGCGACCATCTCAAAGGCGTGCCTATCGTGGCTAGATCGCATCAAATCCCCGTCTATGCCTCACGTGGCACAGTAGATGCGATGCGTCAGCGAATTTCCAAATTTGAATCCGTTGAGTACCTACTAAACGAGATCGAAGCGGGAGTAGCGTTCCGGGTTAAAGATGTGGATGTGTACCCGATTGACGTCCCTCACGACGTGAAGGAACCTATCCAGTTCGTCTGTCGGTACAACGGTGCCGGAGTTGGGGTCTTAACGGATTGTGGAAGTTACACCGAAGAAATGGTGACGCACTATTCGCGTGTAAATGGCCTTTTACTTGAGACTAACCATGATTCTCACATGCTTGCAACCGGTCCTTATCCAGCACGAATCAAGCAGCGAGTAGCTGGCGATTTCGGCCATCTAAATAACCGCCAATCAAGAGAGTTTGCACAAAGAATCCACCACGTGAACTTGCAGCAATTGGTCTTAGGACACATCAGCCAACACAATAACGAACGTGGGCTCATCGAACGCGAATTCGACAATTTTCCTAGTGGAACGTCCGTTACTTACGCGTCTCAAGACGGTGGTACAGATTGGCTGAGTGTAACTTCAGGATAGCGTGTAGCGTGCGTTTACGGACTACGAAGTGGCCATTAGACGCGCGCGGTTGTCTTCTGTTGGTCGCGTGCCTTTTTGCAGTACCGCAATCGGCGCAGGAATGTGAGGAGCTTGAAGGCAACGACTTGACGGTGTGTCTAACCTTGATGGTCTGTATGGCGTTAGACGAGGCTAAGGCGCGCAATCAGTGCCTGGAGGTTGCGCGGCAAGTGCTTGATCAACACGATGCGCAAATGGAGCAGAGTGCTCAAAATCCTGCTGAGGAAGTGAGTGAGCAAGTTACTACAGAACCAGTTCTGGTTGAGGAAGTACCAGATCTTGTTGAGCAGACCGTCGACGATCCTGTAGACGTCGAGCAACAAACATCAATGAGCAGCGAGCCTTTGGAAGGTGTGCAGTCGGACGAGTCTACACGAGTGGAAGCGACGAAACCTAGTCGGGTAGGTCGATTGTTTTCTTGGATGCGTCGTGGTGACGGCGGAAGTGCGGAAGAACGCCAAGCTAACGAAGAACCGGAAGTTTCAAAAGATGGCGTACCGAAACAGTTTGCAGCGACCGTGGTAACCGTTTCTAAGGCCGGTTATAACGATGCGTTGGTGGTATTGAGTAATCGCTACGTTTTTATCATTACTCGTGCGCGCCAGAGTCGAATCGAACCCGGCGACGTCATTGTTGCTCGGAAGAAAGAAGGGTTGAGCGGGCGGCAGAGTTTCCTGTTTTACGGTCGAGGAGCAAGCGTCGATGCCCGTCGAGTGGATTGCGGACATGTCGATCCATCGCGACAAACGAAGCGACGATGTGAGTTTGCCGCGCGGCATCTAGGCGCTGAAGCACGTTAGGAAATTAGAATTTGTGGCACGGAGAGGTGCCAGAGTTGGTCGAATGGGCTTGACTCGAAATCAAGAGTGTCCTTTTGGGCACCCAGGGTTCGAATCCCTGCCTCTCCGCCACTATGTAACTCTAAAATATTGATTTATATATATAAAGTAGACCATCATACGCGTAGGTTATCACTTCAGAAATCGTAGTTAGGGCAGGTCACGACCATGAGCAGTCAGCCGAAAGAAAGCGGATCATGACCACTCGAGATTTGAGCCTTCGAAGCAGCCGACGAAGCAGACGTCATTGGACTGTGGCACGCACGCGACCTTGTCATACCGTGGAACAATCCCGTGAAGGATATTCGGCGGAAGCTCCGGGTTCCGCGCGATCTATTGCTGGTTGCTTTGTCGAACGGACGACTGGTTGCCACCGTGATGAGCGGATACGAGGGGCATCGCGGGTGGATCAACTACCTCTCGATGGCTCCAGAACACCGAAGGCAGGGATTTGGCCGGCGAATGATGGACGCGGCGGAAGTACGTTTGTACGAGTTGGGCTGTCCGAAGATCAACCTGCAGGTCAGGCGGCCAAATGCCCAAGCCGTCAACTTCTATCGGTCAGTCTGATTCCTTGAAGACGAATCAATTGGCCTGGGCAAGCGGTTGTTGCAGGATTGAAGCGCACTGACCGGCACGTCGGACAGGCATGGGGGTAGCGTGGTTGATTGGGCCAGGCTCATTGTTGTTGGGGCCAAACGACTCCGCGACCTTTGGGTCACCGCGGCGGCAACGATGCTGAAGTGGCGTTTATACTCTGCCTTTTATTGGCCGAACGGTTCCTGATCCGGCGGCATTCTTGAGCAGCGATGCCGAATCGGCGAACCAGAATCAGCTCTTCCAGACCACTACCGGAGTAAGTATGTATCAACCAGTGGTTAATGAGTTGGACCCAGTAACACTCAGAGAAATCACCAGCGAGAATCTGCACGCGATTCTCGACTTGTCGGTTGCCGACCATCAGCTTGAGGCTTACCCTCGCTCCAACGCCTATTCCATCACCGAAGCACACTTCCCGTCCGATGACGACCCCGTCTGGCTGAGAGCAATTTACGCGGGGGAAACCCCGGTGGGATTCATGATGACGTCAGAGGCACCGGACCAGGGCACGTATTTCCTATGGCGCTTGATGGTTGATCGCCGCTTCCAAGGCAGCGGCTTCGGGAGGAGTGCCGTGCAGCTATTGATCGAACGCATCCGGCGAACCGACAATCCCACAGCCCTGATCACAAGCCACCTACAGCAAGATGCAAACGCCGGGCGATTTTATGAACGGCTTGGCTATATGTACACGGGTGATCTGATTGGCGAATACGACCTGGAACTAAGGTTTACGTTCCAGACCTAGGAGCCTGCGGTATTGCTCTCGAACGGGAAGCGGTGTCCTTGAAGCAACAGATCGACAATCTCCTTTGCGACGTAGTTGTATCGAAAGGCCAACACAGCTCGGGACATCAGATAGAACTCGGCCTGCGGACATTGTTCCGCTTGCGCGTTCGCATATGCGTTGTACGTGGTAAGAAAAAACCTCCAGCCGTCGAGTTTTCCATTCAACCACAACCTAAGGAAGATTAAGGCCATCTCACAAACACCATCTCCTCTTGTAACCCTTTCCCAATCGAGCATGCCCGTGATCTCAAATCTATTGGGGTCAGCGAGATAGTCTCGCAAATCATGGTCGGCCTTTTGCAGAGCCGGTATTGCAGGGGCCTCCAATGAACCGAAGCGCGTATCGAGATAACGTTGCACTGCAACGACGTCGAATGAACCAAATCTACTTGGCGGCGGGACACGGTTAATTGACTGCAGCGCTTCCGTAGTGCGAGTGTATAGCCATTTGGCGAACCCGCCTTCGGCCTTGGGAACCAAAGTAAGATGGTCCGGGTTGTGAAAAGTCGCTAGACACACGGCTAGACTGTTGCAGAGTATTCTCAGGTCCCGACGCTTCGCGGTGACTAAAACAAGTCGGAGCTGCTCCCCTGGGAGCCACTCCATGATCATTAGGGGTAGACGACTCCGCTCATTTGCGCAGCAGTAATGCCTTGGAATGGGAAGGTTAGTAGTGTCGCAAAGTCCGTTCGCGACTTGGCGTTGGCGATCAAGTGTATAAGGGTACCGTTGAGTCACCTTCACGACATATTTACGTTCATTTGAATATGCGATCACGGTTGGGTTAGCCGTGTCGCCATCAGAAACGGGTGCTACGGCATGGCACGTTGGGAGACCGTTAATGGCCAATAGCAAATTAGTCTCGTCAAGGAGTACTGACATATTCGGTAGCGGACTGCGATCAGGAGCCCTCACGTGGCACTCATCCTAGATCTAGTACGGTTAGTGGGCGGCATCCAGTTCTCCGTCGTCACGTAGGGGGAGCGGTCCTTTTTTCGGCCACAAGGCAGCCCGTATTGTTGCCAGCGGTCGGATAACTCGAATCAAGTGCCCTCGGTCCAGTCCTCGTCGTCGTCTCAATACGCTGAACATGTGAGCGTGCGGCGTGGACCTTTATGTTCCGCCTCGCCTTAGGAATGCTCGCCGCCACTCCTGCAGTTAATCTTATCAAGTTCTTGTCGTGAATCGAGGTGTGAGCTTCCGTTGCTCAGTCCGCCTCAACCCACTGTGATGGGTGCGTCGTTGGCGGATTCGAAGATTGAGCCGTTATTCGCGAGCAGGGGGGCACGGGCAGCACGGCGACCACGGACGGAATGAAAACGACCACATCTCACGGCAGCGACGGATGCGGAACTGCGGTTGAGGCGAGCGGTTCTTGTCGATGCCGTCTAGGCTATTTCCAAAGCATACGCCATTGGAGCTGTACCGCGCGGTCGGTCTCTCGGCCTTCCGCTAGTACCATTCGGCCAATTCGTCCGCAAATTTCTCGCCCCTCGGTTCATGTGGCACCTAAGGTTCGAATCCCTGCATCTCCGCCACTAATGTCATTTAATTCATTGAATTATTTAAATTTTTAGGCTGCTAAGAAAGCCAGCTATCGTTATTAGTATCAATTTTTTCCACTGTGGATCCGTAAGGAGCGGCGGGCCGCCTAGGAAAGCGTTCCTGGATAGTACGCGAAGCCGCTGTCGCGGCGAGCGGCGTCGAATGCTCAATACGCCGTGAGCATCCGGCAAGGACAAATGCGAGGCAGCGGCACAGTGGCAAGGAGATCGGGAAAGCGTCGCGAGGAAAGCTATGTGCGGAGCCCTGTTTCTACGACTTGCATGGAAGGCACAAAGCTGCCTGATGGTGCGTAGCCGCCGCATATGGATGTCCACGATCAGTCCCAAATGATGCACCTGACATCCCGTCACTCTCACTTCGCGTTGGAATCAACCCACCGCTTAACCCTCATGTTGTGTTGGACAGCGCACACTGTGGGAATTGACGCGCGGGTTTGCGACAGTTTTCAGACGACAAAAGAAAGGTACCTGCCGTGTAAGTGCTGATAATCGGAGGAGGCATCGGCGGTCTGGCTGCGGCTGTGGCGCTGTGCCGCTGTGCCGCGTAGGCATTGTCGCTCAGGTATTCGAGCGCGCGC
>LXNJ01001032.1_pt1 | contig 17333 bp, 14 predicted proteins | sample 809081 | NCBI WGS metagenome assembly LXNJ01 (sample SAMN04870510, study PRJNA318959) | sponge metagenome | biome: sponge; feature: marine sponge reef; material: water | host: Petrosia ficiformis | place: Greece: Milos, Mediterranean Sea | collected 2013-05-29 | depth 5-7 m
ATCGCATTAGCCGCCTTCGCCATTGCCCAACCCTACGCGCTCATCGACTTCTCAACGTATCTGAACGATGTTGTGACCCAAGCCAACATGGCGCGCGGTCAACTCGAATTACCATTCACGATCCAATACGAGGAAACGACGCCCTGGATCTATCACCTCCGCAACCTGGTCATATGGGGACTTGGCATCCCGCTCGGCGTGGCGGCGCTGGCTGGCACGGCGCTCGTTGCATGGCGGGCTGCCCGCAACCGGAACATCATCGAAATCCTGTTCGTAGCCGCCCTTCTCATCCCGTTCCTGTGGCTGGGAGGACAACAGGTCAAGTTCATGCGCTACCTGCTGCCCCTCTATCCCCTCCTCTGCATCGCCGCCGCCCTGGCCGTCCTTTATGGCATGACGTGGCTTTCCCGATTCGGCCGGAAAGGAACATGGGCGGGCGCATCGCTCGCAGGCATCGTCATCTTCCCGACAGTCTTCTACGCCATCGCCTTTACAACCGTCTTTGGCGGTACCCACACCGTCGACCGTATGGGCACGTGGATCACGGACAACGTTTCCCACGGCTCGGTTATCACGACCGAAACATGGGATCAACGATTCCACGGCGAGCATCGCTACGATATCGAACCCATTGAGGTCTATTGGCCCGACAACCGATCCAAGGCCCAGATTATGGCCGCCCAACTCGACCGCGCCGACTACATCTACATGTTCAGCAATCGCGGCTACGGCTCCGTCTCTCGACTCCCTGAGCAGTTCCCAGTCATGCGCGACTACTACGATGCGCTCTTCGACGGTCGACTTGGCTTCGAGCTTGCCCATATTGAGGCCACCTACCCGGCCTTGCTCGGCATCACGATCGCTGAGGACACGATCCGCTACCTGGACTTTGAACCGGCCTCATCGGATGTTTTTCACGGCGGAGCGACTGGGCTGATTCTCGATCTCGGTATGGCCGACGAGAGTTTCACCGTCTATGAACGCCCCAAACCGATGCTCTTCCGAAAAACGACCTCTCTCCCTGAATCCGAGTACGCGCAGATTCTCTCCGCCGGCCTTACGCCGCTGGGAAGGGACCTCGCCGCCTCTGAAGGACCCTCTCTCCTCATGTCGCCCGAACTGGCAGAGGCGCAGGACGAGGGCGGCACGTGGACGGACATCATGCCAACCACAGGGCGCGGCACTGGCACAGAGCTCGTGCTCTGGCTGCTGGCCATTCAGGGCATCTCGCTGGCCGGACTCCCACTCATGGTCCGCATCTTCCGCCCGCTGCCTGACAGCGGCTACTTACTAGGCAAGGCGCTGTCCCTGCTCATAGTCGCCTACCTCGCGTGGCTCGGGGCGGCGCTGCAGATCATCCCGTTCTCTCGCATGAGCGTCGCCGCCGCCATCCTCATCCTCGCCGTGGCGTCCGCATTCGTCGCCTACAAGTCACGACGAGAATTGCTGACACTTATCCGTCAACGATGGCGCTGGCTCCTCACGGCTGAGGCCCTCTTCCTCACCGTCTTCATCGCCCTCGTCGTTCTGAGAGCTGCCAATCCGGACCTTTGGCATCCGTTCCGTGGCGGCGAGAAACCCATGGATGTGTCCTATCTCACCGCCGTAACACGCTCCTCGTTCATGCCGCCCTACGACCCCTGGTTCGCCGGCGGCCACCTCAACTACTACTACTTCGGTCACTTCATAGTCGCCACGCTCATAAGACTCACAGGAACCGTGCCCGAATTCGCCGTCAACCTCGCCATTCCCACGTTCTGGACGATGACCTTCTGCGCCGCCTTCTCCATTGGCGTGAACCTCGTCGAAGCAACAAGGCAACGACTCCGAATTTCTCATTTCCCCGCCAAGGGGGCGATCATCACTGGCCTGGTCGCCGCTCTTATGGTGGCAATCGCTGGCAACCTCGATGGCCTTGTTCAGATAGCGGAACGCATCGGCCCGGCGGCGTGGGACACGATAACGTTGTCGGACTCAGGCGGAGTCAGCAATCTCCTGACCGTCTCAGCCTCCGCCCTCAGCGGCGAGGGGTTCGATTTCTGGCGATCCAGCCGCATGGTCGCCGTCCCCGGGACTATCAGCATCACGGAGTTTCCGTTCTTCTCGTTCCTATTCGCCGACCCGCACGCTCACATCTTTGCCATGCCGTTTGCATTGGTGGCCGTCGGCCTGAGCCTTACGGTCGCGCTCGCCCTGTACGACCGGCGCAACCGGATATCACTCACCCTGCCCTTTGGCGCGCTCGCTCTAACGCTCGGCGCGTTGTTTGCCGCCCACTCGTGGGACTACCCAACATTCCTGTTTATCGCCGTTGCCGCTATCGCCATTGCCCTTCTGGCGAGGGGAACTACCACCAAGGCCACAATTATCCGGACTCTCATTGCTGCGGCGCTGCTTGTCGCCGTCAGCTTTGCGCTCTTTGTCCCCTACCACGCCGCAAACGCCACTTTCTATACCGAGATCGTTGGCAGCAACGAGCAGACCCCCATCCGCTCCCTCTTCGCCATCTTCGGCTTGCCCCTCCTGATCATCGCTATCTCCCTCCGCCCGGCTGTCTCCATCGCGCTCGGCATTCCCAGCGCTGCACTTCGCGACCTATTGAGAGAACTTCGCATACGCGCATGGCCCCCTGAAGACACGGGCAGCGCATTCCTATACCGGTTGGGCAGCGTGGTCGGCGGCGGCGTCCTTGTCGCAGGATTCATCGTGCTATTCATCATGGGTTTCAGCAACGTCGTAATCACCGGCGTGTTGGCCGCGATAACCCTCGCCCTCACGCTCTCTACCCGCCTGCCTCTCCCCGTCAGGCTTTCATACGGCGCGGCATCCCTCGCCTTTGGCCTCATCGCCGCCGTGGATGTCCTCGCAATCCAGGACCACCTTGTACGGATGAACACCATCTTCCGCGTCTACCTTCAGGCATGGCTGCTGCTCAGCATATCGGCAGCATTCCTGCTTTGGTGGATGCTGAAGAATGGCGGCACGTTGAGGATGCCGGACATCGGCCGCACCTATCGAATCTCGTTCTACGCCATTTTGGCCGTCGCCGTAGTCGGCGTTTCCATCTACCCCGTCCTCGGAACGAAAGCCCGCCTCGCGGACCGCATCGACACCAACATCCCTCTGACACTGGACGGCTCAGCCTACATGCAGGACGGCACCTACATAGATGTCGAAGATACCGAAATCGTCCTGCGCCATGAGCTGGATGCTCTTCTCTGGCTGCGCGAGAGCGTGGAGGGAATACCCGTCATCGCTGAGGCTGGACTCCCGCCCGTGCAGAACGACACCCCCTACTACCGCATCCAGTCACGCGCCGCCATGTACGCCGGCCTCCCAATGATCATCGGTTGGCCATGGCATCAACGGCAGCAGCGCGGCATCGGCATCACGGAGCCGGAGATCGACCGCAGACAGGCAGACGTAAGAAACCTCTATTCCTCCGGCTCACCGACCATCATCCAGCGCATCCTGGACGAATACGATGTCGGATACGTTCTCGTCGGCCAGACGGAGCGTGCCTACTACCCTGAGGAGACCGTCGCCGCCCTCGAACGACATCAACGACTCAGGCTTGCCTATGAGAATGAGGCGGTTCGTGTATATGAAGTACTACAACGCTGAGTCCGGTCGGTTTGGCAATTCGGGCGCGAATGCCCAATACTAATCACAGCAGTTTCGCTAGCGAGGTACTTGCTTGGCCGACGTCATCGCAATCATCCGGGATATCGTCATCATCGTCTGGGGTGTGCTTGGCATACTCGTGTTCCTCGCCATCATCCTCGTTGCCCTCAGCATCTTTCGAGCCCTCAAGCCGATCCTCGAAAATGTTCGCGGAACAACGGGGGAGGTTCGCACGGCCACGCGTCTCGTGACCGACGCCATCATTCGCCCCGCCGTCCCCGTCATCAGCTTCTACACAGGAATCCGGCAGGGCTTCCGCGTCCTGCGCCGATTTGGCCGCCGAGGCCAGGGCTGACCGTTCTCATCATTGGGCAACATCTTCAAACTGTCTTATAATTGCTTCGAGAAGCCTTGGGGGCGCCACTAATACAAGCCGGGTGAGGGAGCAGCGCAATGGGTGAACAAGATGACAATGCTAATGCCAATGCCCTGACATTCCTGTTGGGCATCGTCTCCGGTGTGATCCTTGGTGTTGTTCTCGGCGTGCTTTTCACGCCGCAGTCCGGCTCCGAGTCGCGAGCCGATATTCGCAGCCGAACGCTCGGCCTGCGTGAGCGCGCCCGCAACATCGGCGAAACAGGGAATGATGCGCTTCGCGACGCCATCTCCGAGGGCCGCGATGCCGCAATGCGCGCCGGGCAGGAGATGCAGGACTGGATTCAGCACAATCGGGGCGACGGTTCCGCAACCTAGACTCGCCAATTTCCGCCGGCCCTGAACTAAAAGCCCCCCATCCGTTGGACAGGGCGCAATTCCCCCACCGCCCACTCTGAGCCTAACCATTCCCCGTTCACCCTGAGCTTGTCGAAGGGTGAGCCCGTCGAAGGGCCCTACTCCGGCACGACGCCAGTAAGAGCCTCTCTCAGCGCCGGCTCCTGCTCCTCTCGCGTCAGCGCTAGGACAACCTGCCCCGCCTCAAGCTGCAGGCCGTTCTCGGGTGTTCTCACCGATTGATCCGAGCACACAATCAGGATAATCTCGCTGTCTCCGGGCAACCGGAGCAAGTTGACCTCTTCTCCAAGCAGCGGTGAGTCTGCCGTCACTTCAACCTGGCACAGCTCCCGTCCCGTCCCGCGCAGCGACAACACCTGTGTCAATGGTTGAGACGGCATCTCCTGCGCAATCTGCGACATGATCACGTCCGTTGAGTTCACGGTCGCGTCCACGCCAAGAATGCTGAATATCTCCCTGTTCCGCGGATCGTTGATGCGGGCCACCGTTCTTGGCACCCGGAAACGCGCCTTAGCAACCTGGCAGGCAATGAGGTTGTCCGCGTCGTCGCCTGTTACGGCCACAAACACGTCCGCCCTGCCAGTCCCCGTGTCCTCCAACACACTCACCTCGCAGCAGTCGCCCTGGTAGCTTGCACTGCCGAGATCTTCGGCGATGACGGCGCAGCGGTGTGCATCCTTCTCGATGCACAAGACTTCGTCCCCGTTAGCCAGCAGGGCTTGTGACAGTCCGAAGCCAACCTTACCCCCGCCCGCCACAATCACGTACATATCGCTATTTGTCTCCCGGCGTCTCGTCTGACTCGTCAAAGATCATTTCTCGCATCAGGCCCGTCACAAATCGCGGCGAACTGAGCGTCTGAAGACCCAGCTCCCGGAAAACGTCGGCCCGGCTATCGTCATACACGCGCGCGATCACACGGGGCACCTTGAAAATGTGCTTCGCGACCTGCGCAGCCATCAGGTTTCGGTTATCGCCCTGCGTCACGGACACGAACACGTCCGCGTTTTCTATCCCCGCTCGTTGCAGCGCCGCCGAATCAAGCCCATCACCGATGATTGCATTCCCACGGAATTGTGCCGTGAGACGCCGGAATGCGTCCTGACGCACATCCATGATTGTCACGTCATGGCCTTCGTCGGTCAGGCTGCGAGCCAACCCCGATCCCACTCGTCCGCAGCCCATAATCAGAAATCTCATTGTTGGCTTAATCCCTGTTAATCCGCCCGGTCAGCGAGCGCCGTTCTGGTTGATTGGCGCGCGGAGAATCCACAAAGCCGATGGAACGTGCTGCAGCACGTGGGCGGTGGAGGAACCCAGACTGTAGTCTCCATAGCGCCTCTCGTGGTCGATGCCCATGATCACAAGGTCCGCGCCGCGCTCCACAGCCTCCGTGACAATCGCAGGCCCGGCCTGCCGAGCCTGCAGCAGTTCCGTGGCAACACTCGTCTTCTTATGCGGCCAATGATCCTCAATGTCCTTCAGGATCCGCTCTCCATTCCGGACTTGCTCGTCCATCGGAGCATCCAATGGCACTGCCCGCGGCACCTCAATGATGTACAACACATGTACGCGCCCGGATGACTCCCGCGCCACCTCGCCCGCCACTTTCAGGGCAGACTCATCCAATGACGATCCGACGAGCGGTACAAGAACCGTCTGCGCGGTGGGCAACCCACCCTTCCCGCCAAACAGGCTCGCGAACGATTCAACCCACGACCCGGACCCTGTCTGCCGCCGTAAGTTCCTCATGACCGTCTCAGCTATCCCTCCCCGCCAAGCGATCGGCCGCCAATCAGATGCAGATGGAGGTGCGGCACGCTCATATGCGCGTCCGGGCCGCAGTTGATCGCGAGGCGATACCCGGACTCGGAAATGCCTTCAGATTCCGCGAGCCGATTCGCAACGCCCGTGAGCGTCCCCATGACTGGCAGCTGCGCGTCAGTGATTTCCCCAACGCTCGGAATATGCTCCGTCGGAATGATCAGGATGTGGACTGGGGCGCGTGGGCTGATGTCGCGGATAGCAAAAGCCTGGTCATCCTTGTGCAGGAACTCGCTCGGTATCTCCCCGTCGCGAATCCGACAGAATAGACAGTCTTCTAACTCTGTCACCGCCCGGCCTCCACGCCTACCTTGTCAGGCTGTACGTTGCCTCGGCCTCTGCAACACGTTCATCCTTCTTCAGCTTGTCCAGGTGTGTGCGCACATTACCGGCCGCAGCGCGGCGCAGGTCCCTCTTCAGGTTCCGCGGATAGATGTCCTTGACCATCTCATCGACCTTTTCAATACCCTTTTCCAGCGAAGAAACAACTTGCTCTTCGCGCTCCTGTCGATGGGACATGTACCACGCGACAAGTCGACGCCCTCGCGGCGGCGCTACCACCCCGCCATGCGCCGGAGCAATCGTGTCCACCCGCAGCTTGGACAACTTACCGAGAGTCTTCATGTACTCGTATAGATCCTGAACGGACGAGGACGAGGAACCCAGAATCGTGTCCCCGGTGAACAGTATCCGCTCAGCTGCCAGGTGATAGCAGACATGATCGACAGCGTGGCCCGGCGTGAAGAGCGCGCGTACAGCGGTCCCGCCGCCCGTTCTCAGCATCTCCCGTGACTTGAGAGGAACAACGAGCTCGTCCTCATGCCCAAGGACGCTGCGCAGCTGCTTTGCCAGCTTCGGATGACAGCGCACGGGCGCTCCCGTCGCCTCCTGGATCCGATCGATGCCGCCTGTGTGATCGCCATGGCCGTGAGATATGAGGATTCCCCCGATCTTCGGCGAGCCGAGCCCTTCCCAGTACTCAAGGATCTGTTTCGTCCATGAGCGATCATGTTCGCCGGTATCCAGTATCAGCATCTCCTCTGACGGATCGCCGATGAAATAGATGGTGGTTCCGCCTGGATGCATGTAGTGGGTATCCGCGATATGGCACGCGTAAACGTGGTCACTGATCTGCGTCATTTCTACTCCTCACGCCTATCCGTCGCCCGGTTAATGTTGCAGGCAACGCGAACGACTGTAACGCGACGGCAAGCGATGGTCAACGCCCATCCTGTCCTTTTCCGTCAAACTGCTCAAACTGCAGTTCTTCAAATTCCTTGTCCAATCCTGCCAACACAAGCACGTCGCCCTTGCCAACCTTTTCGAATCTGTCCGGCTGAATCAGGGCTTCATTCCGGTTGCGGATGATGAGAACCACGCTCAGTTCATTCGCCTGGCGAGGATGCACCAGGCCAAGTTCTTCGATGGTTCTGCCTGCCATCCCGTCATTGACCACTACTGTGCTGATTCCATAGTCGCGGCTCAACTCAAAGTAATCCTGAACACCCCTGAATGACAGGCTATGGGCAAGCCTCTCGGCCGTATCAAGTTCCGGGAACACTACCCGATCTGCGCCCAGCTGCCTCAGCGCATCCCCGTGCAGCTCATCCCGCGCGCGGGCAACCACGTTCTTAGCACCGAGTGTCTTCAGCAAAACTGTGGTCAATAGGTTGGTCTGGATATCGCCGCCAACCGCAACAATGACGGATTCAGATTCCGGTACGCTGAGTTCGATCAGCGCCGCGCGGTCGCTTACGTCAGCGACCATCACGTGCTGGAGCAGCGCCGCCGATTCTCGAACCCGGTTGGGATCCTTATCGATGGCAAGCACGTCGATGCCCTTCAATTGAAGGTCGCGCGCAACCCGCTGGCCGAACCGGCCGAGTCCCAGAACAGCTACCTGCCCTTTTGCCACGTCAGCACTCTCCGCTGAGTTGATTCCGTACTAGCCTATCCTAACTTCCCCTTCCGGGTACCGGAATCGCGAAAATCTCTCTCGGTGAGCCAGTTCAAGCGCAAGGAAGAACGGCGCAAAGCGGCCGACAAACATCGAGAGAATAATCACGCTCTTCCCAAAATCTGACATCCCCGGAATCGTCCCGGTGGAAAGCCCCACAAGCCCGAACGCGGAAACCACGTCGAACAGAATCTCTACGAAGTGTGCCTCTTCAACGATGTCTAGCAGCAGCGCCACTGAGTTGACCCACACAAACGCGAAGCTCGCAATCGTTATGGCCCGCCGCACCTGCACGTCCGCGATCTCCCGACCAAAGATAGACGCGTGTGTGAGGCCCCGAATACTCGTCAAAACTGACGTGAACATCACCATGAACGAGTTGATCTTGATACCGCCCGTCATTGAACCCGCCGCCCCACCGATCAGCATCAACCAGATCAGCAGGAAAAGCGTGTGTTCATACGTCTGATCCACTCCAAACGTGCTGAATCCGGACGTACGGTTCCCCACTGCCATCACAAGGCTGTCCCAGATGCGATTCGGTATGGGCTGAGAGCCCAGGGTTGCCGGGTTGGACCACTCGGTAACAAGGATGCCGATGAAACCGGCAGCCGCAACTCCAACCATGCCGCCGATAACGATCTTCACGTCCAGCGGCAGCGTCAGCCATCGCTTCTGCCGGTAAATGACTATCAGGATCGCCGCGCCCGTCGCTCCAATGAACGAGAGCATCGTGATTGGCCCGGCCACCAGTATCGAGTAACGGTACTCAAAGAGACTCGGCGCGCCTCCCGTAATATCGAACCCCGCGTTGTGGAATGCGGAAACCGAATGGAAAAGCGCAAACCAGCCTGCCTCGCCCGGGCCATGTCCGGCAACAAGGAATCCAACAATCAGGACGAGAAAACCTATCAACTGCAGGACGATTGAGATTCGGATGACTTCCTTCGCTTCTTGACTGACGCTCCCCAGCGAGCCGCCCCCAAGCGTTGCTCGCAGCGATTGTCTGTCCGACAGCGACGCCCGGCGCTCGCGTCCAAAGATGATGATTGCAAGGCCGGCAACATACCCCAGCCCCCCAACCTCGATCAGGAACAGGATGATGAGGTGCCCATAGATCGACCAGTACTCGCCGGTCTCGACGAGAATGAGTCCCGTGACGAAAGAGGCGGATGTCGCCGTGAAAAGCGCCGTGATGAAATCGGTCGTTGTGCCATCAGCAGTCGCCCACGGCATCAACAGCAGTGTCGTTCCAAGCGCGATGAGCAGGCCGAAGAAGAGTGATATCCGTACGTACGGTGTGCTCAGGAATCGGGGCAGTCGAGGCGCGCTTGGGCGGCTTATCGCGAGTCGGCGAGATTGAGTGCCGACGGAGCGGCGCACAAGCCGCTCTCGGGGGCGCTGTCGATTATCGACCCCCATGGCAGGCTAACTGTCAGCCCCAGTGAAAACTATCACGCAACGATTGTAAGCCCTGCCTGCAACCCACCTGCACCCCAAAGAAAAGAGGCGCCCCATCGGGACGCCCCTCATCGTCGGGTTACTGGAAGACCCTAGCTCTTGAACCCCGGATCCTCACCCTCTTCCATCATCGTGATCGCACGCTCCGCAACCTGCTTGAACACGTCATACGGCTGCGCGCCGACAAAGAAGAATCGCCCGATTACGTAGGCCGGAATACCTGTGACGCCGATGTTCAGCGCGTCCTGGTACTGCCGCTCAACCTCTTCCTTGTACGTGCGATCCTCAATGTGCTTGTGCATCGTCGGCCAATCGAGGCCAACTTCCTCGGCGATAGGCTTGAGGTTCTCCACAACGCTAAGATCGACGCCGTCGCCCCAATAAGCGCGGTACGCCGCCTCATGGAACGCTTCGCCCGCGCCTGCCTGCTTGGCAGCCTCGGTCGCCTCCAACGTGAGTCGCGTGTATGGCACCCGCTCTGGCCTGTTCATGACGATGCCCGCAGCCTCAGCGGCCTGCTGCACGGGTGAGTTCGGATTATTGTACCGCTCAGGCCGGGCAATGCCCTCCGGCGGCAGATCGGGACGCAGGAAAAACGCGCGATAGTCTATCTCGACGTTGAAGTCCTGCTTCAGCTTATCGACCCGTTCCTGGCCGATGTAGCACCACGGTCAAATGTAGTCGTACCAGACCGTGACCGGAAGAATCGTTGCTGATGCGGTCGCCATAATGAACTCCCTTGCTCGCAGGCCCGCCCCGCGTGACTCCATTACTATACGCCCCCTCAATAGCCCTTGTATTGCGAATCTGCTTTGCCAACCCCATCGACCTCCCTTACCATTGTTCTCAGGTCAATGACAGCAATAGGCAACGATTCAGACGAACCAAAGAGCGACGCGCGTCAACGCGCGCAGGCGGAATCCTCTGTTGCCCACACAGAGACGGCTGTTCCCAGCAAAGCAGCCCGAAACGCCGGACTTTTCCTGATTCTCACCGCGCTCGTGACGTTGGTCGCGGTGGCGGGGCGTGTCGCGGCAGATGCGGACCGTGACACCGTGCAGGAGACGCTGGCTGCAATCGCTGATAGCAGGTTCCCCTACGCCCTGAGCGGCGCTGGCAGGCTCGCGTCGGGCATAACGCTGACTGTGGCCGCGCTCTACTTGTACCGGACGTGGATCATCCGTGAGCGGCGTGTAACGCCCATTGTCCCCGGCATCCTTGCCCTGTCAGGCGTCTTCACCACCATCTCCGGCCTTACCGCAATCCTGTTGACCGCATCCCTGCCCGGCTCGGGCGGATCAGCAAGCTCGATCCATGAATTCATGGACGAGTTCCATTGGCTCACCGGTGTGGCAGGCTTCTCAATCGTGGGCCTTGCCCTCATCGTTGTGTCCCCCTGGCAGTACCGGTTTGGCGGAATCCTCCGCACCATAGCGCCCGTTTCCGCAGTCGTGGGAGCGGTGATGCAACTGATATGGATTCAGGATTTCACCGCCCTGCATCGCATGTCCGGCATGGTCTTCTTCGTATGGCTCATCGCCATCGGGCTGATACTGATTTCAGGCCGGGCGGAACGACAGGTTCGTTCTTGGGTTTCAAGCGGTAATGCTCGTTTCGCGGGCAAATAGCCGAATGGGGCAATTGATATCGCACGAGGTCTGCTATACAGGTACAATAGGCGAGTGGGAGTGTCTGCGGATTGGTTCAGATTGAGATATCCGCAGGACGCCGACCCCATTGAGCAACTACTGAGGCAGGTGAAACTCTGTGACCACAGTTGACGAGACAATACAGGATGTTGCTCCTGAGTCCAATCAGGAACTCAAGAGCATCGCCCAACAAGACTACAAATACGGTTTCATAACCGAAGTTGAATCGGACACCGTGCCGCCGGGCCTTACCGAAGACACCGTCCGCCTGATCTCTTCCAAGAAGAACGAGCCTGAATGGATGCTGGAATGGCGTCTCAAGGCCTTCCGCCACTGGGAGTCTCTGCTGGACAAGGAGCAGCTCCCGGACTGGGCGCACATCAAGCACCCGCCCATCAACTTCCAGGACATCATCTACTACTCCGCCCCCAAGCAGAAGGAACAACTCAGCAGCCTCGACGAAGTTGACCCCGAGGTTCTTTCAACCTTCGAAAAGCTGGGCATTCCCCTTGAAGAGCAGAAGATGCTGGCAGGTGTCGCGGTCGACGCGGTCTTTGACAGCGTGTCCGTCGCCACCACCTTCAAGGCGAAGCTCGCCGAACTCGGCATCATCTTCTCCTCGTTCTCGGAGGCCATCCAGGACCATCCGGACCTCGTACGCAAGTACCTCGGCTCCGTCGTCCCCTACACCGACAACTTCTATGCCGCTCTCAACGCCGCCGTCTTCTCCGACGGCTCGTTCTGCTACATCCCCAAGGGTGTCCGATGCCCAATGGAGCTCACCACCTACTTCCGCATCAACACCGAAAACAGCGGCCAATTCGAGCGCACGCTGATCGTTGCGGACGAGAGCTCATACGTCAGCTATCTTGAGGGCTGCAGCGCCCCCATCCGTGATACTAACCAGCTCCACGCCGCCGTCGTTGAACTCGTCGCGATGGACGACGCCGAGATCAAGTACTCCACCATCCAGAACTGGTACCCCGGCGACGAGAACGGCAAGGGCGGCATCTACAACTTCGTCACCAAGCGCGGCAAGTGCCTGGGCGCGCGTTCCAAGATTTCATGGACGCAGGTTGAAACCGGCTCCGCCATCACCTGGAAATATCCCAGCGTCCTCCTTCAGGGCGACGATTCCATCGGCGAGTTCTTCTCTGTCGCCCTCGTCAAGGGACGTCAGCAGGCCGACACCGGCTCCAAGATGACCCATATCGGCAAGCGCACCAAGAGCACCATCATTGCCAAGGGTGTCTCCGCCGGGCAGGCCGAGAACACCTACCGCGGCCTTGTCCGCGTCAACCCCGGGGCGGACGACGCGTGGAACTTCACCCAATGCGACTCCCTGCTCATCGGCGATCAGTGCGGCGCGCACACCACCCCTTACGTTGAAGTCAAGAACAAGTCTGCTTACCTGGAGCATGAGGCCTTTACCTCTCGCGTCAGCGAGGACCAGCTCTTCTACTGCAATTCGCGCGGCATCTCCGTAGAAAAGGCCCACTCCATGATCATCAACGGGTTCTGCGAAGAGGTCTTCAAGAAGCTGCCGTTTGAATTCGCCGTTGAGGCCACGCGGCTCCTTGAGCTCAACCTTGAGGGCACCGTCGGCTAGACAGCCCGTAAAACGGCAATCCGGCAAGCACCAAATGACCACCACAAGCCCGCTCGATACGTACCTCACAGATTTCGCAGGCGCGGCGCGCGAGTACCACGCAGCGCGCGCCGGCCGCGACCCTGATTGGATCGCGGATATTCGCGCCGAGGCGTTGGATAGCTTCCAGGAACTCGGCCTCCCCACCACCCGTCGCGGCAATGAGGAATGGAAATACACGGACATCCGACCCCTCGTCCGCCAGGGATTCGCGGCGCCCACTTTCGCAGAACCCGACGCCGCTGCCGCCCTTAATCTTGAATCCTTAAACATCGGCGATCCGTCATGGCATCGCGTCGTCATTGTCGATGGCCGATACACGCCGGAGCTTTCCGCTTTGGACAGCTTGCCGGACGGCGTCGTCACGGGAAGCCTGGCCGAAGCCGTCCACTCCGAATCGGATGCCGTCCGCGCCCATCTGACCCGTCTCGCCGACCACAAGGAGCAGGGCTTTACCGCCCTCAACACCGCCCTCGCGGCGGACGGCGCGCTCATCCTCCTCCCGCGCATGGCCTCGGTCGAGCAACCCATCCAGATTGTCTATGTTTCCACCGAGCAAACGCAGGGAACGGCATCCATGCCCCGCACCCTCATCATCGCCGGAGAGGACAGCTCCGCGTCCATAGTGGAGACACACGTCTCCCTGTCTGACGACGCCCATCTCACCAACGCCGTCACGGAAATCGTCGTCGGCGCGGGCGCCAGCATCTCCTACTGCAAGGTCCAGCAGGAGAGCGAAGCGACGTACAACGTCTCAACCACGCAGGTTGAGGTCAACGAGAACGCTAATTTCCGCTCCATGGCCATCGACATCGGCGGACGGCTTACCCGCAACAATCTCACTGTCATCATGGCGGGCGAGGGATCGAACAGCGATGTCCGCGGCGCGTACGTCATCAGCCGTGACCAGCACGTTGATAACCAGGTCATCGTCGACCATCTCGTCGGTCACAACGATATGAACGAACTCTACAAGGGAATCCTTGACGGCCATGCCCGCTCAGTCTTCCACGGCAGCATCATCGTCCGCCCCAACGCCGCCAAGGTGAACGCGATGCAGGTGGACAAGAACCTGCTGCTCTCCAATGACGCGGAGGCGGACACCAAGCCCGCGTTCTGGATCTATTGCGATGATGTGCGCTGTGGACACGGCGCGGCATGCGGCAACCTTGACGAGGATTCCATGTTCTACCTGCTGAGCCGCGGGATTGAAGAGGAAGAAGCGCGGATGATGCTTATTCGCGCCTTCGTCTCGGAGATCGTGGATGCCATTCGGGAGCCGTCCATTCACGACCACGTTGCCACGCTCATCGCAGACAAGCTGGATAATCTGTAATCGAGAATTTGCATCGTTGTGAATGATTTAGAGGGGACGAAAACGCCCCGTCCCGGCAAAGGAGTGGAGGTGCCATGACCACGGATTCCGCGCCGCTCCGAATAGCAGTTGTCGGCTCTACAGGTTCGCTCGGTCAGATCGTCCTCTCGGTTGCCCGTTCCCTGGGTGACAACGTCAAGATTGTCGGCCTCGCCGCAGGTTCCAATCTTGAGCGCCTTGCCGAACAGATTCAGGAATACCGTCCTTCCCTTGCGGGATTCGCGCGGGGACGATGGCGTACCGATGTACCGGAGGGCGTGGAGTTCATGTCCATCAATGACATGGTCTCTTCGCCGGAAGTCGACATGGCCGTCATCGCCAGCGTCGGGCGAAACAGCCTGGAAGCCGCATGGGCGGCCATTGACGCGGGAAAGCGTGTCGCCATTGGCAACATAGACACCCTGTACATCGCCGGCGCGCTTCTAACGCGCCGCGCCAAAGAAACCGGCGCCACTATCTACCCCCTCGATGACGAGCCGATGGGTGTTTGGCAGACCCTGTGGGGCGAAGACACGGAATCCGTGCGGCAGGTCACCATGACCTCGACGTGGGGCACGGTGCAGGCCCGCCGCCTGCCCCGTCACGGAACCCAGCTCCCCTCCTCGATGCCGAACGCCCGCCCTGCCCGAGCCGTCGGACGCAAACGCGCAATCGATGCCTCCACCCTCATGGTCAAGGCAACGCAGGTCGCCGTGATCAACTCCCTCTATGACATCCCGCTTGAGAACATCAATATCCTTTTCCATCCACAGGGCCTCGTACGCGCGCTGACCGAATTCAACGATGGCTCCGTCAAGTCCGCGCTTTTCATCCCGGACATGCGAGTCCCCGTCCAGCTCTCGCTCGCCTATCCGCACCGGTGGGCGAACGCGGAAATCAACCGCGTCGACCTTCTCGCAGAGGGTAGACTGTCCTTTGAACCGCTGGAACATGAGCTTTTCCCCTGCTACCAGATCGCTATTGATGCCGCACGGCAGGGTGACACCTACCCTGCCGTAGTCGCGGCTGCCAACGACGCCGCTATTGAACTCTTCCTCTCCCAGCAGATTGGATTAACTGACATCCCCAAGATCATCGATCGCGCCGCCAACGCTCACCGCCCCCAGCCCCTTGATGACCGCTCAAGCATCATTGAGGCAATGGACTGGGCCAAGACCTTTGTTGGAGGCCAGGTTCCGGAGTGAGTACCGAACTGCGGCCGTCCTCGTCCGAACCCGCATACTCCAATTAACCAACCGGAGGATCAATGAAGCACTGGCGCTTACTCACAATCGCCCTCATCGCCGCTGCCTTGGTTGCCGCCTCTGTCGCGTGTGAAGACGAAGAAGAACCAACCCCCGTTCCAACACGCGCGCCCGCCGTCGCAACCCCGGTCCCCGCACAACCAACCGCAACCCCCACTCCTCCTACCGCGACACCTGAGCCAACAGCCACCGCCACGCCCCGTCCCCTAATTGACCCCACCCCACAGCCTGAGGAAGAAGTCCTGACCATCCTCTATTGGCAAGCGCCGACCCTGCCCTTCCCGTACCAAGCGTCCGGCTTCAAGGATCGGGACGCCGGAGCCGTCGTGCTTGAGCCCCTGGCCGTTATCGACCCCAATGGCAACCCCGTTGCACAACTCGCCGAGGAGATTCCCTCCGCCGAGAATGGCGGCATCTCTGAAGACGGTCTCACCATCACATGGCGACTGCGTGAGAATCTCAAGTGGTCCGATGGGAGCGACCTCACCGCAGACGATGTTGTCTTCACCTGGCTTTATTGCACAACTGAAGGGATCGGTTGTCTCTCTGAACACACCTTTAGCGCATTTGAGTCTGTTGAGGCCGTGGGCAACCGGGAAGTCGTCTTTACCCTTGGAGAAGAGTCCAGAAACCCGGTATTGCTCCTTGCAGGAACCAGCACCCCGATCATCAGCAAGGCCCAGTTCGAGAACTGCATCGCCACAGCCACGCCCAATTGCGATGAGCAGCACCGGGTTCCCATCGGCTCCGGCCCGTATCAAATCGTTGAGTTTACTCCCAATGATCGCGCCATCTTTGAGAGAAACCCTCACTATTGGGGCGGACGGCCGCATTTTGACCGCGTCGAGCTCATCGGTGGAGGCGACGCCGAGTCAGCCGCACAGGCCGTCCTTGTAGATGAAACTGCGGACTATGCCTGGAATCTGCAGGTAACCCCGGCTCAACTAAATCTGTGGGTTGCCAACGGGCGCGGCGAAATCATCACGGCATTCGCAAGCGATGTCGAACGAATTGTCGTTAATCAGACGAACCCCCACACGGAGAACGTGGACAACCGCTCAGAGTACCTGGACGGCGATAACCCCCATCCGTTCCTGACGTTCACGCCCATTCGAAAAGCCCTGTCCATGGCCATCGACCGCCAACGTATCGTCGATGACCTTTACGGGGCTGCAGGCACGCCCACGTGCAACCTCGTCACGGCGCCGGAGCGGTTTGTCTCCGAACGCAACGACGGCTGCCTTGTTCAGGACATCGAGGGAGCCAAGGCCCTGCTCGATGAGAACGCTGTGACTGACTCAGATGGTGACGGCATCCGCGAGTACAACGGTGTCCCGCTCAGTCTGACCTACCAGACCACCGTCAACGCCGTCCGGGAAGGCACGTTTGCGTTGATCCAGAGCTGGTGGTCTGAAATCGGCATCGAGAGCCAGCTGATTACACATGATGCCAGCATCTTCTTCGGTGGCAACCCCGCCGAACATACGGAGTCATATCGTCGTTTCATCGCGGACGTCCAGATGTACACAACCGGCACCGGCCTGGATCCGGCAGACTACTTTTCCTCATACCTGTGCGACCATGTCCAGTCGCGTGAAAACATGTGGTCAGAAGAGAATAACGCTCGCCTGTGCAACGAAACCTACGATTGGCTATACATGCAACTAGATGGACAATCCGAAAGCGAACGCGAGGCCACCGTGCGTGCCCTCAACGATGCCATCGTGATTCCGGCATACGAGATTCCGCTTGTAAACCG
>LXNJ01001033.1_pt1 | contig 17332 bp, 15 predicted proteins | sample 809081 | NCBI WGS metagenome assembly LXNJ01 (sample SAMN04870510, study PRJNA318959) | sponge metagenome | biome: sponge; feature: marine sponge reef; material: water | host: Petrosia ficiformis | place: Greece: Milos, Mediterranean Sea | collected 2013-05-29 | depth 5-7 m
GGACGGGCGCTTGGCCGCGGCGGGCGGGGGCCTGGCCGCGGCGGGCGCGACATGCACGATGACGGGCCGGTAGGTCGCGCGGAGGTGGGTGAAGGCGTGGACGACGGGGTCGAGCCGCGGGCCCGGGGTGCCGGTGATGCCCAGGTCGGCGAGCGCGGTGAGCGCGGGGAACTCCCACATGCCGGCGAGCAGTCCGGTCGGCGGGCGCCTGACGAGCAGGGTGCGGGGGGCGCCGTCGCGGCCGTGCCCCGGGCCGTCCGGTGCGTCCGCCACCACGACCGCGACCGCGTACTCGACCCTCGGCACCCGCTTGCGCGCACTCCGCACCGGCCGCTCCGCCACGGTGCCGGCTGCGAGGGCGCCGCACTCGTCCGCCACCGGACAGGCGCCGCAGAGAGGGGACCGCGGCGTGCATACGGTGGCGCCGAGCTCCATGAGGGCCTCGTTGAAGTCCCCGGGGCGGTCCGGGTCGATGAGGCGCGCGGCTTCGTCCCGCAAACGGGCCGGCGTCGGGTCGCCCACATCCAGCAGCCGTGACAGCACACGGCGCACGTTTCCGTCTACCGCCGGCACCGCGCTCCCGAACGCGATGCTTCCCACCGCTCCGGCCGTGTATTCGCCCACGCCCGGCAGGCTGCGGAGTTCGCGCGGGTCCTCGGGCAGGCGTCCACGGAACCGCTCGCACACGATTTTCGCCGTCCGGTGCAGGTTGCGCGCGCGTCCGTAGTACCCGAGTCCCTTCCATCCGAGCAGGACCTCGTCGTCCGTCGCGCCCGCGAGCGACTCCCAGTCGGGGAAGCTGGCCAGCCAGCGGCGATAGTACGGGATCACGGTCTCGACCCGGGTCTGCTGCAGCATGAATTCGGACACCACGACGCTGTACGGCGTCCGGTCGCGCCGCCACGGGAGGTCACGGCGACAGCGGTCGAAGTGATCCAGCAGCCTGCGGCGGAACCCGGGCGGATCGATCCGGTTTGCAGGCTCGGCTGTCTGTGGTCTACTGTTCGTCATGCGCTTCACGACCTACACGAAATACCGCAAGAGCTGGCTGGACGCGCTCAACCTGGAGGGCCTCATGGAGATGCTCTCCGACTTTCTCCTGGACGGGGGCTTCGCCGGCGGCCCCCACTTCCACCCATACTGGGGCTGGTCCGGCCTGGAGGATACGGGGTCGCTCGACGCGCTGAAACAGGCGCTGCTGCGCGCGCTGGTCGAGAGCGGCCAGCTGACGCCCGAGATGGTCGAGGAACTCCGCGGTGACGGCCCCGGCAACCCGGAGGTGCAGCAGGAGATCGCGGACCTGCTCGACGAGCTCGTCCAGAAGATGATCGAAGAGGGATACATCACGCTGACGGGCGAGCCTTCGGGATCGGCGGGTTCCACCGGGGACGCGACCGGCGCGGGCCACGTCGACGACGCCCGCGAGGCCGCGCGCACCGTCAACTTCAACCTGACCAGCCGCGGACTCGACTTCCTCGGCTACCGCGCGCTCCGCAACCTGCTGGGCTCGATGGGCAAGTCGAGCATCGGGGCCCACGAGACCCGCGAATACGCCACGGGTGTCGAGTCGGACGCCGGGAGCAAGCCCTACGAATTCGGCGACACGCTGAACCTGGACATCCCCGAGACGCTGAAGAAGACGATCGCCCGGGAAGGGCTGCCGCCGCCGGGGAGCGAGGTCGCGCTGGCCCTGGACTACAAGGACCTCATGGTCCATCAGACCGACTACCGGTCCTCGTGCGCCACGGTCATCATGCTGGATGTCTCGCACTCGATGATCCTCTACGGCGAGGATCGCTTTTCGCCCGCGAAGAAGGTGGCGCTGGCCCTGTCGCACCTGATCCGCACCGAGTTCCCCGGCGATTCGCTGCGCGTGGTGACTTTCGGGGACCGTGCCCGGGAGATCCCGCTGGGCGAGCTGCCGAAGGCCCAGGTCGGCCCCTTCCACACGAACACGGCCGAGGGGCTCGAGGTGGCGCGCAGGATCCTGACCACGCAGAAGAAGGATATGCGCCAGATCATCATGATCACCGACGGCAAGCCGACCGCGATCACCCTCAAGCGGGGCCGGGTCTACAAGAACTCGGGCGGGCTCGACCGCGACATTCTGCGCGCGACCTACCGCGAAGTCGCCGCCTGCCGGCGCTCGGGGATCCCGATCAACACCTTCATGCTGGCCGACGACCCCTACCTGGTCCGCTTCGTGCGGGAAGTCGCGAAGATCGCGCGCGGCAAGGCCTATTTCACCTCCACGATGACGCTCGGTCAGCACATCGTGATGGACTTCCTGCGGAAGCGGCGGGCGGCGTAGGGGGGGCGATCCGGGTCACCCCTCCGTGACTGCTTCGAACGCCTCCGGGTTGATCGCGGCGGCACGTCTGGCGCGCAGCTCGGGCATGACGCCCCTTTGCGCAAGCCGTTCAAGGAACAGGCCTTCGAGCGTCAGCCCGAAGACCGCCAGCCCGACCCCCAGCACCGCCCCCGTCAACCCGGCTTCCCGAATGAAGAATGCGGCCGCGACGATGCCGGCGACGCGCAGAACGGCCCCGGCCCCCACGACCCCGGTTCGGCCGGAGCGTACGAAGAGGCCCTGGTAGTATTGGCGCAGCCCGTAGAGGAACGGATACGCCGCGGCGATCGGCAACGCGGCACCGGCCAGCGCGACCAGGTCCGAATCCAGCGCGAAGACATAGCCGAGCAACGGCTCGCGAATCGCGGGCAGCGCCAAGATCAGGAGGGTCGCCACCATCGCGAATGCAACGGCCGCGCCCCAGGCCCGCACGCGCCGGTGCGTCTCGGAGCACTCGACCAGCGCAATGCTGGCGTGTTGCAGCTGGCCGACCGGAGCCGCGATGAACCACGCCACGGCTTCGACCACCCCGAACGCGGCCAGCGCCAGGTCCGGGTTGGCCGTGCGCGCGAGCACCGCGTTGATGATCAGGGGCGTCGCCCACCAGAGGAGCACGTTCAGCATGAGCGGGGCCGAAAAGGCGGCTACGTTCTCCCGGTCGGTCTCGCAGTCCTGCCTCTCCAGCTGGATGTCCGGCGTTGGCGACCACAGAACGACCAGCGTTTCGACGACCAGGCCGCCGGTGAAGGCCGCGGCGCCGAGCCAGGCGCCTCCGCCCGTCGCCAGGAGCGCGAAGGCGACGACCGCCAGGATTCCCGTGCGGCCTCCGGTGGCCAGGGCGATGGGCAGCGTTCGGTGGCCCGCAACGAGGCGTCCCTGGTGGGCCGCGCGCACGGCCGTGAGGAAGGGCACCGGCCACAGGAACTGCATCGCGCGGACCGCTTCGGCCAGCACTTCCGGGCCGACACCGACCGCCCCTGCGAACACCACGTCGCCGGCGGACGTGTAGGCGATGAGTGCTCCGACAAGCGACATCACGCCGCCGGTCAGGTAGGCGAAGCGCTTGACCGGCGAAAAGGACGCTTCGGCCAGCAGGCGCGCGGCGGCAACCTGCTGCACGACCAGCAGCGGAGCATACAGGACACCGCAAACCGCAAACGCGACGCTGTATCCGGCGAGCGCGATGACCGGATCCGCCGATCGGGCCAGTGCCGCCGCCAGAATCGGATTGGTCGCGGTGAGCAGGAGACTGGTCGCCGCCAGAGGGGTGTAGAAGCGGGCGAAGCCGCCCGCGGTGACGAGTGATTCGCCTTCCCTCACCCGAGTTCAGCCGGGCAGGAGCGTGCCGCGACCCGGACGGGGCCTACCGCAACGGCGCAAAATGTGGACTTTACCATGTGTCACCGGCCTGATGGCCCTATGGATCCGCGGTTGTTTCCCTTCCCTCGGCACGGCAGGGAGATGCGCCACGGACCACCCGTTTTCCAACCCCCGCAAGGCCCCTGAAAAATGACCGGTCGAGGGATTCCATACTATACCGTGGATGCATTCACCGACACCCCGTTTGGCGGCAACCCGGCCGCGGTGTGTCTCGAGATCGATCGTCTGTCCGATGCCGCTATGGCGCGGATCGCCGCCGAAATGAACCTCTCCGAGACGGCGTTCGTCTACGCCCCGGACGAAAGCGGCGAGCGGCGGTTGCGCTGGTTCACTCCGGTCGCCGAGGTGCCGCTCTGCGGCCACGCCACGCTGGCCAGTGCGCACGTGCTGCTGCGCGAACTTGCGCTGTCGGCGCCGGTGCGTTTCCGGTCCCTTTCGGGCCCCCTGGCGGTGAGCGAAAAGGACGGCCGGCTGCGCATGGACTTTCCCGCGAACCCGCCGCGCGAGGCACCCATGCCCGATGGGCTGGCCCCGGCGCTGGGGATCGCCGGCGGGGCTGGAGACGGGGCCGGGTCCGCCCAGGCCACCTTCACCACCTCGGGGAAGGTCGCGCTGGTCGTGGTCCGCACGGAGGCGGAGGTCCTGTCCGTCCGCCCCGATTTCGGCGCGCTCGGCCGGGTCCGCCTGCCCGGCGGCGTCATGGGCGTCGCGGTCACCGCGCCGGGCGCCGAGCCCCACGTGGACTTCGTGTCCCGGTTCTTCGCGCCCTGGCTCGGCGTGGACGAGGATCCCGTCACGGGCGCGGCCCACACCACCCTCACGCCCTACTGGTCGGCCGTGCTGGGCAAGGCGAAAATGGCGGCCCGGCAGCGGTCGGCGCGGGGCGGCAAGCTCACCGTGCGCGCCCGGGAAGATCGCGTCGAACTCGTGGGGCAGGCCGTCACGGTGGCGTCGGGGAGCATGTTGCGCCCGGCCTGATCGCCGGCGGCGCTCAAAGCTTCGACAGATCGATCGACTCGTCGATGAGCATGACGGGGATGCCGTCCTCGACCGGGTAGAGGATCCTGCCGTCCTCACGCACGAGACCCGCCGTGACGGGCTCGCTCACCGCCTCTCCGCCCCCGTTCCTGACCGCACCGCCCGCGATCGCGGCGTTCAGGCGGTCGAGCAGCGCCGCGTCCGCCACGGCCACGGGCGTCCGGTTCGCGGGGCATACAAGGATGTCGAGCAGCTCCTGATCGATGGGCACGCGTTGGGTCCTCGGCCTTGGGTAGGTGGGAGCGGGCGCAGTAAGTTAGGCAGCGCGGCGGGCTGACGGAATGCCGACGGGCAGAGACAGGAGGGCGAAGGACATGATCGGAAACAGAAGACGGGTCGCGGCGGGCCTCGCGACGATCGCGGCGCTGGCGGTCGCGGGTGCATCGGCATGCGGAGCGGGGAACGGGGGCGGACCCCAGGCCGGCGCGGCGTCCGCGGGCTCGACACCGCAGGAACCCGACTCGCGGCAACTCGTGCTGCCGGCCCCCGGAAGGGCCTGGGTCATCTTCGGCGCGGACACCGTGGTCGCCGAGGTCGCGAGCACCCCCGAACAGCGCGAAAAGGGCCTGATGGACCGCGATGCGGTGCCGGACGGGACCGGCATGCTCTTCGTCTTCAACCGGAGCGAGGAACGCTCGTTGTGGATGAAGGACACGCACGTAGCGCTCGACGTCGCCTTCTTCGACGACGCGAACACGATCGCCGTCATCAAGCAGATGGAACCGCTGGACGAATCCCTGACCGACTCCGACATCGCCACGGCGCTGGTGCTTGAGGTGCGGAAGGGGTGGTTCGCCGAGCACGGAATCGGCGTGGGCGCGACGGCCGAGGTCGTATTCGGCCCCGGGCTCACCGTGCGCTGAGCGCCGCCTCGACGGCCCGCACCAGCGCCTCCGCGTCCTCTTCCGTGTTGTAGACGTTGGGTGACACGCGCACGCTCGTCCCCCGAAACGAGACGCCAACGCGGTGGCGCTCCAGACTCGCCTTCAGGCGGTCCAGTCCCGTGCCGGGCGGGAGTCCGAGTCCGAACAGGTGGGGCGAGCGCCACGCATCGTCCTCCACCCACACGCCCAGGTTCCGCAGACGCGGAAACGCACCCCGCATGAGCGCTGCCGTGTAGGCGGCGACCCGCTCCGGACGCCACTCCAGCACGAGGTTCAGCGACGCGGACAGCGCCGGGATCAGCGCGAAGTTGCTGCGCTGCCCCACGTCGAAGCGTAGCGCCCCGGGCTGGTACTCGTCCTCGTATTCGACCAGGCCGGCGAAGTTCTCGGAGTCGCGGCGGCCGATCCAGGTCTCCTCGAGCGGGATTCCGTCCAGATACCGTTCCCCGAACCAGGCGAGCGACAGCGAATACGGGCCCAGCAGCCACTTGTACCCGGCGACGACCAGCGCGTCGGGGTCGAGCGCAGCCACGTCGATCGGCGCGGCCCCGACGGTCTGTGTCCCGTCCAGCACGAGCGCGGCCCCGACTTCGCGGGTGCGGGCGCGGACGGCGTCCACATCGAAGCGGGTGCCGTCGGTCCAGTGCACGGTCCCCATGGACACCGCCACGGTGCCGCGGTCGATCCGGTCGAGGATCCGGTCGGTCCATCCCTCGCCGCGTCTCCCGCCTCCGGGCGGCCCCACGACGCGCAACTCGCCGCCCTTTTCCTCCACCAGGCGCCGCCACGGGTAGACGTTGCCCGGGAACTGCTCGTGCGCGATTACGACGTTGGCGCCGCGCCCGGTCTCGGTGTTGCGGGTGATCGTCGACACCGCGTACGACACCGACGGTACCGTCGCGACCTGATTCGGCGCGGGCGCCCCGATCAGCCGGGCAAAGCGCTCGCGGACCTTGTCGGCGGGATCGAAGAAGTCCTCGGGGGCGATCGCCTGGGGGAAGCGCTTGGCCCTGAGGCCCTCGATTCCGGCGCGCTCCGCCACCCGCGGGAGCGGTCCCATGTAGGCGCAGTTCAGGTAGTGGAAGTCGTCCGGCAGCGAGAAGTGCGCACGCTGGCAGGCGAGCTGACTCATGGCCCTTCCCCGCTCCCCAGGTTGCCGTCCACCCACGCTTGCGTGACGTCGTGCAGCGCGATCGGCGCGTCGAGCAGCGCGGGCATGGCGATCTGCTCGACCATCTCGTGGACCTGCGCCAGGTTGGCCCGCTCATCCGAGAGCAGCCGAACCACGTTCTGGACCACGTCGCCGGGGATGTCCGCCATGCCGATCACCCAGTTCATGATCCCCGCGGTCGGAACGGCGTCGTCCGTGCCGGGATAGCTCCCCGCCGGGATTTCGCCGTGCACGTAGTACGGATAGCGCTCGCGCAGGTAGTCGACCTGCTCCGCACCCATCGGGAGCAGCCGCGCGCCCCCGGTCGTGGTCGCTTCCAGCACCGCCGCGGCCGGGTACCCCACCGAGATGATCGCGGCGTCCAGCGCGCCGTCCTTGAGCGCGGTGGCCGACTCGTTGAAGCTCAGGTAGCGCACCGTCACGTCGTCGTAGGTCAGTCCGTACGCCTCGAGGATCTGGCGCGACATCTGCTCGGTGCCGCTTCCCGCCGCGCCCACCGACACCGTGCCGCCCGCAAGATCGGCGAGCGAGGTCGCCGTGGTGCCCCTCGACACGACGATGTGCGTCATGTTCGGGTAGAGCGGCGCCAGGATCCGGAGATCCGCTACGGCCTCATCGTAGTCCAGGCCGCCGGTCGCCGCCTCGTAGACGGTGTTGCCGGTGGCGAAGGCGAGGTCGGTCTGCCGTTCCCGCAGGCGGTTGACGTTCTCGACCGATCCGCCGCTGACCTCCGCGGTGTACTGCCGCAGGGTGTCCATGACCGAGAGGCGCGCGGCGATCGCACCGCCCAGGGGATAGTAGATCCCGCCGGTGCCGGCGGTGCCGAGGCTCAGGAATTCCTGGGGACCGGAACCCGAACAGGCGGCGAGTCCCGAGACGGCCAGCAGGGCGGCCGTGTGCAGTCTGATCATCTGTGCTGACTTCATTTACTGCCGACTCCGCGAGGGTGATTGGGGACCCAGCGAAAATAACGGGTCGGCGCACCCTCGGGCCGGGTCAGCGCCCGCTCGGGCCGCCGCGAGACACGTCGTCGCTTCCGGGCGGAACCCCCGCGAGGCCGGCGCCCAGGAAGAGGACCAGACCAATTCCGTCCCAGAGGAAACCGGGTGCGATCAGCGCGATGGCCGCCACCATCATCACCAACCTTCGCCCTCTCCCCAAAGACCCCCGCACATGTCCGATCACCGCCCCGGCAAGCGCGACGACCCCGATCAGCGCCGTCACCGTTGTGGTGATGATCTCGGTCGCGGTCCCGTCCAGGATCAGCGCGGGCGCGTAGACGAACATGAACGGCACCAGGAATCCGGCCGACGCGAGTCCCATTGCGGTCCACGCCGTCTTCAGGGGGGGCGACCCGGAGATGCCCGCGGCGGCGTACGCGGCGAGCGAGACGGGGGGCGTGACGTTCGAGATGCACCCGAAGTAGAAGATGAAGAGGTGCGCGGCCAGGAGGGGCACGCCGAGTTCGACCAGCGCGGGCGCACCGAGGGCGGCGAGGACGACGTAGGCGGCGGTGGTCGGCAGCCCCATGCCCAGCACGATCGAGCCGAGGGCGGTGAGGATCAGGGCGACCAGAAGATTGCCCTGCGAGATGACCACGATCAGCTCGGACATCCGCAGCCCGATGCCGGTCAGGGACGCCACTCCGACGACGATGCCCGCGGCCGCGCACGCCGCCGCCACCTGGACCGCTCCCGAGGCCGCGGTGCGCAGCGAGCGGGCGATCTTCGCCAGCCCCGGACGGGTGTGCGGGAAGGCGTACGCGGCCAGCACCGACGTGATGACGCCCCAGAAGGCGGCGCGCATGGGTGAACGTCCGAGCGCGAGCATGAGCACGATGATCAGCACGGGGACGAGCAGGTGGATGCGTCTCGCGATTTCCTCGGAGCGGCCCTTCGCGCTGCCCTCGAGCCCGACCTTGGTGGCGCGGAAGTGGATGGCCCACAGGAGGGCGGCGTAGTACAGGAGCGCGGGGATCGCGGCCGAGAGGGCCACCGTCGTGTAGGGGATGTTGGTCCAGGTCGCCAGGATGAAGGCGCCGGCTCCCATGACGGGCGGCATGAGCTGGCCGCCGGTGCTCGCCGCGGCCTCGATCGCGCCGGCGAAGAAGCGGCGGAATCCGGACCGGCGCATGAGGGGGATGGTGAAGGTCCCGGTCGTGACGACGTTGGCCACGGCGCTGCCCGACAGCGAACCCATGAACGCGCTCGCCACCGCCGCCGTCTTCGCGGGGCCGCCCCGTGTGCGGCCGGCGACGCGGTCCGCGAGTGCGATCAGCAGGCCTCCGCCGCCCGCGACGTCGAGGAATGCGCCGAAGAGCACGAAGAGGTAGACGAAGTCGGCGGATACGCCCAGGGGGACGCCCCAGATCCCTTCCGTCGACAGGTAGAGCTGCTCGATCAGGCGCCCGGGCCCGTATCCCCGGTGCGCGAGGAACCCCGGCAGCCATGGCCCCGCGAGCGCATACGAGAGCGCGCCGGTCGCGACCACCACCAGGCCCCACCCCGTTGCGCGCCGCGCCAGGAGCAGCACCCCGGCGACGAGCACCGCGCCGGTCGCCAGGTCGAGTGTCGTCGGGCTGCCCGAACGCGCAACCAGCGCTTCGTTCTGCGACACGAGGTAGAGGGCGCACGCGACCAGCACCGCACCGAAGACGGCGTTGAAGGCCCATCCCCACTTCGACCGGGGAAGCGCCCGAACCCCCACGCCCAGGAATGCCAGCGACGCCATGAGGGCGAGGTGGACCGGGCGCTGCACGAGCGCGGTGAATGGCGAGAAGCCCGCGCCGAAGAGATGGAAGACGGCCGCCAGGGCAGCGACAGCCAGAATCGCGCGCGCCCGCAATGAGCCGCGCGGGCGCTCCACTGCGTCGGAGGTTGCGGCCAATGTGATCTAGAAAAGCGCCCCGATCGCCGCGAACACGACCAGTACGCCGACAAGGATCGTCGCGGTGGATTTCGCGCTCCGCCTCTCGTCGATCGCGGCCAGCCCGATGCCGGCAACGATGCAGGCCCACAGGGCGAACAGGTCGATCCCGCCGAGCAGGCCGGCCGGATAACCCTCCGGCAGGAACGGGAAGAACGACCCGACCGACAGCGTCTGGTCGAAGTCCAGGTTGCGCGCCCGGAGCGGAATCATGAAGAGCGCGCCGAGCGCCGAAATCACACCGGTGTGCGCGTTGACGCAGAGATGCTGCCTGAAAGTCGCGCGGTCTCCGCGGATGAAGACGAAGATCACGTAGGTCGCGACGCTGATGACCACCGGAAAGATGAGCGTGACCGCCAGAGCACCCGCGGAAGCCATCGCGCGGAAGAACTCCGGCGGCAGGTCCGGCATCTGATCCCGCTGCTCCGGCGGAATGTTGCCCCCGAACGCCTCGAACGCCTCGGCCGGGATCAGGAACATCGACGCGCCCGTTACGAGGGCGACCAAAACCGCCACGGGGAACCAGGCGGGGTTCAGCACGAGCGCCCGGAACAGGTCTCGCGGCTGCGCGAACACCATCCACAGGCGGTGTACGAACGCCGGACGGGGGGGCAGTTCGGCGGCGGCGGGATCCGCGTGGGCTCCGGGGGCCATGGGGGCTTCGGTCATGTCGGTTCTCCATTGTCGTCTGCAGTGATCCGACCGGCTACGGGCCGCGCAGGCCACCGTCGGCCTCGCGCCGCGACGGGACCCAACCTATGCCGCCAATTCTGGCCGGGCAATTGGTTAGTGGTTATCGTTCTTGGCTGTAAAACGCGTATGGTACGACAAATTCGGCGAGGTGTAATGAGCTACAGGACAAACCCGGATCGCATCCTTGAGAGCATAGATCGGGCGCGCAGCAGAGACATGGAGCGGGCCCTGTCATTGAACGACCGCCAGGCCCGGGGCCGGGACATGGACACGGACATTCCCGACGGGGATTCGACCACGCCCGAGCGCATGCGGCGCCTTTTCTCCCTGATCGAATCCGGGTACAGGAAGGCCGCGCACAGTTCGGAAATGAGGCCCCTTGCCGACCGCTTCCGGGCCATCGGCGACATCTCCCACCACATGGCCCGAGGCGATGTCAGCGTTGCGATTCACTACATCGACTCGGACCGCCACGACGATGTCGGCGTGGTCCCGTTCGAGATCAGCCCGAAACACCTCGAGGACGCGAAGAAGGAGACGCGCACGTCGAGACCCGACGTCAACGCGATCAAGATTTTGCGGCTGCGGCTCCGGGATGGCGTGCTGGCCGCCTATCGCAAGATCGACCCGCGTCTTCGCGATGCCCTGAAGGACCGCGCCGACATCGGTCACGTCGAGGCGGAGGTCACCATGGATCTGCGGCCGAGCGTCCCGGTTTCGTAGCCACCGCGGCCCATCCAGCCATGTAGCCGCCCCGGGGGTCGTGTCACCTTCCGGGCACGATGCCCGCACGCGACACGATACTTGGCCGAATCCTCCTGGAAAGCGGTGCGCTGAGCCCCAACGCACTGCGCGAAGCGGAAGAGGACCGCGACCGTTCCGGTAGACGCCTGGATGAGGTCCTGCTGCGCCGGGGTCTGGTGGACGAGGCGCAGGTGGCCCGGGCGTTGGCCGAAATGCTCAACCTCGACTTCGTGGCGCCGCCGCTCGGCCCCGATCCGGATGCGCTGGCCCGGGTACAGCCGGCCCTGGCGCGCCGAAAGGGCATCCTGCCTCTCGCCGTCCGGGGCCGCAGGCTCACCGTTGCGATGGCCAATCCCCTCGACACGGACGCCGTCGACGACCTTCGCTTCCAGTCCGGGTGTCATGTAGAAGCGGTGGCCGCGCCCCGTTCGGCGGTCGTCCAGGGCGTGCTCGACGCGTACGGCGGAGAGCTCCCGGAGCTTCTCGACAGCCTCGAGCGGTCGGGACGGCGCGATGAGGGGCGCACTCTGCAGGATCTGGAGAACGAGGCGGGCGCGGCCCCGATCGTGAAGATCGTGGACCACCTCCTGTCGAGCGCCATCGACAAGCGCGCCAGCGACATTCACATCGAAACGCACGGCGCGGGTTCCAGGGTCCGCTTTCGGATCGACGGACTGCTTCAAACCGTGACGGAGTTGCCGCCTGGCAGCCATCGGGCCGCAATCTCTCGCGTCAAGGTCATGGCCGGACTGGACATCTCGGTCCGCCGGCGCCCGCAGGACGGCGGGTTCACGGTCAGGAAGCGGAACACCCAGCTCACGGTGCGGGTGTCCACCATCCCGACACTGGGCGGCGAGAAGGCCGTGCTGCGCGTTCTCGATCCGGGCGACGCCCCACGCGATCTGTCGTTCCTGGGAATGTCCGCGCACGATCTGGACCGACTGCGCCACCTCCTGCAGCGCCGCCAGGGGGTCCTGCTCGCGTCGGGGCCGACCGGAAGCGGCAAGACCACCACGCTCTCCGCCGCAGTGGCCGAACTCGCCGCCGGGCAGATCAACATCGTGACCCTGGAGGACCCGGTCGAATACAGGTTCCCGGGCGTCGCCCAGATGGAAATCGACCAGAAGGCGGGCGTCGACTTCCCGTCCGGACTGCGCGCCATACTGCGCCAGGACCCCGACGTGATTCTCGTGGGAGAGGTGCGTGACAGGGACACGGCCGAAATCGCAATGTCGGCGGCCGTAACGGGCCATCTGGTGCTTACCACGATCCACACGGTGGACGCGCCGAGCGCCATCACGCGGCTGCTCGAGATGGGTGTGCCACCCTTCCTCGTGGCGGGCGGCCTTGCCGGGGTGGTTGCGCAGCGCCTGATCCGCAGGGTGTGCTCGCGGTGCGAGGGGCGCGGGGGCGAATGCACCGTGTGCAACGGCGGCTACCGGGGCCGGAGCGGCGTCTTCGAGGTGCTGGCCGTGGACGACGAGATCCGCACCGCGATCAACACCGGCGCCGCCATCACCTCGCTGCGCCATCTCGCCCGGCGAAACGGCATGGTCACGATGGCCCGCGACGCCATGCGGCAGGTCGCGGAGGGCGTAACCACGCCGCACGAAGCGGGTCAGATCATCGCCCTCACACAGGGGGCTGCGGTCCATTGTGCAAACTGCGACGCGGCACTTCCGCCGGCCGCCGCCGGATGCACCATGTGTGGGCGTCCGCGCAGCAACGTCTGCACCTGCGGGGAACCGATCGATGCGCGCTGGAGGTACTGTCCCGCCTGCCAGCGCCCGGTTTCGGCCCTATTCGGGTAGAGCCGCGCGCAAAGGTGCGAACTACACCTCGAACACCTGCTTGCGCGTCGTCAGAGATTCGATACGAGACATGCGCGGGCGCACACCGATCCCCGGGCCGTCGGGCACCGGCATCATGCCGTCGACCATCTCGAACTCCGGGGTCACGATGTCCTCGGCCCAATACCGCCTCGAGTTGGAGATGTCCCCGGGCAGCGTGAAACCGGCCAGCGTCGCGAGTGCGACATTATGGGCGCGCCCGATCCCCGATTCGAGCATTCCACCGCACCAGACGGGCCATCCGGCCGCCTGGCACAGGTCGTGAATCGCCAGTGAAGACCCGAGTCCGCCCACGCGACCGGGCTTGATGTTGATGTTGCGGCCGGATCCGAGGTGAAGCGCGAGGCGTGCATCACCTGGGGAGCGAATCGATTCGTCCAGACAAACCGGCGTGGAAATTATGTTTTGCAAAGCCGCGTGTTCGAGCAGGTCCTCGTGCGAAAGAGGTTGTTCGATCATCATCAGATCATGGTCGTCCATTGCGGCCAGACGCTCCAGATCGGCTTCAAGCGAGTAGGCGGAGTTGGCATCGGCCATGATCGGCACGTCCGGATAGTGCTCACGGACCACACCCAGCATCTCGACATCGCGTCCGGGCTTGATCTTTATCTTGATCTTTCGATAGCCCTCGCGCTTGTACCCGTCAATTTTGTCCAAGAGCGCCCGATCGCTTTTCTGCAAGCCGATCGACACACCGACCGGCACCGCGTCGACCGCTCCACCCAGCAGTTCCCTCAGTGACACGTTCCGGCGTTTCGCCTCCAGATCCCACCCAGCCATCTCCACGGTGGCCCTGGCCATTGGATGCCCGCGGAGCCACGGCACAATCTCCAGATGCCGGGCGTCGTCGAATTCGGCGCCCACAAGAGCCGGCAGCAGCCACCGCGTCAGGACATGCCACGCCGTGTCCGTCGTCTCATACGTATAGCCGGGCGTTTCTCCCGCCACACACTCCGACCAGGCCGTGATTCCGCCGGATTCGAGCGTAAGCAGAAGGACGCGGCGCGCTTGCGTGCCTCCGCTGCTGATTTCAAAGAACTCGCGCAGTTCCAGAGGCACTTCGCGCAAGACTGCCCGGTCGATTCTCATGCGCGTGCCAAAGTTGCTTCGCCGACCGCCTTGTCACCGTCGGCCGGAGGCCGTGGGGCCTACTCGTCCCCGCCGTCCGTTGCGGCCTTGGCTTCGGCAGCTTCCCGGGCGGCCGCCTCCGCCTTGAGGCGATCGCGCCGGCGTACGGAATGAAGGCCGGTCAGCAGCGACGTTCTCGACTTGGACCGCACGCCGCCCTGGACCAGCGCATCCCGGATCTGCGGGACCGTGTACCCCTCCCCATAGATCTTGACGAACTTGCGATAGGCGTACGTTGGGCCCATGCCCCTGAAGGTACCGGCCGGCACGTCCGGGTGACCCGCCCCGGCACTCTTGCGCCGCTTTCTCCGCTTGCGGACCGGGGCGCGCTTCGGCGCTGCTGCCTTGGGCGCCGCCTTCCGGTCGACTCCGAGCAGGGTCTTCAGTCCAGCGATCGTGTTGCGCAGCGCCTCGCCGCGCTTCTCATGGTTCGCCAACTCCGCCTCGGCCTGTTTGAGCGCGGTGCGGTAGTCGTTCCGTGTCCTTGCATCCATTAACCGGCATACTCCTCACGTTGAGTGTGGCCTGTAGCGCAAACGCATTATAGGAGGTTGTTCTTTGGCGCACAAGTCATGGTTTTGTTTTGGCTATATGGATTCAAAAAGCGCAGCCATCAGACCGATTCTGCGCGGCACGTCATCGAGCAGGATGTGTTCCCGAAGCGTGTGGGCGCCGCCTCCGTCCGGCCCCAGGCCGTCCAGCGTCGGACAGCCGGCCGCGGCGGTGATGTTGCCGTCACTGCCACCGCCGGTCGCCTTTTCCTCGATCACGAAGCCCAGCTGAGCCGCCAGCCGGCGAGCTGTTGCAAACATCCTCCCCGATGCCTCCGTTCGTTCCAGCGGCCCCCTGTTCACACCGCCCTCCATGCGCAACGCGCATCCCGGGTCGACGGGCTCGAGCGCTTGCAGGGCTTCGTTGACGCGTTCGGCTTCGACGCCGGTCCAGAAACGAACATCGACCGTGCAACGGGCAGACGCCGCGACCACGTTCTCGGCGGTGCCGCCTTCGACAACCCCGACATTGATCGTGGTCCCTTCGTCCGGATCCGCAAGCTCATGGATCCGGCAAATCTGTCGCGCGATCTCGTGGATCGCACTGGCTCCGGCCTCGGGCTCGATCCCGGCGTGGGCCAGCCTGCCCTCTACGGCGAGTTCGTAGGCGCTCACGCCCTTGCGCCGGCTCTTGACCGCGCCTCCCGGCGCCGACGGCTCCAGGACGAGCGCCGCACGCGACGCCCTGGCTTCGGCTTCGATCGTTTCCCACGAGTGCGGCGACCCCCGTTCTTCGTCGCACGTGATGAGCGCCGAGATGTCCGAAGCCGGCCTGCGCCCGTTCGCAGCCAGCAGTCGTAGCGCGACGATCGCGACCGCGAGCCCTCCCTTCATGTCGTAGATGCCCGGGCCGGTCACTTTCCCCGCGTTGACCGCAAAGGGGTTCCGTTCCAGCGTGCCCACCGGATGCACGGTGTCCATGTGGCCGAGCACCAGCAGAGGAGGGGCCTTTCGATCCACTCCGGGAATGCGCGCAAGCAGGTGCTCGCCGAGGCCCGGAGCAGCGATGCGCTCCACGCGACCGCCCACCCCGGCGAGCGCTTCGGCAAGCAGGTCGGCAACGGCAACATTCGCGGCGACGAGACCGGTCGGCGACTCCGTCTCCACCAGGCTGCGCAGGAGCTCGAGGCATTCCGCGGTTCGTGCGCGGGCGTCCGCGATGGACAGGAGCTTCATCGGCCCGCTTCCCCGTACAGTCCGCCCCGGCGATAGCTCTCATCGAGCAGTTCGACGAGGTGCAGTACCGGGATTCCGGCTCCGGTCAGCGCGAGGCCGGCTCCGATCTGCATCATGCATCCCGGATTGCCGGTGACGAGCGCCGCGGCACCCGTTCCCAGCACCGCCTGCACCTTGTCGGACCCGATCCAGCCCCCGAGACGCGGGTTCGTGAGTCCGTAGATCCCCGCGCCGCCGCAACATTCGCCCGCGCCCGGCAGCGGAACGACGTCGAGGCCCGGGATCGAATCGAGCACGCGCGCGGGCGGGTCCGCGACCCCCTGCGCGTGCAGAAGGTGACACGGCGCGTCGTAGGTCACCTTCAGGGGCACGCTGCCGCCCGGGATCGGACCCCGCTCGGCCAGCAGCTGCGAGATGTCCCGCACCCTGGACGCGAGGGCACGTGCGCGGGGAGCCATCTCCTCGTCGTCGGCCAGCAGCGAACCGTACTCGGCCATCGTCGCCCCGCACCCGGACGCGTTCAGGGCGACGATGTCCACACCGGCCGCTTCGAAGGCCTCCAGGTTGCGCCGCGCCAGGGAGCGGGCGGCGTCCAGATCGCCGCCGTGGGCGTGCAGAGCCCCGCAGCATCCCTGATTCGGCACGCTCACCACGCGGTAGCCATTGGCCCGCAGAACCCGCACCGTGGCCTGGTTCACGCGCGAGAACAATCCGGCCTGGACGCACCCGTCGAGCACCCCGACCGTCGGCTTGTCTTCCAGGCGCCGCTGCGTAACCGTCTCCGGCCGACCCTCCGCACGACCCGGCAACGGTGGCGGCGGGGCCGAGGCCGCGAGCATCGCCACGGCCAGCCGCGCCCCTTTCGGGGGACGGCGCCCCGCCAGAATCCGGGTGAGCAGCGCGGGGAGCCCCGTGGCACGCAAAACGCGCCCCGCAAACATCGCCGGCCGTGCCATCCACGCCGTGCCGAACACGCGAAGGAGGGCGCGGGCGAGAATCGGGGGCCGGCGGGCGTCGCCACCCACCTGCCGCGCGAGTTCGAGGAGGTGCCCGTACTCTACCCCCGAAGGACATACGGGCTCGCAGGCGCGGCAACCCAGGCAGCGCCCGATGTGGGTCTGAAAGGCCTCCGCGCCCGGGTCCAGGCGGCCCTCGACCACCGCCTGCATCAGGTACAGCCGGCCGCGCGGCGAATCGGCCTCGTCGCCCAGGCGCCGATAGGTCGGGCAGGCCGGCAGACAGAATCCGCAGTGGACGCAGTTGAGCAGCCCCTGCTCCTGCTTCCTGACCGCGCCGGCCAGAGAGTGGACGGGCGTGCTCACGGGCATCGCGACGCGAGGACCGACGCCGGATCGAAGAGCTCCTTGATCCGTGCGCCGAGAGCGGGGGCACTCCCCCGCCCCCCCGCCCACCCCACCCGCGCGGCGACCTTCCCACGCGCC